>Ga0315905_10002091_pt1 | contig 21163 bp, 21 predicted proteins | sample LakEriMetagenome_5_FD_203522 | JGI IMG/M metagenome (GOLD analysis project Ga0315905, IMG submission 203522) | Freshwater fungal communities from buoy surface, Lake Erie, Ohio, United States - Buoy 4 MA121 | ecosystem: Environmental > Aquatic > Freshwater > Lake | place: USA: Lake Erie, Ohio...
TATGGCTTTGATCTACTACGCCGCTTTTTCATTGCTCCTCCCCAATCTCTCTTTGACTCCCAGTTCTGCCCCATTCAACTTTTGTCCTGTACTTAGTTTTGCGTTACTTATTTTCGCTCAATTGATGACGTTTCGGGCGAAATAAACTGGTCATGGTGATTCCGGTGATTAATAAACCCACCAAACTTAAACCATTTAACAAGGGATAAATTTTCTCCAAGTGAAACAGTTCAAAGGTGTGAAGTTGAAGCATAAATTCACCAATTTCTTCCTGCTCAAACCATTCCTCAAATAGGGTGTAGCCGACCCCTGAAATGACGGTAAGCAATAATGGCAAACACGCGATGAGGGCCAAAACACGATGATATTTTCTAAAAGCACGAATCATAAACTATCCTGATGGCAATTGAACAGCACAGCACTCATCGTAATCGGCAAAAGTAAAAAAGCTGTAAAGGTGAAAACGGAGGGTTACAGCCCGGACACCAAGGGGAATTTCACGCGAATTGTTGTGCCTTTGCCCAGTTCACTATTAACCTGAATTTGTCCACTATGGGCTTTAACAATACTTTGCACGATCGCCAATCCCAAACCACTGCCTGTTACCTGCGGCGATCGGGCCAAACAAGCCCGCCAAAAGCGATCAAACATTAAGGGAATTTGCTCTGGGGCAATGCCAACACCTGTATCTTGGACAATCACAACGGCGACTTTTGCCGAAGAATTTAGGGTGAGGGTGATTTTTCCCGGTGAGTTCGTATATTTAATTGCATTATCTAACAAGTTAATGAAAACTCGTTTTAATAAATCCGGGTTGCCTTTGATATAAATTCCACTAGCAAGATTACTTGTTAAAAATAACTGCTTTTTTTCTGCTGTCAATTCCATCCAAGGCAACACATCCTCTAGAATTTCATCAAGGGGAATTAAAATAAAATTTTCACTCTTTCGTTCCCCATCTTGACGGGCTAATAATAATAAATCATTGACTAAATTTCCCATTTGATTGGTCGCACTCAAAATATGAGCGAGCTTATTCTGATCATCCTTCGCAAAATTTTGTCGATGGGTTTGTAACACTTCCACCGAGGTTTTAATCACCGCTAACGGGGTTCGTAACTCATGGGACGCATCCCCCGTAAATTGTTGTAACTGAGCATAACTGCGTTTGATCGGTTTCAGTACTTGATGAATCAGCCCCAAACCGGCGATCGCCGTCAGAGTCAAAGCACACAACTCGCCCAAAATAAATCCCCGTTGCAATTGCCGCAGGGTGTCGTAAACATATTCTGTGGACTCAGTGACCCGTACATAGCCTAAAAGAGGAGAGCCCGCCGAAGTCGTTTCATAAACGAGTAACGTCAAGCGACGCAGCGAAACCGACCCCTGAGAGGATGACAATGCTGTTACCGCTTGGATGTCTAGGGGCACAAAGGGAAAAGGATAACCAGTGGCCACCAATAAATTTCCCCGGCCATCAAACCATTCAATACCCTGTTCTGGTTGCTGCAAAACTTGCCAAGATAAATCCAAATCATGATCATCATCGAGGGGACGATGAATAGGAGACTGAACATGGTTGGGATCTTGCAAAATACGACCTAAACTGTGACTCGCTGCATCTGCTAAAATCGCCAGCTCTTGGTCACATTTTTGATATAAACTCCGGGTAACAAACTGGTAAATTAAAAAATTAGAAATGCTGCCGATCGCCATCATTACCAGCAAATAATAGCCCAAGATTTTCCAAGCTAAGGCGCGAAAAGGGGAGGATTTAGCCTTGCCCCTAAGGCCATTCAATTCTTGGAACCTAAATCGCTTTAAGCCGGTAACCCAGTCCATAAACAGTCTCAATAAAATCGGGTGGTGCGTCAACTAATTTCAGTTTCTTGCGTAAATCCTTAATATGAACCTTAATTACCTCTTCCCCCGGCGGAGCATCAAAAGACCAAAGATGATCGAGAATTTGCCCCCGACTTAAAACCTGTTGGGGATGTTTCAAAAAAAGTTCTAATAATTGGTATTCCTTGGGGGTTAAAAGTAATTTTTTTTGAGCGTAAGTCACTTCGTAGTTATTGGGATTCAGTTCTAACTCTCCCCAACAAAACGTATTCGATAACGGATGACTACCCCGACGCAGCAGGGCACGAATCCGAGCCGTCAATTCCGCCAAGTCAAACGGCTTCACCACATAATCGTCCGCCCCGCTATCTAGTCCCAAAACCTTATCATGACTGCCATCTTGGGCCGTTAACATCAAAACCGGCATGGACAGACCTTTTTGGCGTAACCGACGACAAAGCTCAATCCCATTTAGCTTTGGCAACATGACATCTAGCACCATCAAATCATAGGCCGTCGTACACAATCCAAGGTTGATGCTGGCCTCCAGATAATCCCAACCCATTTGACCATCCTCTACCCAATCCACTTGGTAACGGAGTTCTCGTAATGCCTCCGCCAAGGTTGTACCCAATCGAGGATCATCTTCCACCAACAGAATCCGCATAGTCTCCCAACTTTTTCTCGATATTCAATCTAGACAAGAACCCGTCGGACATTAGCCTCCCTAGACCTATGCACAGGTAAACCCAAGTTTAGCTCTGCGGCGATCGTGCCTTAAGTCAAAATGGATACCCATAGAGCCGTCTTCCATTATCTCCCTTTACAATCGCCGTTAACTAGAAAAGAATCCCTAAGCTTTCTGCCTGCCCAGATCGGTTGACGATATAATTGTTAGCAGTTTTTCAAACAGTTTTTAACGTAGTTTTTAAGACATTAAATTAAGCTCCCCGGTCTGACTCGCTAGTGATATTGCAAACAATACAGGGACTCATTCAACGATGGTGGTCGGAATTTAACCTCCAAACCCGTCTCATGGCAGCGGCAACCCTCGTGGTTTCCCTGCTGATGAGCGGGTTAACTTTCTGGGCGGTAAATACGATTCAACAGGATGCCCAGATGGTGGATACTCGCTTTGGTCGGGATGTGGGCTTACTCTTGGCGGCGAATGTGACCCCGATGATTGCCGATAATAATTTGGCGGAAGTAGCGCGGTTTTCCAGTCGTTTTTATGAAAACACCACCAATATCCGTTACATGATCTATGCCGATCCCTCCGGCAAAATCTTTTTCGGCATTCCCTACTCCGAGGAAACGGTTAAAAATTCCTTAACCCTAGAGCGTCGCATTGAACTGCCCCAAACGGATCTAATTAATACTGATAAACCGTTTGTCCGCCAACATCACACCCCCAATGGCGATGTCACTGATGTGTTTATTCCCTTACGGTATCAGGGGGATTATTTAGGGGTTTTGGCGTTGGGCATTAACCCCAATCCAGCGGCGGTGAGTTCCTCGAATTTAACCAGAGATGTCACGATCGCCGTTTTTATCTCGATTTGGGTGATGGTAATTTTGGGGGCAGTGTTTAATGCCTTAACCATTACCCAACCGATCAAAGAATTATTATTGGGTGTAAAAAATATTGCAGCAGGTAACTTTAAACAACGAATTACATTACCTTTTGGGGGAGAATTAGGGGAATTAATTGTTAACTTTAATGAAATGGCGGAACGGTTAGAACGCTATGAAGCCCAAAATATTGAAGAGTTAACCGCAGAAAAAGCCAAATTAGACACATTGGTTTCAACGATCGCCGATGGGGCCATGTTAGTGGATACCAATCTGCAATTGTTGTTAGTTAATCCCACCGCCCGCCGGTTATTTGCCTGGGAACAAAAGTCTATCATTGGTCAAAATTTACTCGAAAATTTACCCCCAGAAATCACCGCCCAACTCACCCAACCCCTACGGGAATTAGCCGCCGATCAGCCCCTGCAATTTCTTGATGCGGATACTGTGCTGACCCCCACCGAAAAACATTACGCCCCCGAAGAATTTCGCATTACCCTCAGTCAGCCCATACCGCGTACCATTCGGCTAATGTTAACCCAGGTCTTTGATCAAACCCGTGAGAATTTGCGGGGCATTGTGATGACGGTGCAGGATATTACCCGTGAGGTGGAATTAAATGAAGCCAAAAGTCAATTTATTAGTAATGTCTCCCACGAACTGAGAACGCCGTTATTTAATATCAAATCCTTTATTGAAACCCTGAGTGAATTTGGCGAAGATCTGACCGAAGTAGAGCGGCGGGAATTTCTAGAAACGGCTAACAATGAAACCGATCGCCTGAGTCGGTTGGTAAATGATGTTTTGGATTTATCTCGCTTAGAATCCTCTAGAATTTATCAATTGGAAGCGGTGGATTTACACCAGTTAATTGAACAAAGTTTACGCACCTATCAACTCAATGCCAAAGATAAACAACTTGTGCTGGAACAAGTCATCGATGAGAATGTGCCCTTTGCCCTAGGCAATTATGATTTGTTACTCCAAGTAATGACCAATTTGATCGGTAATTCTTTAAAATTTACCCCCGCTGGTGGCAAAATCTTGGTTCATGCCTATGCTCTGTCGCCCCATCCAGACAGTGAAGGCTATCAAGGGGAGTCGGGCTTAGTCCGGGTGGAAATTTCTGATACGGGCATTGGCATTGATCCTGAAGATCAATCGGCAATTTTTGATCGCTTTTATCGGGTGGAAAATCGGGTACATACTCTAGAAGGTACGGGCTTAGGTCTATCCATTGTCAAAAATATTATTGCCAAACATCAGAGTCAAATTTATTTGGTCAGTGAGGTGGGAATTGGTACAACCTTTTGGTTTGATTTAGCGGTGTATCAATCATCATTGATGGTGGTGGGTTGATGGACTCCCAACCAAATGATTCAAATTATTCAAATTATTCAAACTATTCAATCGTGGCGATCGCCAATTGGCCCTTCGGAGAAGTAGCAAAACCGAGAAACGCTTCCACCTGGGGCGAAGGGGGCGTTTTATAAACGTAATAGAGTTGGCGGCGAATCGGATAATTTTGATCCGTGGGCAGGGCTCCTTCAATGGGTAAAATCCGGGCTGTTTGTTGTTTTTCTACCTGGACATAGGTCGCGTAACTAATGCCATCTTTGCCCAAAGCCTTAATAATCGGCGTGGTGGCATCCCGATTCAGGGTCTGAAAATTATTACCCTGGCCAAACGCTTCCCCTTGCAACACCAGGCTTTGGAAAATTTGCCGGGTTCCGCTTTCCGAGGGACGATTGATCACTTTAATCGGCAGGATAGAACCACCCACCTGAGACCAATTATTGTTCTGACCCGCAAAAATTCCCCGTAATTTTTGCAGACTTAAACTTTGTTGAAACGGATTCGCCACCCCCACAATCACGGCGATCGCATCGTTGGCGATCGGCACTACCGCTAATCCTTGGCTTTGTTCCTGGGGCGTCAGGGGACGGGAACTGGCTGACAAATCGACTTTACCTAGGATTAAATTCACAATGCCGCGATCGCTGCCCTGGGCATCGGTTTGAACCACTGTACCGGGATAAGTCTGCTGAAACTTAGCTTTTAGCGCCTCATTGATGTTGACCATGCTGGTAGAGCCATCAATTTTAATGGTTGTCCCTGCGGCTACCTGCCGCGGTTCCGTAAACGTATTACTGGTTTGGGGTTGATTGGGCGGCGGTAACTTTTCTGTGTCCCCGATCGCCTTTGTCGTTGTTACCGGCGGATTAGGCGTCCCGCCCCCTTGAAAACGATTCCAGATCCACCAACCGCCCCCAGCGGAGATCGCCCCGGTAATGGCCAATGCCCCGATTAAAATAACAGCTTCATTTTTTTGAGACATAGCGTTACAGTGCTCCTAACAACAATTTCTAGCGCAGATTAACAAACCCGGCTTCCTGCAATCAGTTTTGGCCCTGGGCGCTCAATAACAAATTAGCGTCGGCCTGCCCCGCCTGTTAATCCAACTGGTCATTTTACTTAATCACCACAAAGCGGGGGTGAAGGGTTGGGGGGATTTCCCCAAAACTTGTAACAATAGCCAAGACAGCCCTCCCAATCCGGCTAATCCGGCGGCAACCATGAAAAGTAAGGAGACGGTTTTCCGATTGTGCTTCATACCATTGGAGAGGATTGGGAAAAAGGGGAAATGACGAGGGAAATTTAACTACTACCGAGAATAAAGAGACTGATCAACGTGCCACTGTTCCATAAACTGTGCAGCACCATGGAAGCCAATAGGTTACGGGAACGACTATAAACGACCCCCAACACACAGCCTAAAACGAAGAGGGGTAAAACTTCCGATAGGTTTAAATGGGCGATCGCAAATAGAAGACTACTGGCTAAAATAGCGAGCCAAACCGGAAAGTAACGGGTGAGGGAAGGCAGTAGAAAACCGCGAAAAATTAATTCTTCAAAAAAGGGCGCAAGGACGGCGGCAGTGAAAAAGAAAATGCCCAACACTAGCCAATTTTGGGAATCTAAGGCTAGAGAAAGTAAGGGATTGCTGCCCCCTTGACCTTGCCAAATTTCTTGGTTAACTAGGGAAATTAAAACGACTAGGGGTAAAGCGACGAGATAACCTCCTAACCCCCAAAGAATGGCTTTAAAGGAGAAAGTAAACTTAAACCAGTCAGCCGGAAACGGTCGAAAGGTTCGTAGGGAAATCACCAAAACGCCTATGCCCCAAATGGCGATCGCCGCATAGGTTGCGAGGACATAAACGGCCTTACCCACCAGGCTTAAACTATTGACCTGGAGGGGTAGAAACCCGATCGCCAAGGGTAAAAGAATTTGACTGGAAAAGAAAAACCCCACCACCAGCACTTGCCAAATGGTTTCCCAATCCCAAGGGGTTTCCCATTTGGTTTGGGCATTGGTGGCTAAAATGGCTTTTTCGTGACCCAGCGCCCATTGCAGCAAAAGACCGATTAATAATAAAACGCCAGTTCCCCCACCTAAAAGCGGCAAACTATTTAATAACCCTAATTTGAGTAGGGCCTGTTGGGATTGGGTGGTAATGGTTTGGTCTAAGGCTAAACAAACTTCGGTTGCACAGGGTTGATCGAAATTAGATACGTTGGCTTGACGGCGGTAAAATTGTTCTAGGGCTTGCCATTGGAACCACCCCGTTAAGCGGTTTTCGAGCAGGGTTTCTGTCTCAGGGGGCAAGGACTTGTTTTGATAGAGAGCGAGTAAACCTTGGGCGGTGTCTTTGTCTTTTGCAGATTCGCCGTTATTAACCACGGTTTGCCAAGTTTCCAGGGCTTTTTCGGGCTGATTTTCGTGCTGTTGGATTAAACCAAAATTCAAATTGAGGCGATCGAGTTGGCTCTGATTTTTGGCAATAACATTATTTAACTGTTGACGGTTGACACTACTATTCACCAGGGTTTTGGGCAACGTTTGATCGAGGTCTCCTTGATCCAATGCCGTTAATTGACCCCGTAATTTTTCCAGATAGGTCGTTAATTCTGTGCGGGCAGCTTCGTACTGTTTTAACCCCGCCGCGTAGGGCTGACTTTCTAATAATGCCGTTCGTAACGTTGCCCCCAAGGATTCGTCCACCGCTTCCCCTTGCCAAGCCGCCGCTTCCAATAACAAATTGGTTTGGGAAAGTTCGAGTTGGGATTGGACTTGGGGTTCTTCGAGGCTACTGACTAGGGAAAGAAAAAAAGGAATTAGGGAAACAATCGTTAACAGAGCGAGAATAAGGCGCTTCATAGAGCTGTAGGAAAGATCAGCGTACTGAGACAGCAGGACTAAAAAAGAGGGTAAATTCCCCTGCTTGCCCCCGCCATTGTAAGTCTTGGAGGGCTAACCGTTCCGTGGCGGCGGGATCTAATAGTAAATAATTGCCTTGGCGGGCTAATTCTCGCAACCGTTGATCATTTTCGGCCAATACTTGGCGATCGCCGTAGAAGTCCAAACTGGGGCGACTGTAGGCAAAAGAAGTATAAATCAAGGTTTTAACGGGGGTAGATTGTTTGATCAACTCTCCTACGGGGGGAACGGCAAAGGCTTCGTTAACTTCCCAATTCCACAACGGCGACAGCATCAAAATTAAAAGACCGCCATACAATCCCCCAACCAGTCCCCAAATAAAACGGGGAGAGGCGCGAAAATATTGCCCAGTGGCGTAACCCAGCCCGCTACCTAGGACGATGGCGATCTCCGTAATCACCAGTTTTTTTTCGGTAACCCCCAGGTAAATACCAGCGATTAAAACCAAAACTGTTGTTAATGCCAATAAGTAGCCGATTAATTTGGGATAACGTTTTCTCCCTTGCAAATCCGTTAAATAATAGCCCCCCATTAAAGCCAAAAAGGGATAACTCGGCAAACAATACCAAGGCAACTTTGTGGTCATGGCCGAGACGATCGCCAAAAAGCCCAACCCCATGGTGATGGCTACCTTCGCCCAATCTTCTCGCCATTGTTTAATGGTGATCACCACCGCTGGAACCAAGAAAAATAACCACGGTGCGGTATATTTCGCCATTTCCAATAAATAAAACCATACCGGGCCAGAATTACCCTCCACCGCCGTGGCTAGGCGATCGAAACTCTGGGACTGGAAATGAACCTGCCAAAAGACCGCGCCATAGTGGGCCCCTTGCAATCCGTACCACCAAACCACGGGGGTAAACCCCAAAACCAACCCCAGCCAAAATTGCCAACGTTTTAGTAACTTTCCTTCACCGATCCATACGCCTGCAATCCCCAACAGTCCCCCCAACACTAACACAATCACTCCTTTACACAGGGCGATCACCCCTAACCCGAAACCGATGCCGATTAACCAACGGGGATTTTTGCGACCTTTAAGTAAACAAAATAACGACCCTAAAAAAAAAGTATTAATCATGCCGTCCAGCATGGCCAAGCGCCCCAACCGCGCCACAGGCAACAACGTCAACAGGATAACCGCACTCAACAACGCCGCTTGTCGTTCCCGAAATAATTCCCGCCCAATGCCATATAACAACGGCACGGCGATCGCCGATAACACTGCCATGGGTAAACGAGTGCTAAATTCATTAATCCCAAAGAGGGAATAACTCAGGGAGATTAACCAAACAATTAATGGCGGCTTGAGCAAGAATCCTTGACCGTGGTAAGTGGGAAAACGCCAATCCCCTCGCAGATAGGTATCCTGGGCCACCGTGGCGTAATAGCCTTCATCAAAATCCCGCAGGGGCACATTACCCAACCCCACCAGTCCCAGCACCAACGCAGCGGCAGTAAGGATCAGGATATGGCGCTTATCAGGGGTCAGGGCAGAAAATTTCAACGTTCACTTGTCCAATTTTTGTACGACTCAAAATAGATTAGCAAAACCAGTTCCCCAACAGATTTAGCATTAACATTGAGCTTTAAGTAGACAGGTGTTAAAAGCGTAAGATCCCCCCGCCTATCGGCATCCTCCTTATCAAGGGGGGCAGGGGGGATCGATGGCACAAAATAATCTTCTATTTAATTACAACTAGGTACTTAGAGGAATTAGAAGATTTGGGCGGAGAACAAAAAATGCAGTTGTCAGCTTGTCTTCATCACTTGTTATTGCTGAGCCACTGGCAAGCAGACGTTTCTCGGAACCGTATTCACTGGAACCATATCTTGCTCTATCAATGGAGGGGATTGTAACTTTCACGAACCTTTAAAATTACCTCTCTCCCCGCCTTACAACAAGGTCAAACTAGCTAAAATGAACGCTTCACTCCATTCCACTACGGCGCCATAGGTATCGCCAGTATGACCACCAAACTGCCGCGCAAACCAATAACCCATGCCCCAGGCGATCGCCGCTGACCCCAGTATTCCTGCTAAAAACTTGGGCAGATCAATGCCCAAGCCATAGCCAGCCAAGCCACTGCCCACAACGGCGATCGCCGTTCCCCAGAGTACATCTTGTGGTAACTGAATACTGTTGCGGTGGATTAAGCCTTTGCCGGTTGCTCGCAAATAGGGATAAAAGGCGATCGCCAAGAGTTGTCCCCAGCGACCCCAGCCTAACGCCATCACCAACGCCCAATTTCGTAAGGCTCCAGCCTCCTGAAAACTGATTAACGCTAGGACTTTGAGCAACAGCACCGCGGCGATCGCCATCACCCCAAAGGCCCCCGTTTGACTATCCTTCATCACTGCCAATCGCTTTTGAGAATCAGTGACCGCCAAGCCATCTGCACTATCTGCTACCCCATCCAAATGCAATCCCCCCGTTAGCCACAGCCAACTCAACACGAGGCAACCGGCTTGTAGTGCAATCTTCATCCCTAGCGCCGTCAATACGGCCCCCAACCCTAGCAACAATCCGGCGAGCAATAAACCCACCAAGGGAATCCAGCGGGCAATGCGATCAAAACTCACGGGCCAAGTAGGCGGCCAAGGCAACGCAGAATAGAATAAAATTGCACCCCCTAGGCGATTACCGTCCCAGAGCCGATAGAGCCTTTTCCCGATGTCAATCATCACCGTCACAATAAAAACGAGTTAACACTCAGCCAAAACTTAAAGTTTAGTTATGAATTCTTAAGCTAAGATTCCAGTATGACGGGGATCAATCAAAGCGTGACTGTAATCCCCAAGTAGTAAATTTCTAAAATCGCTTCAGCTTAGCCAATTCTTTTGAATTTTTTTGATGGGTAATTTAATCTAAATTATCCGCAGTCAATATCGTTCAAACCTTCATGATATAAGCCTTGTTGTTCCTTCCTCACCATTATGAATCCTGAATTTCACCCCTCTCGGTTGACCGCCCCCTGCATTATCGAACAGGGAATATTAATTAATAAAGATGATATCAAACGGGCCTTGAGCGATCTAGGACAAGTTGATTATTGCTATCAATTAGATGGGAAATGTCAAAGATCGGGACAGGGTTGGATTTTGGATGTCTTTAGTGATGCCAAACAAGCCACCATTGTGATGAATCAATCACTTTATTTGAATGTCAATAGTTTTGATTATTTACAACTTAGTGTCAATGAGCAAAGACAAACCTTACTGGATTTGTGGCAAGATAGTCGTCAATTACGGCTGATTCCCCTAGATAGTGATCAATTTTTTCCCGATGCCGATCAGTACTTTTTGTCATCTGATTTGGAGTCTGTCGTGTCAGAGGTGCTATCAGCCCAATTAGATGTGCAACTTGATCAAGATGGTTTTTAGTAGCGGTTAAAAACCCAAATCTTCCCTGGCGATCGCCGCTGCGGTGAGTAAGTCTTGTTCGGAAATTTCTCGCCAGTCGGTACAGCCAATTTCTGCATAAAACTGTTGATCATAGGCACGGGTTCTGACCACCACCGGCATGGGAACGGCATGACCCAGAATCAAGGCTTGTTGTTTGGAATCTAGCTTGGCCAATACTGACCGTAAATTTTGCCCTCCCGAAACCCCAGTAAAAATTGCTTCAATATCTTTTTCATCGTTGAGTAAGCAGGTAATTCGTGTACCAATTTGAGACATAACTTCATTATCAATGCCCGATGGTCGCTGATCCACCACTAATAAGGTGACAAAATATTTCCGCATTTCCCTGGCGATCGTACCAAAAATGGTTTGATGAACAATGCTCGAATCTAAAAAACGGTGGGCTTCTTCAATGGTGATCACTAATTGTCGCGGGCGATCGCCAGGATTTTTGCTTTGTAAAAATTTCTCAGCTTTTTTAACATAAATGCCATGGATACGGCGGGTGAGCATATTGGTTGCCAACATATAAGACAACAAATTGGACTGGGAACCAAATTCAATCACCACATGTTTTCCCGCCTCCAAACATTGCAATAATTGATCAATATAATTATGGGCACTGACTTGTTTTAAATACTTCAACCCTTCCAACCGTTTTAACTTTCGTTGCAAGGACATAATTGAGCCCGCATGGCCCTGTTTTTCTTCACAAAACACTTTAATATCTTCATTGCTCATATTTAATAATTGAACAATCCAACTTTTGCCAAATTCAGAAAATAAAATATTGGCATTATCTAGCGCCGCTTCCGATAACCCTAATTCAAACCCCACTAGACGAATATCTTCAATCTCAATTTGATCAAAACTTAAATATAATTCCTGGGCATCCCTGACCCCACGCCGTTTCGTTGATTCTGCATCAAGGGTAAAAATTTCCACCTCCCCCGGAAATAATTGCCGTAACCCCTTCACCGTCGAAACCGTTTTACCTTCCCGCATTGCCTCCCAACCATATTCCGAGTGCATATCAAACATTAAATTAACCGCCGCTTGTTTACGGATAATGCCGGAAATTAATAAGCGCGTCAAAAAAGATTTCCCCGTTCCCGACTTACCAAAAACCCCATTACTCCGTTCCACAAAACGGTCTAAATCTAAACAAATAGGCACTTCCATATCTAAGGGTTGACCGATGGCAAAATTGCGCCGCAAGGGATCTTCTTCCCAGCCAAACACCATCCTAAAATCCCGTTCACTGGCGTCATAAACCTGACTAAAATGGGCCGGAATCGTTTTGACGGGTAATAATTCTAATTCTGCACTACTATTGGCTTGATAAGAACCGGCTCCATTGCCATTGGGCTGATCTTTTTCAACCGCCCCTTGCCAATTTGCTTGTTCTTCTACCTGGGTCAGCATTAACATCGGCGCTAGCTCTAGTGTTCCAAACGTGCCACTGCCCGCCAATACTTCCCGCATAAAATCATCTTCTAAACTGGGAGGATTAGCCAAAATACGAGGGTTTGCCGTCCCCAATGACACATCCGTTAACAAACAAAAAAACCGCGATCGCCGTCCTTGAATAACCAAAAATTTACCCACTCGCATATCTTCCACCGACACATCTGCATGGAGCCGGACTTCTAGTCCCTTACTGAGGGAACCTTGGGTGACGGAGCCGAGGGGATGATCTTGCATAGGAAGGTGGGAATGGAAATTATAGCCAATTTAACCTGTTGCCCTGCGCTGATGGCATTTTCAGCCGCATTCACTGGATCGCTTCCTCTGGTTCCTCTTCCCCTAGCCCTAATTCCCGCTTGAGGGCCGCAATGGATTTTTCGCCGATGTAATGGTCAGAGCAAATGACTTCCGGCATCCGAATCAGGTCTTGACGTTCGGCTTGAATGGCCTGCATCACAATGGGTTGACTAGCGGGATCGGTGATAATGGTACGGGCGGTACGGACAAGAGATCGTAATTTGAGGCGATCGCTCACTAGGGCAGATTTCAAAAAGAGGGATTCCCCCCGCAAACTGTGAATTAAAATTTCTGCAATGCTGAGAATGCCGGGACTCAGGCTGACAATGCCCAAACAGGAATTTTCCGGCAGGGCTTTGACCAATTCTAATTCCTTGCCATAGTCATAAATATCCACCGGAATCACCCGCACATCACAGGGGGCAGCAATGGATTCCGCTTCCGCCAAGAAATAACGACTGGTGACCACGGTTCCCGAAGGCAGTTCCGATAGGGTTTGCTTGAGGCTTTCCATTGGCACTAATTCCACGGGAATTACCAAAGCCTGTTCGAGTTCATTGAGAATTAATTGCCCCGCCCCGATGTCCCTCTGGGGCACTGTCACCAAGACCCTAGCGTTGCTCCGTAAGCGCCAATCGATGGTTGCAAGGCACAGTTCCTTGACCTGGGACAAATTCAGTCCTTGACTGAGCAGTTCATCAATGGTCTTTTGAATCAGTTGACTGGCTTCGGGGTAGCTCCGAAAGAGCGGGCCGTCGAGAATAATGCCGTCTTCGGTGCTGGGGCTTTTGACGTAAATGCCGGAACCGGCGATCGATTCCACCAGTCCCGCGTCTTCTAGGTTTTGATAGACCTTACTGATGGTGTTGCGGTGGAGGCCGGTCATCATGGCCAGTTGGCGGGTGCTGGGTAAACGGTGTCCCGATTGGTATTGACGGGAAGCGATCGCAAAGCGAATTTGGTCAAATAACTGTTTTGAGGCAGGGATTTCGCTGTCGTTTTGAATTTGAAACTGTAGCATCTTAACTGTTGTAGAAGGAGGAGGAGTCGAAACTGTGGTCATCAGTTTACTGCTCTTTTAAGACGGGCCCAATGGGGGAAAGGTTCACAAAGCCCGTTGTCTTTGATCGGGGTTTACTTTGGACATCCAGATTTTTAGGCGGCGGAGTGATCAGGCAGGCTCAAACAATCCGTTGCAATTCCCACGATGAGCTTTGCCCTGATGGGGTAAAATTCAGAAGTTAGTTGTGCGTAATCATTTTAGAGGCATTCATGGGTGGACAGACCCTCGAAAAATCTTCCCAAATTCTGCGCCAGGAAGTCTTAGGGGCTCGTCGCTTCAGCAACTTTTTTTGGGCGGGAATTTCGACCATTGGTGGGGTGGGCTTCCTGTTAGCGGGCCTATCCAGTTACTTTGGCCAAAACTTTTTAATCGTCAGCGATACGACCCAGTTACAATTCATTCCCCAGGGTATTGCGTTGTCGTTTTATGGGGTAGCGGGTTGCTCTGTGGCTACCTATTTGTGGGTAACGATGGCGTTGAATGTCGGGGGAGGATATAACGAATTCAACAAGGAATCCGGGCAAATTACGGTCTTTCGCTGGGGCTTTCCGGGCAAAAATCGCCGCATTGAATTAATTAATAAAATCGCCGATGTGCAAGCAATACGGGCGGACATCAAGGAAGGGGTTAATCCCAAACGGGCACTATATATAAGAATTAAACAACGTCGGGACATTCCCCTGACCCGTGCCGGACAACCGATTTCCATCGCCCAATTGGAAAACCAAGGCGCTGAATTGGCCCGTTTCCTGGGGGTTCCCCTCGAAGGGTTATAAGGTCGTAGAACAAGGCAAAAACGGCGATCGCCAGTCAGTTCCGATTGGCAAGGTTGCTGCAAAGATTGAGTTAATTACACAACAGGGTTGATTTGTTATGTCACACGTAAGTCGTAGTCTGGGTCGCAGTTACGGAATTTGGTTCATTAGCCTATTTTTAGCTGTTAACCTTTTGCTGACCGCTTGCAATCAACCCTCCGCCGTGTCTTCCGAAGAGGGAACCCCTGCCTCTCCTCCTCCCGCTGAAAACGTGAATAATCCCAAGCCGACGACGGATATGTCTGGCTATAAACCCCGCCTAGACGGAAAAGCCACGGTGGAAATGATGGTTAATGGCAAACCGATCATCATTGCGGTGGATGGTGAAAATGCCCCTGTCACGGCCGGAAATTTTGTCGATTTGGTGGAACGGGGTTTTTACAATGGGCTGATCTTTCATCGGGTGGTGGATGGCTTTGTGGCCCAGGGCGGTGATCCCCAAGGGACGGGCACAGGGGGATTTGTCGATCCGACCACGAAAAAGCCCCGCAATATTCCCCTAGAAATCAAAATTTCCCCCGAGGTGAAAGATGCTCCCAAAGATCCCATCTACGGAACGGCGATCGGGCAGCAGGGTGGTTATGCTAATCCTCCAGTGGTACTTCCCCATAAAACGGGGGCAGTGGCCATGGCCCGTTCCCAAATGCCAGACTCTGCCTCTTCCCAATTTTATTTCACCCTTTCTGACGACACGGGCTTTCTGGATGGCGATTATGCGGTGTTCGGTTATGTGACCCAAGGCATGGATGTTGTAGCCAATATTAAACAAGGGGATAAAATTCAGTCTGCAAAAGTTACCGACGGCCAAGCCAATCTCAAAAAGTGAGCCGAGGTCATTCGCTGTGGATGTGGGCTATATCATTTCCCAATATGCTCAGGGTTTATTTTTAATGTCTGATGATCAAAACCACTTGGGGTGGTATAGCAGCGATCGCCATGCCATTATCCCTTTGGATCAGCGTTTTTGTTACCCGAAATCTTTACAGCGAGTTATCAATCAAAATCGGTTTACCGTCGCCATTAATCAAGATTTTACAGCGGTGTGTCAGGGCTGTGCGAACCGAGATCAGACTTGGATTTCTGAGGATTTAATCAGCGTTTACCATCGCCTCCATCAAGCGGGCTGGGCCCATAGTTTTGAAACGTGGCAGGGCGATCGCCTCGCGGGGGGTGTTTTAGGCATTGCTATCCGGGGAGCTTTCATTGGGGAATCGATGTTTTATAACATTCCCGAAGGGTCAAAGGTCGCCATGGTGAAATTAGTCGAACATCTCCGTCAGCGGGGATATTATTTGTTTGATGCTCAATTACAAAACCCCCATCTGCAACGGTTTGGAGCCTACGAAATGGGTGAGGCTAGTTATAAAACCGAACTTAAAAAAGCCCTAAAATTTTCCTGTCGTTTTTTGTCCGATTAATGCCCTAAGTACCTAGTTGTAATTAAATAGAAGATTATTTTCTGCCATTGATCCCCCCTGCCCCCCTTGATAAGGGGGGTGCCGATAGGCGGGGGGATCTTACGCTTTTTAACACCTGTCTACTTACCTTGGCGATCGCCATTTTCAGACCATGGGAATCAAGTCAGTATTTGTTGGCGTAGTGATGTTTTTCTTTGGCAATCAATTTAGCGGCGATCGCCCCACCGATAAAACCAAATAAATGTCCCTGCCAAGAGATACCCGCACGACCGGGGAAGATCCCCCACAATGCACCACCATAAATAAAAAGAACTAACAAGGATAAGGCGATCGAGGCGATGTTGCGCTGGAAGTAACCCCGAAAGAGTAAAAAACCAAGATAACCAAAAATCAAAATACTTGCGCCGACAGTGAGGGTATTACTGGGGGCAAACACCCAAACTCCTAGCCCACCGACAATCATGGTGATGATAGTAACAATCCAAAAGTCGCTAGTTTCTTGCAGCATCACCAACCAAGCCAAAATAATGAAGGGAATGGTGTTGGCGATGAGATGGCCTAGGCCACCGTGTAAAAAGGGGGCAAATAAAATTCCCCGCAGGCCAACCAGGTTATGGGAACGAATACCAAATTGGTCGAGGTGGTGATGAAAAACGAAGATGTCGAGCAGTTCAACGACCCAGAAGATGGCGACAAAACTGGCGATAATCGTAAATTGGTTTTGGACAATTTGACCGAGGGAAGGTTTGGGGGATTGGCTCATGGTCTTGGGGGGTTAGGCAGATCGGAGATGGGTAACGGGAATTTGTTCGATTTTTTCTGGAGTTTGGTTGCCGGTGGCAACGGCATGAACGGTATGGAGTATATCGGCCGAATAATAGCGATTGCCACAATTATTACAAACACCAATGGTGACATCTTCCAAAATAACGAACCCATCTCGGTGTTTAAAGGCTTCTTGTTTAACTAGGCGAGGTTTGACGGTTCCTTCGCAGTATTCGCATGGGTAGTCATACATAATATTTAGTCCTCAAGTTGGGTGACTTCATAAACTGTAATAATCAAATAACGTTCGCTAGTGGTGAAACGTCCAACGATTCCGACAGGGGTATGTTGATCCAATGCGGTTCCAATGACAACATACTTTGGCCCCCTGGGGTCTGTTTTTTCGACCCGCACAATATGACCGTTTAAAATGGCGGCTTCAACGTCTAGTATAGTCAAAAAGTCTTCAGCCATCTCTTCCATGGCATGGGCAGACATATCATACTGGCGAAGTCGAATTTTTTGACGAATACGGTCAATATTGCTGCTAGATACAGAATTCAGTTCTCTTTTGTTTTCTTAGAACAGTTTAGTATTTTTCTTCTGCGCTTGTTTCGTGTAGATTATTTGCCAAGTCACCAATCTAATTCCGTTTCACTGTCGTTGACTGTGGGCTGGAGGAGCGCTGAAGGTGTCCATGGCAATTGTACGCAATTGAGTACAAATATTGTAGCATTCGCTTTTGAGGGTCAGAGGGATAACGGAAGCGTCTATTTTAAAAGTTTTTGTGGGTGCGTGTTTATGCGGAAAGTGACGAAAATCACTTGGCGAGGTGATTAACTTTGGCGATAATAGAAGTAATCGGGTCAAAAATTTAATGCTTTATTCAAATTTTTTATTTAGTATTTAATCTGTGATTGGTTATTCTTAGTGGCTCATGATGGTTAGTTCCCTCGCTTCCCCATGCTACCCCCGTAGTCGCTTGCTTTTGTTGTTGGCAGGTAGATCGTCGTCGGATCAAGGCTTCACGATGTTTGAGGTTTTGATTGCGTTGATGATGTCGTTTTTATTCCTGGCTGGCACGTTAAATGCAATGGTGATTTCGGCTGTTTTTCAAGTGAAAGCAGAACGACAGGCCCAAGCTAGTTATTGGATTCAGGAAGATTTAGAAGAGTTAAGGGCAACGGCAGCTTCCATTGCTTGTAATAGCTCATTAACTAGCCAGAACTCAGTCACTGATACAACTTATGTGACTACCCTAAGAGGGTCGGCTGTCGTACAAGGAACTCCGACAACCCAAAACCTTAATCTCTATGGGAAAGTAGTTAGTGGAGTGGCTCAATGGGCATACGATACTTCTGCTCCATCGGGATACAGCTTGATACAAAGCAATATTGGGAGAAGAACAATTCAAGAAGCTAAAACAAAAGAAATCGTTGGAAAGACCTATCAACTAACACGCTTGTTTGATGTTTTTAACGGAACCCTCGGCCCGTTTACGGTAGGCGCTTTAACTAATCAATCAAACCCATATTCTGGCCAAATTGCCTATCTCGCTTATCGTATTGGAGAAGACCATGACGCAAACCCATCAGCATCGGATACAGACAATGATGGCATTGTTGATGATTCCAACGGTCTCACCGCCACACTATACACGGAAGTTTTGCCGAACGCAGTACTTGAAACCTGCCCCTAATCAAGGTTGGACGTTAATTGAAATAGCGGCGGTTACTGTCATTGTCGGTATTTTAGCGGCGATGTCCTTTCCTAGCATGGTAGGTATGCAAGCGAGAAATGGACTTAATAATTCACTATCACAGGTTAAAGAAGCTATTCAAGAAGCTCAACGTAGTGCAATTAAATCGGGAAGAATTTGCCCTGTCGTGATCAACACTGATTTAACGGTTTCAGTATTACCAAGTCAGATGAAATATCATGTTAGCAGCACAAGCGTAGACGCTTTTCCTTCTAGCCCCTTGCTTCCTAATCCAATTAATTCTGCAAATGCAAACGATCCCAATAACTACGTGTGCATTACTTCACCAGTTTTGTTGCCGGATAACATAAATTTGGACGCCAGAACTACCATAACTAGGATAAATTTCTCATATAAGGGAACAACAACAAATGGAGGAACTATTGTTCTAAGCGCAAATGGTACATCGGATAAAAAGTGCCTCACCATATCCAATGGTTTAGGAATATTTAGAACGGGAAATTATTATGACTCTACAACATCACCTACTGCTTCACCTGCTAGATGTGAGAGCGCATTTTAGGAAGAAATTGTTTATGAAAAACCTGTGTTTATGTCTTTTGAAAAATTCTGGAAAGAAAAAAGATTTAGGATTTACGCTTATCGAGCTAATTACAGCTTCTGCTATGAGTCTTTTTATTGTTGCATCTACGGGTTTTGCACTAATAGTGATGCTACGAGAGCAAACATCAACCAATATATCGGGGGACACCCAGTTCAATCTTAATCGTGCCGCAGACTTTATCAAAGATGAAATTCAACAAGCATCATATATTGAAACTGGCGTGAGCTTACCTTCAGGTTGTGGATCAGGAACATCAATTCTTAGTTTGACAATTCCATTTGCCTCAACTTTTTATAATGTTCACTATTCGGTAAAAACACCGAGTTCAATATGGTTGGGAGATAATGCAATCTTTCGTTGTGCGCCACCATTGGGTGCTGATGGTAATTTGAGTGGTAGAACCCCTGGAAGTCTTACCAGTGAAGTGTTAGTTGATTTAATTGCGTCCACTAGGGATAGTAAAGATTCCGGCATCTGTGCAAATGGGGGAACAGCTTATCCTAGCAATAACACTGGTTTTTTTGTTTGTGTTGTCAACAACAATAGGGTAGAACTGCATTTGGCTGCTTCTGCTTTAGATAATCAGGACAACAATTTGCAATGGATTAGTTCTGATGCAGCGTCGCGTTTGGGTAGTAAGGCTCAATATGGTGTAATTACTCAAGCTTATGCCCGTTCAAGAAAGATTATCCCCATTAGCAGTGGAGGGGTATTTGGAGAGGCGGCTGAAGCAACTTTCTCCACGTCAGGCACCTGTACATTTCCTTTATCAGTAAGTGTAAGCGGTACATCGGCAGGAAGTATTACCAGTACAGGTAGCAAGACTTTTGTGCTAGCGTCTGCTGGGACATTGTCCGTTGGAAGCCTATCATCTACCTCGGTCAACAGTAATACCATTGCTTTTAGTGGTTCCGGTTGTACTGTTAATGCGAGTCTTGTCAGCCCCTAGTTTCTTTTTAGCATGGAAAAACATTAATGTTACACTACGATTCCGCTGGGGTATTTTGTATTGATATCTGTCTTCCCTCTGCCGAGTAAGAAAGTGAAGAATTAGACACTAAAATCATTGCGCGGCTCAATCCCGACTCAGGAGCCATAGAAAACCGAGAAATCTTATTTTTCTCCCGGCGTTGGCGAGAATCACTACCATTACCCATTAATACCCCTTTAGAATTGGCAATAATTAGCAATGCTCTTCCATAATGGCGATTAAAGATGAAAGCCGTCTTCAGTCAATTTCTGGGGGGAAACGTTGAATTATCAACGGAACGATTTCTACATATTCAGGAACGTCATCCAGGAACTCTGCCCGATTATGAGTTAGAGTTACAAACAACAATCGCTAATCCTGACCTTATCCGACAGAGTGAGAAAGATACTTCAGCTTGGTTATTTTCCAAGTGGTTTACCTCTATTCGCAACGGTCGGTTTTTAATTGTTATCATTATTGCCGAAGCTAACCCCCAGCGTTTTTGGGTTGTTACAGCCTACACTGCACGCAAAATTACAGGAGGTATTACAGCATGGAAAAAGCCTTAACCCTAAGATATGATGCCGTCGGGGATATTCTCTATGTTGATACCTGTCCTCCCTATGCAGATCAAGAAAGTGAAGAATTAGACAATGAAATCATTGCACGGCTCAATCCCGACTCAGGAGCCATAGAAAACTTAGAAATCTTATTTTTCTCCCGGCGATCGGGCGAATCTTTTCCACTCCCCATTAACACTAAATTAGAATTGGTTTCATAGAAGAAAACACTAAAATTAAGCCGATGTTTCCAAAAGAATAGGAGTTACGCATTGACAAATAAAGCTAAATGAGAAGTGTCAATTTAGGCAAACATAGTCTCTGTAATATTTTCTACAATAAATTGACGAATAACAGGCACAAAGAGCTTCCGGGAAATTT
>Ga0315905_10002092_pt1 | contig 21157 bp, 14 predicted proteins | sample LakEriMetagenome_5_FD_203522 | JGI IMG/M metagenome (GOLD analysis project Ga0315905, IMG submission 203522) | Freshwater fungal communities from buoy surface, Lake Erie, Ohio, United States - Buoy 4 MA121 | ecosystem: Environmental > Aquatic > Freshwater > Lake | place: USA: Lake Erie, Ohio...
ATCTGAAACAAGCGTTCTTGCGCATGCACATAACCCAAAGCTTTATATGCATCTTGTTTGTTTTGTGCTTCAATATGCGGTATTCCGAAATCATCATAATAAACGTTTACTGGCTGAGAAACGTGTATGGTTTGTTTTCCTTCATATTGCGGAAGTGAACTGCGAAGCCAAAAATAGATTCCAATGGTTGCAGCTGTTAACAGAAATACAAGAACAACTACAATTCTTTTAATTGTTTTCTTCATAGCCCTAAAGATAAGGCTTCCGAAGAAAAGCCACACGTGATTTTCCTTGTTTGAATAATTGAGGCCCTTAGAAGGTGAGCGAAAGTCGCAAGTTAATTCTTCTTCCTGTTAAATAGGTGGGTATTCCATATTGTCTTCCGTTTACATCTTCAATCCATTCGTGATTAATGGTATTGCTAACTCCTAGCAAATTGAAAATTTCCAGCGCAATATTGCCCGTTTCAAAGAAAGTGTTTGTTTTCTTTTTTCGTTTGGTGAACAAATCGCGAGACAGGCCAAGATCGGCTCGAATATAAGCGGGTGTTCTGTATGTGTCATTGAATCGCTGCTGATCAGGCGGACCAAAAGGCATTCCCGTTGAGAAATAAAAATTCAACATAACCTTGAATTCTGGCTTATTTGGCATTTCATCTAAAAACAATAGTGATACTGAAACACGCTGATCGCTTGGTCGCGGAATGAATCCTGGTGTTTGTGTTAAGGTATCAACAGGTATATTATTTAAAGTGTACCCGTTGTATATGGTATCACCATCACTGTTTAAATAAATGTTGTAGAAATCGTTTAGGATATTCTCTTCGGTCTTTAAATAGGAAAGTCGGAACCATGACTGAACGTCTTTTACAAATTCTCCATTGATCATAACATCCGCTCCATAGGCATATCCTTGCGAAGAATTGGTGGCGAAATAACGCTGACGTACGTTTTGCAATTCATACGGAATTAATTGATCTAACTTCTTGTAATACATTTCACCAACCAATTTGAATGGTCTTCCCATTGCACGGAAAAGATATTCCGTGCCAGCAACAAGGTGAATGGATCTTTGAGCGCGAATGTTCGGATTAATATTTCCATCAAAACCGCGCATTTCTCTGTAAAAAGGAGGCTGATAATAGTACCCGCCTGCAAGTTTTAAAATGATATCTTTCCGAACTGAATCGCCTTTTTCAAGATTTTCTGCAGGTTGAATCCAAGTAGGAGTATAGGCTAAATTGAATCGAGGGCTGATCACTGTTTGATCATTGAAACTCCAATAATTGGCTCTTATGCCTGCATTGACATTGATGAGATGTCCATTTTCAAAGGCGTGCTTGTACGTCTCTTGAACATAGGCTGTAGCTCGAGCACTTTGAACCAGATTAATTGCCTTTATGCGATCACGAAAAGCAATGGTTTGACTGCCTTGAATATTTGGGTCTATATAGCCTATGCTATCTCGGGGATGTGGAGTCACATAACCGGCACTGTCAATGATGGTCCATTCGCTCAGTTGATCCTGAATATCTTCATAATTCACATCAAATCCCCATTCAAACAAATGCTCATCTTTTGCAAATCGAATTTCGCCTTTGTGTGCAAATTGAAATACACGTGCATTTAATTCGTTTCTGGCATGATTTAAAAAAGCGCCAACACCCCTGTTGGCAAGAACTGTAGCAAATTGATCAGATCCTAAATCACGATCCAATTCATCTAATCTGTATGCACCAAGTATATCAAATTTTTCGCTCTCTTGTGTGTTAAAGGCAGAGGCGGTAAACCGAATTTGCCCTTTCTCTGAAAATTGATATCGCGTACTGAATGCCCCGAAATAGGTGTCATATTTAGAAATTTCTTGACCTTCAAAGTACACGGTTAATCGCAACGCTTCATTAATTGTTCCCACATCTGTTTGTCTGGTTTGTGGAATGAAATTGTAACGATTACTACTATAATTTCCCAGAAAACTAAACTCCAAAGGTGCATGCTTATCTTTCGGTCTATAGGTGATATACGTTTGAAAGTCATTGAATCGAGGCTTGTAATCTCCGGCAACATCTAATGAATTAAAGATGTACGCATAATTTTTATAACGAAAACCACTGTTGTGGGTGAAATTCCCCTTTTTATTGCAACCGCCCAATTGCAGTTGTGTTCCCAACATACCCGCTTGGAAAGATCCTGAAAACTTTTGAGGTCTGGCGTAGGTGATGTCCAACACTGAGCTCATTTTATCGCCATATTTGGTTTGAAATCCGCCCGCAGAAAACTGTATGCTGCTTACCATATCTGGATTCGGGAAACTTAGTCCTTCTTGTTGACCCGCACGCACCAAAAATGGTCTGTAGACTTGAATTTCGTTCACATAAACCAGATTTTCATCAAAACTTCCACCCCGAACGCTATAACTTGAACTTAACTCACTGGGAATATTTACTGCTGCTTGAATGAGATACGCTTCTATACCTTGGTTCAAGACGGGCAGTTTGGTTGGAAGTTTAATATCTAACGTTCGAAAGGTAATTCCGTCGCTTACCTTTTCTGTGATTTCAATAATTTTTCCTGTCAGTGCATTGTCATAAATAATCTCAAATTCTTTAATTTGACCGGGAGCCAGTTGAAAGAATTCCTTTTTTTCACTCCCTCCAATTCCTTTGAAAATAACACCAATGCGTTCGCCACTATTTACTTTTAATACAAATTCGCCTTGGGTATTGCTAACAGTCCCTTTTGTATTTTGTGTCTCTAAGTAGATTGCAATTCCGGGTATGGGCTCACCTTTGGGATCCTTTATTGTTCCTTTTAAAGTGCTTTCTTGACCAAAGCCATGCAAAGACCAGAGTGTGAGCGAGACAAGAAGAATGGTAAATTTTGAAAACGGATTCATGCAACTTCGCTAGTCATTCAGTGTTTTAATAAATTTCTTCCAAGAATCGGCATCGAGTAAATTTCCACCTGTATACAAACCTCCTGAATACCTGCGCTGCATTTGTAATGAAGCACTTTGATATGATTCTTTTGAAAAATCAATACTTCCGTCGTAATTCGACATGCTGTTCGATTCCCTTTTCCAACTAACATAATAATCTCCGGGTAAATCTAGAGCCAAAACTTCTGCTCGCAATCTATTCTTGGCAGGGTAGGGAAGTATGTATGCAGTGGGAAGTTCAAACGGAGAAACATTCATGATTTGTACCATGGATAATTTGTCATCAGCAGTTTCTTTCGGAATAATGAAATAAGAGTCTTCCAAACCAGCGCATGTAAACAATAAGGTATCTCCAGCAATCACTGGCAATGTGAAATATCCTTCTTTATTCGAGTATGTACCACGTTTGTCTCTACTTCTATAAATACTTACAAATGAGGCGGGGTAAAGCGAATCACTGATGAGAACAACGCCTGTGACTTGAACCACCTTAGGCAAATTAATTTGAGACGATACCCTGAAAGTAAAACCTAACAGGGCAAGACAAAATAGAATAACGGCCTTTTTTATCATCTCAACAAAGATAGGTTAACTTCATTCGTTCCGAATTATTGTTTCACTTCTGAACTTGACGTTTCTTTGCACCATGAGTCAACAAGTTGGAATACCGAAAGGTACACGTGATTTCTCGCCAGAGGTGATGAGAAGGCGGAATTACATTTTTGGAATCATAAGGGAAGCTTTTGAAAAATTCGGATTTCAACCCCTAGAAACTCCTTCCATGGAAAATCTTTCTACATTGACGGGTAAGTACGGCGATGAAGGAGATCAGTTGATTTTTAAAATTTTGAATAATGGCGATTTTTTAAAGGATGTTGCTTCAGAAAAACTTTCTGATTCGCGTAAACTGTCATTTGAAATTTGTGATCGAGCCTTGCGGTATGATTTAACAGTTCCCTTCGCTCGTTTTGTAGCTATGAATAGAAATGATTTGTCATTTCCTTTTAGACGGTATCAAATTCAACCCGTTTGGCGCGCCGATAGACCACAAAAGGGTCGGTTCAGAGAATTTTATCAATGTGATGCTGATGTGGTTGGTACAGAAAGTTTGTGGTCTGAAATTGAGTTAATTCAGCTCTTTGATCAGGTACTTTTCAAATTAAATATTCCAAAATTTGAGATTAAAATAAACAACCGAAAGGTGTTGTTTGGTTTAGCTGAAGTAACTCAATGTACAAATCAGTTTACAGCATTGACCGTTGTGTTGGATAAGCTTGATAAAATTGGAATGGAGGCTGTTCAAAAAGAACTTGCTGAATTGGGAATATCAAGCGAAGTAACACGCATTTTAACGGATTTTGCAACATGTTCCGACACCGAATCGCAGTTGCAATTTTTATCAAATGAACTGAAGGACTCAGAAACAGGAATGAAAGGCATTGAAGAACTCACGTTTCTTTTTGAAAATCTGAAAGGTCGCATTTCAAAGGCCATACTTTCATTTGATCTCACATTAGCAAGAGGATTAAACTATTATACCGGAGCAATTTTCGAAGTCAAAGCACTTGATGTTCAAATGGGAAGCATTTGTGGTGGTGGAAGATATGATAACCTCACTGGAGTCTTCGGTTTACCCAATGTCTCTGGTGTTGGAATTTCTTTCGGAGCAGATCGCATTTATGAAGTCATGAATGAGTTGAATCTATTTCCCTCAGGAATTGACAGAGGCGCACGCGTTGCAATTGTTCATTTCGGGGGTGAAACTCAATTTGCAGCCTTCAATCTATGTCATGAATTAAGATCAAATGAGATTCAGGCTGTCTTTTACCCGGAAGATGCAAAAATTAAAAAACAAATGAAGTATGCCCATGACCTAGGGGCTGAATTCGTCATTGTTATTGGGGAAGACGAATTAGTGAAACAAGCTTGGCAGGTTAAAAACATGCAAACAGGTGAACAATTTGAATCTTCAACGCAAGGCATTATTCAATTGCTCACAGGCTCAATGTGAGTGAGAACGTCATACACTTGAGGATAACTCTCCTTAATAATGCGTTCTACTTCTTCCGCAATGTCGTGGCCTTTCTCTACTGATAATTGTCCGTTGACACCAATGTGTATGTCTACAAACCACTCAAAACCCATTTTGCGAACAATGCACATGGGTATTGAAAGAACGCCTTCAACAGTTTTAGCCGTTGCCTCTATCTGTTGAATGACTTCATCGGGTTGGGCTTCGTCCATCAATTCAGATAAGGCCATTTTCCCTGTTTTTATCGCTTGATTTAATATGAGTGCAGCAGCTATTAGCGAAGCCCAGTCGTCAGCTGCCGGATATTTGTTGTTGGTGAAAAGAGCAATGATAATTCCTATTCCTGCAGCAAGCGATGTGAGCGCATCAGACCTATGATGCTTAGCTTCCGCAAGAAGGGCCATACTCTTGGTATGGGTTGATTCCGACTTAAACCAACGATACATCAGTTCTTTGCTAAAAATCACAAAACCAACTATAAATAATGTCCAAGTTCGAGGCGATTCGTGAGGAGTAAGAATGTAATGAATAGAAGAGTTCGTGATAAAAATAGCAGCACCTATCATAACCACACTAACCACAAGTGCAGATAAGGGTTCGGCCTTACCGTGACCATAAGGATGATTTTTGTCGGGGGGAATGGACGCCGTTTTTAAACCAATCCACACAGCAAACGAAGAGGCAAAATCAACCCAACTCTCAATTGCATCGGCTATCAATGCGAACGAGTTTCCCCAGAATCCACCAGCAAATTTGATTAAAGACAACACAATGTTCACTGCAATGCCTTTTTGAACAACCTGTTGTGCGCGAATAGACGGGGATGTGTTTGATTGCCACATGGAGCAAAGATATCTTTGTTTCATGCAAAAATCTCAATCCACATTAAAATCAGGAATTCTTTCAACGCTCATTCTTATTGCCATTTTCGGTAGTGTGTATCAATCTAAAAACACCCAAGCTAGCAATATTCAGGAAGGTATTGCATTAAAAACAGACACAACTACTTCAGAGGTGCGTTTGTTTTTTGTTGGAGATTTAATGGGGCATGACCCCATGATCAAAGCCGCTTGGAATGAGTCTGCAAGTAAATATGAATATGGACATTGGTTTCAATATCTATCTCCCATTTTAGAAAATTATGACTGTGCCATTGGTAATTTGGAAGTAACCTTGGGAGGAAGGCCATATAAAGGGTATCCCCAGTTCAGTTCACCCGATGCCTATGCGGCGGGTATTCAGGCCGCTGGTTTTGATTTTTTAATTACAGCCAACAATCATTCTCAAGATAGAGGCAAGGCAGGACTGGAGCGCACACTTTTTGTACTTGACTCACTCAAAATTCCACATACTGGTACTTTTTCAGACACATTAACAAGAGAAAAAACATATCCGTATATGCTTGAATTGAAAGGAGTCAAAATTGCCTTATTGAACGCAACTTATGGTACCAATGGTCTGCAAGTTGTGCATCCCAATGTGGTTAATATGATGGATAGCCTAATCATAAAGAAAGACATTCAAAAAGCCAAGAATGCAGGGGCGCAGTATATCATTGCTACCATGCATTGGGGAAATGAATACCAACGCACGGAAAGTGATGAGCAAAAAAAATGGGCCATTTGGTTGGCAGACCAAGGCGTAGACGCTATCATAGGAATGCATCCACACGTGGTTGAACCCATGAAATTCATATCATCTAAAAAGTATCCGAACAAGCAAATCCCTGTAGTCTACAGTTTAGGAAATTTCATCAGTAACCAACGCGAACGATTCAAAGATGGTGGTATAGGAGTAGAACTGTTGTTGAAAGTTAGCCAAGGAAAAGTTTCATTTCAATCGTGGGGATACATGCCCTTTTGGTGTTATCTAGGCGGATCGCCCCGCGGCTATTACGCATTGCCCGTTTCTGACGTTGAGAAGAATCCAACCAAATACAAGTTAAGTGCAGTTGATCAGGCAAAATTGGAAACTTTTGCAGAGGATACACGGATACTTCTAAAGGGAATTCCTGAAATTTTTATTAAATAAGGTCTTTCATCCTTATTTTTGCAGCCGTTAAAATTTAAAGTAAACAAATATGGTCAATTCACAGTGGGGCGAAATTGTGCTCTATTCTATCCCTGTCTTGGGATTATTGGGAATCTTAATCATGGCAATTAAATCTGCTTGGGTAACGAAGCAAGATGCTGGTGATGAAAACATGCAAGAGTTAGCAGGCTATATAGCCCGCGGAGCAATGGCTTTTTTGAAAGCAGAATGGAAAATCCTTTCATACTTTGTAATTATTGCTGGTGCATTGTTGGCATACAGCGGAACCATTGAAGGTGCAAATTCATCTCCAATCATTGCCGTGGCTTTTGTAATTGGTGCAGTTTTCTCTGCATTCGCTGGATATATAGGAATGAACATCGCAACCAAAGCGAATGTTCGCACAACTCAAGCCGCACGTACTAGCTTAGCACAAGCTTTGAAAGTGAGCTTTACAGGTGGATCTGTAATGGGACTTGGAGTTGCAGGATTAGCAGTTCTTGGTTTAGGTTCTTTGTTCATTGTATTTTATATGATGTTCGTTACAGACGGTGATGTAAATGGAGATCAAATGGCAAAAGCTTTGGAAGTACTAGCCGGATTTTCATTGGGTGCTGAATCCATTGCACTTTTTGCTCGTGTAGGTGGTGGTATCTATACCAAAGCTGCAGACGTTGGAGCAGACTTAGTTGGAAAGGTAGAAGCTGGAATTCCAGAAGATGATGTGCGTAACCCAGCAACCATTGCAGATAACGTAGGTGATAATGTGGGCGACGTTGCGGGTATGGGAGCTGATTTATTTGGTTCTTACGTAGCAACAATTTTAGCTACCATGGTTCTTGGTAGAGAAATTAAATCGGTAGATAATTTCGGAGGTATTGCTCCAATTTTATTGCCGATGTTAATTGCTGGATTGGGAATCGTATTTTCTATCATAGGTATGTTGTTCGTGCGTGTGAAAGATGAAAACGGAAATGTTCAAGGCGCTTTAAACCTCGGTAACTGGTCTTCAATTATACTTACAGGTATTGCTTCTTTCTTTATTGTGGGTTGGATGTTACCTGAGAAAATGGAAATCCGTGGTGAAGAATTCACTCGTATGGACGTATTCTACGCAATTGTTGTGGGATTGGTAGTGGGGGCTTTAATGAGTATCATTACGGAGTACTACACTGCAATGGGCAAGCGTCCTGTTCTTTCAATTATAAAACAATCTGCAACGGGGCACGCGACCAACATTATTGGTGGTTTGTCTGTAGGTATGGAATCTACAGTTCTTCCAATTCTTGTATTGGCTGCTGGTATATATGGCTCTTATGAATTTGCAGGTTTATATGGTGTGGCTATTGCTGCGGCGGGTATGATGGCAACTACAGCTATGCAATTAGCAATTGATGCTTTCGGACCTATCGCAGACAACGCGGGTGGTATTGCAGAAATGAGTCAACTTCCTGAAGAAGTGCGTCACCGTACCGATAACTTAGATGCAGTTGGTAACACAACGGCAGCAACCGGAAAAGGATTTGCAATTGCTTCTGCGGCTTTAACTTCTCTTGCGCTTTTTGCAGCATTTGTAGGAATTGCAGGTATTGATGCTATTGATATTTACAAGGCAGACGTACTAGCAGGATTATTTGTAGGTGGAATGATTCCATTCATCTTCTCATCTTTAGCTATTGCCGCAGTAGGAAGAGCTGCCATGGATATGGTGAACGAAGTGCGCAGACAGTTCCGTGAAATTCCGGGTATTATGGAATACAAAGCCAAGCCAGAATATGAAAAATGTGTAGCCATCTCAACCAATGCATCGATCAGAGAAATGATTGCTCCAGGAGCCATTGCTTTGATTGTTCCCATTGTAGTAGGATTCTTATTTGGCCCAGAAGTATTGGGCGGACTTCTAGCTGGTGTAACGGTATCAGGTGTATTGATGGGTATGTTCCAATCAAACGCAGGTGGTGCATGGGACAATGCGAAGAAGTCATTCGAAAAGGGTGTTGAAATTGACGGTGAGATGTACTACAAGAAATCAGAGCCACACAAGGCATCTGTAACTGGTGATACAGTAGGTGATCCATTCAAAGACACCTCTGGACCTTCTATGAACATCTTAATCAAATTGATGTCAATTGTAGCATTGATTATTGCTCCTCACATTTCTGAAAAAGGACACGGAAACAATGCAGGTGTTGCTCCAGTTAAATTAGAAAATGCGAATGATTCATTGTCGTATTCTATTGGATTAATGATCGGAAACAATTTCGTTGATATGCAATTGGATTCTGCAATTAATCACAAGAAGTTTGTTGCAGGTATGGAACATGCTTCTGAGGCTACTCCTGAAGAACTTCAAGAAGCCAATCGTTTCATTGATTTGTTCATGAAAAAGAAGGAAGCAGAAAAGATGAAACCTCTCATGCAGAAAGAACAAGATTTCTTGAATAACAACAAGAATCAAGCGGGTGTTGTGACTACCAATTCTGGATTACAATATCAGATTATTTCTGAAGGTGCAGGTATTAACGCTGCAGCAACAGACTCAGTAAGCATTCACTACAAAGGAACTTTAATCAGTGGAGAAGTATTTGACTCTTCAGAAGGATTTGGAACAGCAACAGCAAAACCTGTTGGATTCATGCTGAATCGTGTAATTCCAGGATTTACCGAAGGTCTTCAGTTGATTAAAGAAGGTGGAAAAATGAAATTGTTTGTGCCTTCAGCGTTAGCATACGGAGACATGGCGCAGGGTAGTATTCCTGCATTCTCTACTCTAATCTTTGAAATTGAATTGGTCAAGGTTATTAAAAAATAATTTGATTGTTATTTCGATAAAAAGGTGGCTTCGGCCACTTTTTTTTGTTTGAATCTTTGCTACCTTGCAACACAAATTAAAATTGAAAATGAGAATATTCCTTGTAGCCGTGCTTGTAGCATGCAGCTTCGTTTCAAGTGCTTTCAATGCAAGTACTGAAAAGAAAAAGAAAAAGAAACCTAAGAAATCTGAAGTTGTCTTGACCAATGCAAACGATAGTCTGTCGTATGCGCTTGGACTAAGCATTGCCAAAACAGTTCCTAATTCAGGTATTGAAGGTTTGAATGAGGCGTTAATAGGTCAGGCTTTAATTGATCATGCCAATCAAATTCACGTCATTTCAGATGAAACGGTTGACGAATACATTCAAAATGAAATGCAAAAGCGTGATGCTAAAAAGCAAGAAGCGAAGCAGAAAGAAGCAGAAGTAGCCATGGCTAAAGAGGCCAAGTGGTTTGAAGAAAACGGAAAGAAAATGGGGGTAATTACCACTACCACAGGTTTGCAATACATTGTTCATCAAGAAGGTATTGGTGTAACTGCTGGTGTGAATGATACCGTTAAGGTTCATTACAAAGGGATGCTTGCAGATGGTACCGTTTTCGATAGTTCATATGACCGCAATGAACCCATTGAATTAACTCCAGGTATGGTTATTCCAGGATGGACAGAAGGATTGCAGTTAATGAAAGCAGGCGGAAAATACACGCTTTATATTCCAAGTATGTTGGGATATGGTGGTGATGAAAGTATTGGAGTAATTCCACCTTATTCAACATTGATTTTTGAAATGGAAGTTTTAGAAATTAAAAAAGGAGCGGAGCAGCCCGTAATTGAGTGGGATGTTCCAGTTATGGAAGATTAATTTTCAGAATAAACACATGAAAAAGATATTCATTTTCACATTAGCCTTAATAGCTATTACTCCAGCTTTTGCACAAAAGAAGAAAAAGGGAAAAGGTGATTCTAAAAACGCAGTTGTTTTAATGACACACAATGATAGCCTGGCCTATGCTTATGGTATCATGTCTTTTGAGAACGCAAAGGGAGCAGGTTTAGATATTGTCAACTATGAATTGGTCATGCAAGGAATAAAAGATGCTCAGACCGGTCAAATGAACATGGATAAAGAGAAATCAAACGCCTTTATCAATGCGGAAGTTAAAAATATTCAAGCGAAAAAATCTGCTGAGGCAAGAAAGGCTGGAGAAGATTTTCTAGCAAAAAACAAATCAAAAGCAGGTGTTATAACCACAGAATCTGGACTTCAATACGAAATTTTGAAAGAGGGTAGTGGTGCTTCCCCTGATCGAAATGACAAGGTTCGTGTGCATTACCATGGAACTTTAATTGACGGGTCTGTTTTCGATAGCTCGGTTGAAAGAAACAAAGACATTGAGTTTGGCTTGAATCAGGTGATTACTGGGTGGACAGAAGGACTACAATACATGAAAGAAGGGGCGAAGTACAGATTTTATATCCCTCAAAATTTGGGTTATGGATCACGAGCTCAAGGTAAAATTCCAGCCTTTTCAACACTCATATTTGAAGTTGAATTATTCGAAGTAAAAAAAGTAGACTGATAAAAAGCATCTCATGCAGCCTTTTTATGATAAAATGCGTCTCAAGTGAGACGCATTTTTTTTACCTTCACCTGACCGATTAATCTATTTATGATTCGAATATTATTCACCGTTTTTCTTAGTGCAACTTGTTTTTTGATTCATGGTCAAATTAAAGTGGGTGCGGTCAACTTAAAATCAAAACAGAACACAGATACCATTTCTAATGTTTCCAACGGAAACGGTGCACATGAAAGAAGTTCAAGCACGGAGGAAATTATTGTTGGTGGTCTTCCTTATTTTTATAATTACCCTTGGGTAGTAAGTCAAAATATCATTGAACGTAATCAACTCGAAAGTCAAATTGAACACATCAAGGCTAAAAAGAAAGAAATAAGGTCCAACAAGGAACTTTTTTCGAGTTCAAAAAAGAATGGAACTTGGAAAAAGCTTAAAAACGCAGAGAAAATAGCAAAGGCTAAATTGAAGGAGGCGCAAAAATGAAAATAGTAGCTAGCCTCATCATATCCCTATTTTGCTTGTCATGGAATGTTGCTTGGACTCAATCAGATTGCTTTTCAGCCGCTCCGTTTTGTACTTCTACAGGTGTTACTTTTCCCGCAGAAACAGGGAACGGAGACGCCCCAGCAGGTCCAAACTATGATTGCCTATTCACTACGCCAAATCCTGCGTGGTACTATCTGAATATTTCTCAATCTGGAAACATCAATATTACTCTAACCAATTCAAATTTGGTCGATGTTGACTTTATTCTTTGGGGACCTTTCAATACACAGGCTGAAATGTGCGCGGCAATTTTCAATCAAACCGCTGGAATTGAAGACTGTTCCTATGCTACCGATGCTACTGAATACGTAGACATTACGGGTGCCATTGTAGGGCAATGGTACATGTTTCTAATTACAAACTACTCCGATCAACCCACAAATATCATTGCAACCCAAACAGGGGGTGCCGGTGCCACCAACTGTGCTATTCTATGTACGTTCAATGGTATTAATGCAACCCCAGGTCCTTGCGACCCTGCTTCAGGAACATACAATGTAAACGGTACCATCACGGCTACAAATCCTCCCTCAACCGGAACGTTGACCATCTCAAATTCGTGCGGTGGATCTCCAATTACCATGAATCCTCCTTTTGCTACGTCAATTCCATATTCATTCACTGGATTAACCGCCGCAGGTGGAACCTGCTCAATAACAGCAACGTTTACAGCTGACCCAACCTGCACAGGCACGGCCAACTACACAGCGCCGGGTCCGTGCAACACAACCCCTTGCAACTTAGATTTTTTTGAAGCGAACCTCAGCGCATGCGATGGTACAACTGGAGGATATGATATCACCGGTACCATTCAATTTTCAAATGCACCGTCATCAGGGCAACTCATTGTTGAAACCTGCGGTGGACAACAAGTTACTTTCAATGCTCCTTTTGTTTCACCATTGAACTATACCATTCCCGGTATTGTAGCAGATGGCTTACCATGTTCCATTAACTGCTATTTCACTGCAGACCCAGCTTGTGGTAATTCCATTGACTTCACTTCACCCGCTCCTTGCGGATGCAGCGTGTCTACTGGTACCTACACAGTTAATCAAAACGGCGATTCAAATACCAATAACTATTTGTGTTGGAATGATGATCTAGCCATTACATCAAATGGAGATTTCATTTACGCCGCAGATGTCAATGATGTTGATACCCCATATAACCCCGGTTTGTGGTGGTTGATTTTTTCTTGTCCACCAACCATACCGGCTGGTGCCGATATTGAAAATGATCCGTGCTTGGTAGGAACAGTTTCCAATGCCGATTTACTCGATATAAACAACGGTGCTATTTTATCTTCATTCCCCGCCGGCACCTTCACCAACAACACGGTGTATTTTGTTCCTATTACCATGTATGATGTTACTGGCGGTTGGTATACTGTGACAAATTTTGACGGTAACTGTTATGACCTAGGCCAAACCTATGTATACACCTATCTACCCGCATTAACCAATGGGGTTGAAACACAAGATTGTCAAGCACAAACGCTCGCTGTTTCTTTTCAAGGAGGTGCTGCAGAACTTTTAGGTAGCAATCTCACCGCAACCAATCTTACACCAGCAAATGCATTTTTTGTAACAGATGTTATAGCCAACGGCGGAAGCATGGTTATTGGCGGTCTACTAGATGGCGACATAGTTTCATTTACTGTATCAGATCAATACGGTTGTCCAATTGTATATACCTCAGCCCCTTTTGTAGGCCCAATCATTCCTACCATTACTCCACAAAATCCACTTTGTATCAATGATCCAGCAATTCAGCTAAACGCTTCTCCAGCTGGTGGTACATGGAGCGGCACTGGTGTTACTTCAAGCGGAATTTTTGATCCAGCATTAGCAGGCATTGGTCCTGAAACCATTGCCTATCTTCCCGCAGGTTGTGCTCTTTCAGATGATATCACAATCCAAGTTACTGGTCCAACAGATGCAACCATCACCAATCCAGGAGAATTTTGTGTCAACGGAAATCCTTTCCAATTGGTAGCAGCTTCGCCAGGTGGCACTTGGTCTGGAAATGGTGTGTCACCATCAGGTTTATTTGACCCTGCTGTGGCCGGTGTTACAACTACAACTATATCCTATACCATTCCCGGAAACTGTGGCGACACTGATACGCAAGATATTGTTGTAAATCCGTTGCCAAATGTCACTTTCACTTCCGATGTTACATCTGGTTGTACGCCGTTGGTGGTTAATTTCACCAATACTAGCGTGCCCATTGGAAACGGATGCACATGGTGGGTAAACGGTGTTCCAAGTGGAAATACCTGCGGATCACTCATTACGTCTTTTGACTCGCCCGGTTGTTATGATATCATGCTAACCACGCAAGACGCGAACGGATGTGTTAATTCCGCAACCATCAACGATATGGTATGTGCGTTAGCTCCACCCGAAGCTTCCTTCACCTTCGAACCCCTTCAACCTACGGTTAACAATTCAACGGTTCAATTCTTTGACTTATCTCTTGGTGCGTCTGAATACTTGTGGACATTCATGAATATATACAACTTCACTGCTGCGTCTCCAATATTCACTTTCCCAAATGAAGAGGCCGGTGATTATCTTGTTTGCTTACTTGTAACCAATGCAGCCGGATGTACAGATACCGAGTGCGCTACCGTTACGGTGCAAGATGAATTGGTGGTTTATATTCCAAATACATTCACACCAACAGGAGACAATATCAATGAATACTTTAAACCTAGCATCAAAGGAGAATCACTTATTTTGACCTATGAGTTCGATATTTTCAATCGCTGGGGAGATGTTATTTTTAGCACAAAAGATCCAAGTGAAGGTTGGAATGGAAGTGTGAAAGGAGGCGGATACTATGCACAAGATGGCGTTTACGCTTGGAAACTAAGACTAAAAACAAACAATGGCCAGGAACCACTTGAGTGGGAGGGCCATGTGACTATTCTGAGATAAAAATGAATTTTTTTGCGAAATGGAATAGCCTTTGGCCTTTCACAGTCAATGTATCGGGTAAAAAAGCAAAGTTGATTAACTCCATTGGAAAAGCAATAGCACCCAAGGCCAATCAAGTAGATCCATTCGGAATAACTATTTCCACCAAGAACCACGCTTGCGCAAGTATTATTCGATACGCCCCTTACAATTTCTTTTATGATTTTCATAAGTCCAATCTCGGAATTTTCATGACGCTTGAGTGTCATGAAAATGATGTTTTTGTTGACGTAGGTGCAAACTTAGGAGGATACTCTTTTATGGCCAAGCGCCTTGGCTTAAACGTTTATGCCTTCGAACCCTTTCCAGAAATTGCAGCTTTTTTAATTGAAAATGAATCGGCCTTTGGTCGCATTCATCCCATTGCGCTCTCTCATGAAGCGGGTGAGCTTACATTTCACATATCAGATGAAAATATAGGAGGCAGTAGTCTTGTAGCTAGCAACCTCAATGATCATGAAAGTGGATACACACGTAGAACGCAGGTTCAAGTGAATAGAGGCGATGTGGTGCTTCGCGAAGTTGAATACATTCGCTTATTGAAAATAGATGTAGAAGGAAATGAAGAGCATACCATAAAAGGTTTTCATGGTCTTTTGAAACAGAATAAAATTCAATCCATTTGGTGCGAAGTTCGAGGTCCGAAATCAGACCGAAATCCCAACAGTTATCTGGCAGTTACCTCTTACCTGGAGCAATTCGGATTTACACCGATGTTGTATTCCCATGGTAATCGTATGTCTCTGAAACAATTCGAGGCAATGGGAGATCTTCCACAGTATTTTGATCTTCTTTACGAACAAACAGATAATAAGGAATAAGCATTGCAAATGCAAAGTCCCACAGGTGCATTACAAAGGCAATCCACAAATGCATCAAGATACCAATCCAAATGGCTGCCTTCCGCGTTCGTTTCCATTGACTCCAAAAGGGAAAAAACAATTGGAAGATCATAATGAAATAGGCTAAGAATATGATTATTCCAAATGGCATGTAATAAGCCATAGACTTCAAGAAAGTTGGACTAAATCTATCATTTAAGAAAGTATAATAGAGTGCATCGCCGCTCAACCATTGCATGGAGGTTACTTTGAATAATGCTGAGAATACATAAACAAAATAGAGTTGTAGCATACACGTGAAAAGAACCACTCGATTTATAAAGTAATCCAATTCTTTTTTCGGTTTCAATTGAAATGGAATCACATAAAAAGCCAGAAGCAACATAAACAAATAACCGCTATTCATGGCCGGAATTGCGCTGAAATAGAGCAATACACCCGTGATCCAAACTACAAAACGAAGCAAAGGCTGTTTCCAAATTTGGAAAACAACCATGAAAATACTTGTTAAATGAATTGCGGCTATGGGCCAAAACCACTGCAATTGATACATTAAAACGTAAACAAAATTGTTGGTCGGAGTATCGGGAGCACTGTAGCGGATAAGTGCACTGTCGCTTCCCCAAATCGAGGAAATATCTGAAAAATAAAAAATAAAGAAACACGCAAACCAGCCGTAAACACACCGAATGAACGTTCGGGTAGATTTTGCAACTGTTTGTTGGTCAAACAAAGAAAGAATCCAATTTCTCATACTTTTTTAAGTGGTGTTTTTGAGAATTCTATGACAGTTTGCTGATTCATGTGCCCACGTTCATGAAAATGAAAATGCAATTGAACTTGAAGACTATCTGCTGGAATTTCTAGATGCCTTCTGCACATGCGCTCCGCAAAATAAACTGCTCTGCCATATGCTAAACCTTGTTCAACATGTGATAAATTTCGTTGACCATTTTCCCAAAACATGTTTGCAGCAAGATCAATGGCCAAGGCATTCGCTATGGAAAATTCCATGTAAGTGATCTTCGATGAATAACCACAATCTGCTTTTTCACTTATTCGAAAGGGGGCACTCCAAGCTACATTTTCCTTCGTTCTAACCCATAAAAAACAATCGTAGTTTGGCATTTCGGGTGCGAATAATTTCCAATTCTGATGAAAAAAAGGAATGGCGTATGCATTGGAAACGGCTCTTACGCGGTCTGAAACAGGAACTCCCTGGAAGGAATATATGCCTGTTAGTGTGAAATGAGTCAACAAAATGATGCCCGTTGCGGCAACCAATAGGAATTTTGTGGACGATTTCATAACCATGCAAGTTAGAAACTTCCTGAAATAGAATTACATTTGAATAGTAAATTTTTATCATGAGTAAGTCCATTCCGTTTTCTGCTCGTTCATGGGTTCATGGCTCCGAGCTGACAGAGTTTCCCATTCAAAACTTGCCTTTTGGAATTTTCTCTGAAGGGTATCTGGGGCATTGTAGAGTAGGAGTAGCCATAGGGGAGTGGATCATAGATTTATCTCGTTTGCATGCACTCAATTACCTGAGTATGTTGCCATTTGAAAATGACGATTTTAGATCGAAGTCATTGAATAAAATGATGATGCGCGGTAAGAAAGCGTGCAGTGCACTTCGTCTTCGAATTGCTGATTTACTTGACAGTTCGCAAGACGCTATTGTGAAAGATGAGTTTAGATCTTGCTTGGTTAAAATGTCTGAGGCCAAAATGCATTTACCCGTTGAAATTGGCGACTACACCGATTTTTACAGCAGTGAAGACCATGCCCGTAATGTTGGAATGATGTTTCGTGATCCCGCAAAAGCATTGCTTCCAAATTGGAAACACTTGCCTGTTGGTTATCATGGTCGTGCTTCAAGTATAGTTATCAGTGGTACGCCCATTGTTCGCCCTTGCGGACAAGTTAACGCCTCAGATGAAACCCAACCTTCTTTTGGTCCAACGAAACAACTTGACTTTGAATTGGAAATGGCTTTTATCACCTTCGATGGTAAGCCCATGGGTGAGCGCATTTCAACAGCTGAGGCTGATGATTATATTTTTGGAATGGTCCTTTTTAATGATTGGAGTGCAAGAGACATTCAACGTTGGGAATATGTGCCACTTGGTCCGTTTTTAGCAAAGAATTTTGCATCGACCGTTTCGCCATGGGTGGTTACGCTTGATGCCCTTGAACCTTTCAGAACGCTTGGTCCGCTGCAAGATCCAGAGGTGCTTCCGTATTTGCAGTACACCGGAATAAAGAATATTGATATCAATCTGCAAGTTGCCATTCAACCTGAAAATGGAAATGAAGTGGTTGTTTCCAACAGCAATTACAAGCACATGTATTGGAACATGAATCAACAACTCGCGCATCATACCGTTGGCGGATGCAACATGCGTTGTGGTGACATGTTGGCTTCAGGAACCATCTCAGGTCCAACTGAAGGTTCTTTTGGAAGCATGCTAGAAATTGCATGGAAAGGAACAAAACCAGTCGATATGGGAAATGGAACAACTCGAAACTTCATTCATGACGGTGATGTAGTGGTTCTTCGTGGTTATGCTGAACAAGAAGGAATAAAAGTTGGTTTTGGTGAGTGTAGCGGGAAAGTCTTGCCCGCGAAAGACTAGTATGACAAATGAACAAATTGAAATTCTCGGTGCTCGCGAGAATAATTTAAAAAATATTGATTTAACCATTCCTCGTGATCAACTGGTTGTGATAACCGGCCTGTCTGGAAGCGGAAAATCATCTCTTGCCTTTGACACCCTTTACGCAGAAGGCCAACGCAGGTACATGGAAACCTTCAATGCTTATGCAAGGCAATTCTTGGGTGAAATGGAACGACCTGATGTTGACAAGGTAAACGGACTTTCTCCGGTCATTTCCATTGAGCAAAAAACGGTCAGCAGAAATCCCCGTTCTACTGTAGGCACCATCACCGAGGTGTATGACTTTATGCGCCTTCTTTTTGCTCGTGCCTCTACCGCATACAGCCCTGCAACAGGCAAAGCCATGGTTAAATTTTCAGAAGAACAATTGGTAGAGAAAATAACCAAGGATTTTTCAGGAAAGAAAATTGCCATTTTAGCTCCTCTGGTTAAAGCTCGAAAAGGGCATTATAGAGAACTTTTCGAACAACTCATGAAACAAGGATATGTTCGTGTTCGTGTGAATGGTGAACTGAAGGAAATGGTTAAAGACATGAAGTTGGATCGATACAAAATTCACGACATTGAATTGGTTGTAGATCGAATGAAAGTAGATAAAGAAACCACACCCCGTCTCAAGTCAACATTGAAAACAGCCCTGAAAATGGGCAAGGGCGATGTACAAGTGCTCAACTTAGATTCCGACGCACATTGGCATTTTTCTAAAAATTTAATTTGTCCCACCTCCGGCATTTCACTTCCCGAACCCGAACCCAACCTTTTTTCGTTCAACTCGCCCTATGGAGCTTGTTCGTATTGCAGTGGTCTAGGTGAAGTGGTAGAAATTGATATGAGTAAGCTCATTCCAGATCTTTCTAAAAGCGTGAAGCAAGGTGGAATTGTTCCTTTAGGTGAGAATAAAAACGGATGGATTCATCAGCAAGTAGATGCTATTCTAAAACAGTATGGAGCCTCCTCGAAAACGCCTTTGAAGGAAGTAGACGATACTGCCATTCAGGTCATTTTATACGGTACCGATGATAAAATAGAAGTTGAGCTTTCAGGGGGAATGAAAATGAATACCCGATATGAAGGTCTTATTGCATACATCGAAAGACACGCCGAAGAAGATGGAAGTGCCTCAGTTCGCAAGTGGGCGGAAAGTTTCATGAATAAAAAAGCTTGTCCTACCTGCAATGGAAGCCGATTGAAAGAGGCTTCGCAAAATTTTAAAATTAACAAAGCAACCATAGACCAACTCGCTCAAATGAGTATTGAAAAATTGAGTCTGTGGTTTGAACAGGTAGACGGAAGTTTTGATACCAAGCAATTGCGCATTGCAAAAGAACCACTGAAGGAAATTCGAGATCGACTTTCGTTTTTAAATAACGTGGGATTGGGTTATTTGAATCTAAATCGAAGTGCGAAAACATTAAGCGGTGGGGAAGCACAGCGCATTCGACTGGCCACCCAAATTGGCTCGCAATTGGTGGGTGTCTTGTATATTCTCGACGAACCAAGTATTGGTCTTCATCAACGTGATAATGAAAAGCTCATTCGCTCATTGAAAACATTGCGCGATGGCGGAAATAGTGTCATTGTAGTAGAGCATGACAAAGACATGATGCTCGAAAGCGATTATATTGTTGACATTGGACCAGGAGCCGGCGTGAATGGTGGAAAGGTCATTGCCCAAGGAAAACCTACTTCGTTTTTAAAACAAGGAAGCATCACCGCAGATTACCTCAGCGGTAAGAAGGGCATTGTACTTCCCAATACAAGAAGAAAAGGATCTGGAAAATTTTTACAACTCGAAGGGGCTTCCGGACATAACCTCAAGGGTGAAGGTATTCAAATACCTTTGGGTACACTCACTGTTGTGACGGGTGTAAGTGGAAGTGGCAAGTCTTCATTGATAAGCCACACGCTGTATCCAATTTTAAGCGCCCACTTTTACAACAGCCAGCGCAAACCATTGCCATATAAAAAAGTGAAAGGACTTGAGCATTTAGATAAAGTGATTGAAATAGACCAAAGTCCTATTGGCAGAACACCACGCAGCAATCCCAGCACCTACACAGGTATTTTTACTGACATTCGCAGCTTATTTGCAAGTGTACCTGAGGCTCGAATTCGGGGGTATCAACCGGGTAGATTTTCATTTAATGTTTCGGGGGGAAGATGTGAAACGTGCAAAGGAGGCGGACTGAAATTGGTGGAAATGAATTTTCTTCCCGACGTTTATGTGGAGTGCGAAAGTTGCAACGGCAAAAGGTATAACCGCGAAACCTTAGAAATTTATTACAATGGTAAGAACATCAGCGATGTGTTGAATATGACCATTGAACAAGCTGTACACTTCTTCGAAAATTATAGAAACATTCACAATACGTTGAAGACATTGAATGATGTTGGACTCGGATATCTTACGTTGGGTCAACACAGCACTACCTTAAGTGGTGGGGAGGCACAGCGCGTGAAATTATCTACTGAACTCAGCAAACGCGATACAGGCAAAACCATTTATATTTTAGATGAACCCACCACGGGACTTCATTTCCAAGATGTTGAATTGTTGCTCAATGTTTTGAATCGATTGGTAGAGAAGGGGAACACCGTGTTGGTTATTGAACATAATATGGATGTTATAAAAAGTGCCGATTTCATTTTAGACATGGGTCCTGAAGGTGGTGAGGGGGGCGGAAACGTTGTAGCAACAGGCACACCAGA
>Ga0315905_10002093_pt1 | contig 21147 bp, 10 predicted proteins | sample LakEriMetagenome_5_FD_203522 | JGI IMG/M metagenome (GOLD analysis project Ga0315905, IMG submission 203522) | Freshwater fungal communities from buoy surface, Lake Erie, Ohio, United States - Buoy 4 MA121 | ecosystem: Environmental > Aquatic > Freshwater > Lake | place: USA: Lake Erie, Ohio...
ACTCCCGGACCAATTGATCGATCTCGGATTGGTTGCGACGGCGGCGAGGACATTGGATGTCGTGCATCCCTCACCGTCGCCTGGTTCAGACCGGATTGGGAACCATGGTGACCACCGCACGCTTACGAAAGACCACGGGCTCGATATGCTTAGAGAACATGTGAAACCGCCAAGTGGTGTCCTTGGTGACCGGTTTCACTGAGCCCTTGGCACACGCCGGTCAGCGCGAGGAGGCAATTGTCACGCGTGGGCGACTGAGAATCTGACGGATTTGCTCGAAGTTGATCATCCTAGCATTGATCAGTTTTGCGCGCAACGAAGAGGGAAGGAGCTCCGCGAATTTGAATGCGGCGTCCGCCTCGGGGTCGACGTGGATGGTGATCTCCGAATCTGGTATTCCGCGCAGCTTCTCGAGGCAATCCCAAGCCTGGTTCAAATCAACTCGCAACTGGATCGTCAGGCTGTCGGCTTCCGCCACGATTTCGCAGCGATGGCGCAGGAGGTCGGCCAGGGTGTCGTTGACCTGCTGGCCGGCAAAGGTCCACCACTCGGTCCGACCGCTTTCCTTCGCTGGAAGGAGGTGGGTGTGGTCCGCCCGGACCCACGCGAATTCATCCCGGATCGCCTCTAACGCTTTCGTCGCACGCTTGGAGAGATGGTTGGGGGTCGTTTCGTCGGCAGCGACTTGCTGGATGCTTTGGGCCAATTTGAAGGAAAGCCCTGGAGATCCTCCCATCCAACGGGTTTTGCCCCCGGAGCCGTCCGATTCGACGTGCGCTTTCCTGGCTTCCCAGTCCACGTGCAGAACTCGCCAGGTTCGGCCCGCCAGACCGATGAACCTCGGTCCTTCAACCTGAGTGAGGAAGTTGCTTTGATCGACGGTTCCCACTTCCTGGTTTCCGTGAAGGACCGTGAAAATGGGCGGGGTGGTGAAAACTGACAGGAGTTCGGAGAAGTAGCGGTAGCCGTAGTCCTCCTCGGCCTTGGGACCCAGGCCCAAGACTCCCTGATCGTTCACCAGGATTCCCGTCCGCACCAAATGATCCAACAGGCCTTGAATTTCTTCGCGCGGTAGGTCCCGGACGAAGGGGAGGCGCCCCAGCCACTGCTGTAGACCGAGGATCCCCAGCCCGTTTTCTTGAAGGATGAGGGCGAGGAGCTGCTGCGTCAGGATCTGGTAAGGAGCCTCCGGTGCCGTAATCGGTTCCACAAAGCCGGCTTCCCACAGAGCGACGAGCGCAATCGTGCGGTGGAGTGCCGGTTGGAATGTCGCCAAGAACAGGCAGTTCCGGCGCGTTCCGGGGCGTCGTCCGGTTCGACCGATGCGTTGAAGGAAGGAGGCGACGGTGTTCGGACAGTCGATCTGGATGATTCGGTCCAGGTTCCCAACGTCGATTCCCAGTTCTAGGGTGCTGGTGGCGACGATGACACAGTTGGATGCCTGACTGAAGGCCGCCTCGGCCAATCGGCGCTGATCGACGCTGAGAGAACTGTGGGAAAGGTAGGTTTCGACACCATGACTGCGGAGCGCGGCGGCGATCTGCTCCACACGGGAACGGGAGTCGCAGAAGACGAGTCGCTTCTCGCCTCGGTGGAGCGACGAAATGACAATGGCCGCATTCTCCAGGCTACCGACGTAGTCGACTTGGATCTCTGGCACAGCGATGCCGCTGGAGGGCGCCACGACGGTCGTCTTTTTGCCGCTGCAATGCCCAGCGAACCATTCCAGCAATTGGTCTGGATTCCCAACGGTCGCGGAAAGACCGATCCGCTGCGGTTCCGCAGGGGCTAGTCTGCTGATCCGCTCCAACACAAAAAGCAGATGCCAGCCCCGGTCGTCACCGGCGAACGCATGGATTTCATCGACCACCACTGCGCGCAGCGACGCAAAGAATTGCCGGTGCTCGACCTTGCGCGAGACCAGCATCGCTTCGAGCGATTCGGGAGTGGTGAGCAGGCAATCCGGCGTCGTTCGGAGAATCTGCTGTCGCCGCGACTGGGTGATGTCTCCGTGCCAGACCGCACAGCTTCGGCCGACCAAGCCCAGGTAGTATTCCAGCCGCTCGTGGAGGTTGTTGAGCAGCGCCTTGAGCGGACAAATGTAGAGAATCGACAGACCGTCCCATTCCTCGGTCAGCATCCGGGATAGAAGCGGGAAAATGGCAGATTCAGTCTTCCCGCCTGCGGTCGGTGCGATCAGCAGGGCGTGATCGCGGGCGAGGACGGGCCCGATGCTGAGCTCCTGCAAGGGACGAAGCTCCTTCCAGCCCAGCGAATTGACGATGTGGTGCTGGAGAGCGGGATGGAGCTTTTCGAAGTTGCTCACAGGCTCAACTTGATGTCGTCGACACTCGCCACCCCGGCGGCGGATTGTTCGACCAGCGTCAGCTCCGTAGGCGTGACCGTCAGCGCGTAGTCGCGACGGGGATCGAAATCCGGGAACTGATCGATGCGGTCCAACACGTCTCCCACCAGCTTCTTGAGGTAGAGCCGCGGAGCGACTCCCACTTTCCCGCCTAGCTTCCCGGCAACAGCCTGCGCGAGATCCTCCAGAAGGGCTGAATCCGCGCGCTGCCGAATCCTCTCGGTGTGGGGCGACCCGTGAGCGAAGAGCTGGGTTACCCGGGTTCCTACCTCGATCAACGAATCCTTGGTGAAGGGCGACAGGCGCAACTGAACCGCCCTCGGATTGTCGAAGCGCGCTTCGGTCGTGAAGTCCACGTGAAGGCGTTGAGCGAGGGGGGCAAGCCGTTGGATCCCTTGGGGACCGTCAAAGAAAGCCGGTGTGCCAGTGATGACGAGGTAAAGCCCGGGAAAACGGCCCGCGTCGATCTCGTCGATCAACTGCCGAAGGGCGTTGAGCGCCTTCTCCCGCACGTCGCCGCGCACGCGTTGGAGGGTTTCCACTTCATCGAGGATGATCAGGAGTCCCGGGAGACCGGAGTCCCGCAGCAAGGTGAGGAGCCCTTGGAGAAAGCCGAGCGCCGCAAAGTGGTCCACGTCTCCCTTGATGCCGGCTGCACGTTTCGCTTCCGCCCCGACGGACGGTTGGCCGCCCAACCACGCGAGGATGCCATCCGCCACCGCCTTTTGGTTTTGGGTGACGGCGACCCGATACGCCCGCAGCGCGATGGCAAAGAGCGGAGTGGTCTTACTGACGACCTGGAGCCGTTGCTCGATGAGTGCATTGGTACGTTCGAGCAGGGCTTCCTGAGTCAGCTCTGCGCTACTGGCAGCCAGCACGTCTTCCTCCAGGGCGAAGAACCACGCATCGACGATGCTTCGAAAAGCACCGCCGTCGACATCATTGGTCCGAAGGCGCTCGATGAGTCGGCGATAAACCGTCTCCAACCGATGCAGCGGAGTTTCTGTTTCGGAGATTTGGACTTCGGTGACCGCAAAGCCCTTCTTGAGTGCCCGATCTTGAAGCCATCGGGCCAGGAAGGTCTTCCCGCAGCCGTAGTCCCCTCGAATCGCCTTGAAGACGGCTCCACCTTTCCCGACCCGGTCCAGTTCCTCGTCGAGGCAGGTCGAGAATCGATCCAGTCCGACTGCCAGCGCTTCCACGCCGTTCTTGGGCACTGTCCCCCGACGGAGTGCATCGAGGATTTCGAGTCGTTTCTCTGGGCTGACGGTCATGGTTACGAAAGATCGAATTGAGATTTCAGCAGCTCCCAGTTGAGACGGACCGTGCCGGAACTGTCGTCGATTGAGAGCACCGGATACCCCTCCACATTCAGGATGCGCCGCAAACTGGAGAGGATGCCGGGCAGCCGGAATTCGGGAACTCCAGTCCGCGAAGACAAGGCGACCAGAAGCACGGAGCCGCCACGTTCCTCGATGGCTTCAAGAATCTTGCGGATGACTTCAGCTGAAGGAGCCACACGCCCAGCGAGGCTCAACTGAGATTTGAAAACTTCGGACTTCAACAGCCTGCCAATCCAATCGTCCTCCGTCGAAGTCGGCGCCGCAGTCCTCGGATCGAAGAGCGGAAGTCCGGTGAATTCCTTCGCGACGGGCACCGGAGTGGGCGGCGTTGGCTTCTTGATCTCTGTGACGACCGCACCTCCAAACCACCATTCTGGCAATCGCTGAGCCACGGCCACCCAGCCAGCGGGCAGGTTCTTCTCCTGGGCGAGCACGGCAAGCGGCACGATCACTTCCTGCGGGGAAATCCCCCCGTGGTATCCGTTCTTCCGACTGGTGTAGATGATCCGCTCACTCCATGGGGCGATGAATCCACCCGAGGCAAATGGCGCAACGCGCGCTCCCTTGACCTCCAGTTCGCTAGGTTCCGGTTTCCCCTGGTTGCTCCGATAGCGGTCGCTTCCTTCCTGACGAACCGTCTCCGAATTGTGCTCGATGACGTGACCGTGGTCGCTGGTCAGCACCACCACCCGATCCGCGGCCGTTGCGGCGGCCAGCAATTGTTGGAGCAAGGGGACCCGTTCGATGCTCCAGCCCATGTTGAGTTGATCGCCCTTCAAGAGGTGATCGTCGATGGCATTGACCACCACACCGACCACCGGCCTCTTCTCGTGAATCGTGCGTCGGACCTCCTCACTCAATCCGATGCCGTCCCGCTCCGAGAGACTGCCCTTCAGGAACAGCACTGGTTGCGTGGCGGCGGTATTGTGTTCGGAGAGCGCCGGATGATTGCGGAAGCCGACCTCTTCACCGGCGGACGCCACCGCCTGCTCCCGCCCCACCAGCAGCAAACGGCGGGACCACTCGGTGATCGTAGGGAGTCCGGCGATGGCAAAGTGCGGCTTTTCCGGATTCGCGGGAACCGCTTCGAGGAATCCTTGCTGCGAGAATGCCGACGCCAGTTCCTGGTGGATGGCCAAACTCAGGCCGTCCAGCACGAGGAAAAGGACTCGTTGCTTCTTCGCCAGCGGTGCCACGACCTGCGGAATCAAGTCTTCGACCGTGAAAAGGCCATCTACGCCTCGCAGTGTCCATTCCACCAAAGCGGAGCCGAATCGCTGATTCTGCTGCTCCCGCAAGCCGTCCACGGGCGCTAGAATTTCCCGATAGGCCCGGGTCAGTTGGGGATGGCTGTCCCCGTGGAAGAGGTGACGACGAGCCCAATCTACGAAGCCGCCATCCTGATGATATTCGGCGGCAAGTCCGGCGAAGTCGGACGGGACAGACGCTGGTCCACGCAATTGCCAGCGGCAAAGACGAATGGCCATCTCCGCGCGCTGGATCCGATCCGGCTCGCGGTTCGCCAGATGGTGTTGCCGAACGTTTCCAAAGGCGGATTCCGCCGCCCTGAGGCGCTCGGTCTTGGGCTCCTGGGTGAAGGCCAACAGGGCTTCCCCCAGCAGGCCCAAGCGCTGTTCCAAACCCATCTGGGACGCGTCGCTCAAGTGAGCGAAGGATTCAATCCGCAGCTGGCGCAGCAGTTGATCTAAGGCGTCGAGGTCGGAACGCAGTGCCGACGACGCGGGCTCCTCGAGTTCGCGGACAAGCCACTTAATGCCGGTCTCGCCAAGCGACTGTCCATCTTTGGCGGAAGGATGTTCGCCACCGAACATCGGCTCCAACCGTGCTCCCGCGGCGATGAGCGCACCGACCGGGTTCAAACGGAAAACGATCTGGCAGGCCAACGCCAGCGCGGGAATGGACACCGGAGGGGACCCCCGCATGGCACCCAATACCAATCCGGCGGGATTCCCTGCATGGCGTTTCAGCCAATCCTGAATTGCCGCCGCGGCGTCAGGCGTCAGGGCCTCGAACTTGGGCTTCGACTCGGGCTTTCGCGCCCAATTGATCAAGTCAAGTAGGTCGGGCTTCCCGGAACGGAACCCGAGGCTATGCCGGAGCAGCATTTCCCACGCGGTCTCGCTGTCGAGCCGCCCACCCGCCACGGGTGGATAGCCTTCCGCAGGTCGCGCTTCCGCGAGGGCTTCCGCCATCCAGCGAACGCCTGCAAGCCGGGGCTCGATGTCCTTCGCCTTGAACAGCTCTTTGAGGATCTCCTTGGAACTGATGTGAAAGAGTTTCCGACGCACCAGTCGAGCTAGCACATCCTCTCCCAGGCGTCGGTCGGCGACGCTGGTGAGGAGCACCAGTTGCTCCAGTGGCGTCCGCGTCAGGGACTCGCGAATCGCGAGTTCGGAATCGGTCTGAACGATGACCTGTTCAATGCCATCGAGGTTGAAGGTGGCCGGTCCGAGCCAACGCTCCTGCACCTGCAAGCCCACCGCCCGCGTTTCCGGGAAACGCTGGCGGATGGCGCTGACCTGGGTGCGAATCTGGTTGAGCGTCAGCATGCCGGTTTACCCGTTGTGATTGGACTTCACGTCCAGTGAGAGCCGGACGCCGAACAGGACCATGGTCCGCTGTTCCAAATCGATTTGGCAGGTAGCGTCCGCGTGAATCAGCGCGTGGAGTGAAGCCGTCACCACGATCATGTTGCTCCGCTCATCGGCCCCACCCTTGGAAAGAGGTCGGATGTGATGAACTTCGAGGACCTCGACGACCTGCGCCTGCGGAAGGCCGGGTGGCAGTTGGTCACCGGCGACCTGACTGCTGCCATAGAGCGACTTCAGCTCTGCCACCAACCGACGGTTCCGCGCCACTCGGTCAGGCTGGCTGGCGTAGATCTGTTCCACCTCCGCCACGTCACTTCCATGCCAGGACACTCCAGCGACAGGAGCGGGCGGCGTAGGCGGGTTCCAACCAGGCACAGGGGTCGGCGGCGGAGGAACCACCGGAATGATGGCGCCCGGTGCTGGCGTTCCCGTGGGCGTCGGAGTCGCGGGACCCGGGACTGGTGTCGGCGCCGGTGGCGTCGGCGGGCGGTCCGCCAGCAGAGTAGCCGCGTCGTCTTCGATTCTCGCTAGCGTCCCCGGCAGCGCAACGTACTGCTCGTTTCGCGTCAGGACGTCCTGGATTCGTGAGCTGATGGCTGCACCCGCCGCCTGCCGGTAGTCGGTCAGACGGGCTGCGGAATCGATGATGTTCCACTTCGTGCGTTGCAACGCGGTGGATGACACCACTGCTTGCCGAATGGAGGTTCCGAGAACTAGCGGAAGCTGCGTCCACGGAGCCGCGGCCAAGGCCGCGATGACCTGCGTCTCCGTCGCACTGCGGATGGCTTCGAGCAAATCGCGACCGGCGCAGGCGGTGGCCAGTCGTTCCGAAGAGCTGGCGGCAATTCCGCGCTGTTGCAGCCGCTGTTCCAGTTCCGCCACCAGAGTTTGCGCGCCAGACTGGAACTCCAGTGCCTTGGCTTTGAGATCGGCGGTCAGCCTCGCGACGTTCGACGCATTGCAGATCGAACCCGGAGTGAGTCCGAAAATGCCCTGAGCGCGCGAGCACGCTTCCTTCCATTGAGCCGCTGTCGGCAATGGCTGGCTCCGCAGTTCCATCTCGTCCCGCAGCGTATCCAACGAGGCTTGCACCGGGCCGCCATGTAGGGTCAGGGAGCGATCCGCCTGCGTAGCAAAGAAGAGGATGATCAGGTTCTGGATTTCGAGCGGCAGCCCCATCGGCTGCGGTTCATCGATCCAACGCCGGAGCTTGCCCACCGTCGTGGCACCATCACCGCCTTCTTTCGGGACGAAGTGCTGTCGCCAATGGCTATCCACCACCAAGGCGTTCTCACCCACCGTGACCAGCTTGAGAGGCTCCCCGATCAACTTCACGTCGCGCCGATTTGCCAGATCTACGACGGAGCGCCCATCAGGCGATTGAAGCCCTTTCTCCAGCTCCAACCAAACGCGCTTGATGCTGGCCCCGGAGATTCGTGCATCGGTGGAAAACTCCGGATGTCCCGGGAATTGTCCCTTCAGCGCTTCACTCAAAACCTCCTGCACGGCGTCCTTGAGGGTCGCCGCCGAGGGAACCGAGATGGCGATGTTCGGATGGAGGCTCGTGATCTGCTCGTCGGGGTCGAGGGTATGCGCGGAGTCCAGGCAGGACTTGTCGCTGGCCAGCCCGTAGGCGGCATCCAGGTAGCCCTTTATTTTCTGACGCAGGGCACGGGATTGGTTTTCGAGGATGACCTTGGCCTGCGCCCGTTCGACCGCGGAGAGACGCGCGGCGTAGGTGTCGAAGCGGCTGCCAGTCAGGACGTGGTCCAGCTTCACGAGCAACCCCAGTTCGCGTTGAGCGGAGTTGTTCAGGAAGGAGGGCATCCACGCGATGGTTCGTGAACCCTTCGGACATTCGCGCTTGAACCCATCGATCTTCGCCAAGTCATCTCTCGGCCCGTGGTTCTCGTCCTTGTCGAAGGGGAAATCGATGATAACCTTCCAGTCGTCCGCCTGGTTGTTCAGGGTCTCGCTGTTGAGTTCCCGGACGTTGGCGAAGAGGAACTGGCATTGCCGCTTGGTTCCCCGCCAGAGGAAGTCGTGGCTGATCCAAAGGGCGTCGGCCAATTCGAGACCCATCATCTCGTAAACCAGCTCCTTCACCTTCCGAATCCGATTCCCGGCGTTGTCTTCGGTGGCGGCCTGATTGACGAGGCTGTCGGTATCCACCCCGGCCAACTGCACGCTGACGGTGGGATTGCCTTCCTCGTCGCCGATCTTGATCTGGCCAATTTCCGAGGCCCACTCGCGGCACTTCTGCAAGACCACACGTCCCTCCTGACCCGGGATCGGCGTCTTGATGCTGCCGTGGTTCAGCGCGGCCAGCTTGTTCACCGTCATCGCCCGGAAGGACTCAACTTCGGGCGCAAGCGCCGAGAGGAGGAGCGTCTTCGCAAGTCGGTCATCCCGACGGAATCCCATGACCTTCGGATCCGTTGAACTCCCAGCATCGGCCTGTTCTTTGCGGATGCCGTTCTTGCCCTCGATCAGCGGCAGCAGTTGCTGGAGGTAGAGCCGCCGGGCGTTCTCGAAGTGGACGCGGATGACGTCGCTGAAGGGTTCTTCGCCCTTCATGATGATGTCGAAGATATCGCCGACGGGAATGATCTGCCCGAGTTCCAGCGTCTCTTTCTGCTCCACCAGCAGCATGAGCATGATCTTCAGCGCGGTGCGTTCGCGCTGAAGGAGGGTGGAGAGGGCCACCAAGGTCTCCATCAGGGCCGGGCTGAACGGGTAAATCTTCCGGAACTGGATCCGGTCGCCTTCCTTGGTTTGGAGAATGTCCAGGACGTCGCGGCGAATCTTCTCGGTCTGCCGGAACGATTCGTCGATCTGCTGCCGGGCCGCCTCGCTCTTGGGCTTTAAGACCCGCTTCTGCGCGATGGTCGGCAGGTTGCGGTCTTCCAGCTTGATGACGTCGAAACGCTGGTCGAAGTGCTTGATCGAATCGTCGAGGGAAACGTATTGCGCCCCCAGCATCGTGTCGCCCACCAGCTCTCGCAGGCTCTTCTGGCGGGCAATGAAGCTGATCAACGGGACATCCCGCTTGGCATTCTGCGACTCGACGAGCTTCGCCAGCAATTGGCCTTGCTGGGTCACGAACTCCGGTTTGCCCGCGTGGCTGGCGAGCCAGAGGATGAGTTCGTCGAGGAAGAGAATGATCGCGTCGTAGCCCAGCGACTTCGCGTGGTTGCTGATGACCGACAGGCCGTTGTCGAGGTCGATGTATTCCGCGGTGCCGTGAGCGTGGCTGAAGATGGTGGCGACCAGCGAACCCACGAGACGGATGCGCTCGGGATTCTGCGGGTGAGCATTGCCGGCCCGGTCGAAGGAACCGGCATCCCAAGCGGTGCCGAGATCGCCCCAGCCGCTATCGCCGGAACTGGCCTCGCCATTGATGGCCTTGAAGAAGGCCGCGTCACCCATCTGCTTGCGCAGACTGCGGGCATTCTCGATCAGCTTCTCCGACCGATAGACCCCCGGATGCGGCTTGTCGGGATGCAGGCGGGTGACGAAGTCGGTGTAGCCCTCCAGAATGGCCGACGTGAGGTCGGTCTTGCCGATCATGTGGAACGGCACCAGCAGGAACTTTTTCCCGTGGCCCCAGTCGTTCCAATTGGTCTCCGCCAGCAGGTTCGGAAACTCCGCGAACTTCTGAATCGCCGGGTGATTGGCGAGCATGAGGTTCAGCACCGCCATGAAGTGGGATTTGCCGGAGCCGAAGCTGCCGTGGAGGTAAGCCCCCTTGCTGGAGTGCGATTGCAGGCTGGATTTGACGAGGTCCAGCGCCTGTCGGAAGCACTTCGCCAGCTCCGGCGTGACGACGTAGTTCTCCAGCGTCTGCTCCGGGTTGCCCAGGCCCTCGGTGAGGCGGAGTACGAAGTCGCCTTGCCGCACTTGATCCGGCAGGTCGATGAGGTCTTTGAGGTAGGCCATGGAATCAATGAAGGGGAGTTGCCCACGAATTGCACCAATCGGCACCAATCAAACCAAGTCGGAGAAACGTTGGTCTGAGCTGCTTAGAATTCGTGTTCATTCGTGAGATTCGTGAGATTCGTGAGATTCGTGGGCTCCAATCTCGAGCGTCTGGATGCGTTGATCGGGTTGTCATTTTCGGGATTCGGCACCTAATCCTCTAGCATCAGGGATTCGGCCAAAGCTCCTCACGATCGAGCCGACACGAAATGACATCCTTATGGACGCCATAGCTCTCTCCCAGTTGGCTGCACAGGGCCTCCCGGAGATTGCTGTTGGTCCACCAGGCTGGAAATGACTTGCACACTCCCTGCACGAAGGCGTCGAAGTCAGCACTCAGACGTTCTGGAGGTATCAGCAGACGCCCTGCGAACTCGTTTGCTTCCCACTCAAGCCCGTATCGCGACGCCTCATAGCGGCGCATCCAGGCCCAGTAATCCTCCAGCTTTTTGAAGCGGAGGTCTCCGGCCTTTTCCCGGTGCAGCACGATATGACCGAGTTCATGAGCCAGCGAGAAGCGCAGCCGATTGAAAAGCCAGGGTGGTTGGCCCTCCAGGAATTGGTAGGAGCGCTTGTCCACGTAAATGCCGGAAAAATCGGGTATGACTGCAGCGTCAACCGAGTATTTTTCGAACAAGCGGTCGAAGGGAATTACGTCGAGCCGGAGGCGGACCTCAATGACCGTCAGCACGTCCACCGGAACCTTGCCAAGGTCGCCCAGGTGCTTCTGCCGAAACTCTTCGACCGACTCCCATATCTCGGTTTTACCGTTCATTCCTTGTCTGGGCTATGGACTGCCTTCAAATCCTGCAAGAACTCCTTAAGTCGGGCACCGCTCAGTTCCTGCCCGCGAACCGCCCTAAAAAATGCGGGCAGCGCACCAATAACGGCTTCGTCGCTGGCCATGTCAGCGGGGATTTCCCTGCGGGCCAATGCCGCGAGGTCGAGAAATTCCGACTTCTTATCGCCTGAAAGCGCGAAGAACACTGCCCACCGCTCAAGCACGGCGAGGTCTTTCGGGGCGGGAGTAATGTTTCGCTCAATTTTGCTCCAGTTGCTGGGATCAACATCTAGGTCGGCGCTGCATTGCCGCAGCGTCAGCTCCTTCCCGATTCGCAACTCCTTGAGAAGTCCTCCAAAGGTCATAAATAGCTCGTTTCGTTTAGTTTTCGCAGATTGTTCCACAATACCCGCAATCATGGATGAGTGTGGTTAATTTTCTACCACACCCCCTCGTCGAGCACAAGTGCGCTGCAAGAGATTGTTGTGTGCCCACGAATCGCACGAATCGACTGAGGTGCCCACGAATCGCACGAATCTTCACGAATTGAAACAGGCCGGAGACACTCCCGTCTGAGTTTAGAATTAGTGTGCATTCGTGTGATTCGTGGGCACTTCAGGGCGTCATCGCCAGCTGCTTTAGGTCCGTCAGGGATTTGCCGAAGCGTTTGGCTTCTTCGCGAACGTATTCTTCGTAGTAGTCGCCCATCTTCAGGCCGAATTGGGGGTCCAACTGGTTGTGCCACTGCTTGAGCCAGGGCAGCAGTTCGTTCAAGCCGGCCAGGACCAGCAGGAGCTTAGGTTGACCGGCGCCGGTCCCGTGTAGGTTGGTGTAGTGGGCGGCCAGGGCGGTGGCTTGTTGCAGGTGGTCCAGTCCGGCCCAGGCGACGGTAAGGCAGGGATCACCGTCGCGGCCGCATCCGGGGTAGCTGATGAATCGTTCCTTGGGCACGTCCAGCTTCCCGCGCAGGGACCAGTAGGTGGGCGACCGGAAGTCGGCGCTGGCGTATTTTGGTGGAACAGAAATGTGGCCAACCTCGTTCCTCTTCAGCTCGTGCCACATTCTTATTTCCTCGGAGAGTGACTGCTTCCTTTTCTGCCATTCCCCGACTTGGGACGATTTGGGTTGGTGCGCAATCTTGGCGCTCAACTCCTCATACTCCGCTTGGGCAGGGTCGATGCGAACATCATAGCTGTCCTCGATCCTTTGCAGCTTCCACACCTCTTCCCAAACAACGCGCTTGCGCAGGCCGCTCTCCTTGTAGCGCTGGCCGGGGAGGAATGGGACGGCTGCGCTTTGGATCAACTCGGCGATGAGCTTGTGCGGGTCGAAGTCGGCACGGCCGCGGTAAATCTCGGCGGCTTCGCGGAAGTCGGGTTGCAGGACGAGATCGGTGATCTCCTGCGTGGTGAGGAGTTCCACCTTAGGTTGGTAGGCTTGGGCGGCTTCGCTGCCTTCGGGGGCGCGCAGGTCACGGCCGATGGCGCGTTCGATGCGGTCGAGGAGCCAATTCTCCAGAGCCTTCTCCAACTGTTCGTCCCACGGCTCGGTGTTCCAGCGGCGCTTGTATTCGGGCTGCTCGATGAGGCGGATGTTTGAGTCGTCGGCAATGCGTTGTATGCGGCGTTCGATCAGCTCGCGATAAGCAGCCGGCCAGTGAGACGGAACCTCAGTGATGGGTGTGGAGCCGTGCCGTTCGAACCAAGTCGTTTGCAGTTCGCCCGCTTTCATCTTCCGAGCCATGACGATCTCGAAGGCGCGCTGCCCCAGCTCGATGCCCTCGGGCGGAATTTGCACCGCCCCGTCGGGTTGATTCACCCCATCTTCGGCTTCGACGAGCTTGAACGACTCGTAAATCTGCCAATCCAGCTCTTCCTGCCAGGCGATGAGCTGGCGCTGCTGATAGTGCCAATCGGTGCGGGCGTGGGCCAACCATGCGCGGAGGTCCCCGCTCCCAGGGCCGACCCAAGTCGCCAGCATGGCGGACGGAATCTGGCACTGCTGGCACGTGCTAGTTTGGACGAGCAAGGTCGAGAGCTGCGTGGGCTGGAAGGCGGGAAGCGGGAGTTTTGCGACCTGAGTTCCATTGAAAGCGAAGCGCTCATCCCAAAGTGATGCCCGCACGCGAGCACCTTCAGTTCCTTGGTGATCGCCGCCCTTGGGAAAGCAGACTTGGCGAAGCCAAAAGCACGCAACTGAGCTATTCAGAACGCCGAGAAGAGACTGCGCATCTTCATCTGTGGTTTGAGCCTTCAGCTTGATAATCGGTGCTGTCTGCTTGAAAACTCTCCCTTTTGCATCGAGCACAAAATGGTTGTGCGTCGCGACCTCAGCGAAGGCGATCGAACGTGGTTCGCGATAGCGCTTGTGGAAGAACATCGAGAACTCAAACCACTCCAGTCCGCGCTCCAATTGTGATTTGCCGTAGGCAACCCTGCGCGTGAGCGAAGCTCGATTGGGCCACAAGACCGCCAGCAGCGCTGGGTTGGCAGCGGCCGCGAAGGTTCCAGCGTCGTATGGCCATCCTACCGAGACTGGCTGTGCGATTTGCCAGTCGCGGACCGTGCTGCCTTCAACAAATTCTCGGATGAAATTGTTTGGCACGTTTCGCCGTCTCAAATCCGGCCCTGCCATCACGAACGCTTCATCTTCGCGCGTTACGGCGCCGTAACCGATATCCGCCAACACGTTCTCCAAGGGCTTATTTCCACCAGCGTCGATTGCGTCTTTCAGCTCGGAGGCACCGCCGCCGCCGATATTCCAGGGATGCTTGTGGAAATTTTCTCTCGGTGAGTCAGCCACGCTTACCCACTCGCTCATGCTCCCTGGATGATCGATCTGGTTTACGATAGCCTGCCATACAATGCCCATCGCTGGGTTTGCTGGAGTGCTGGGCTCTCCCCGAATACCGAACACGGTTCGTATGGAGCTGCTCACGAACGGTTGGTTCTTTCCGAACAGAATGACCGTGGGCGTGTTGTGGCCTGGGATGTTTGCACCAGATGAATCGATGACGTGCGTTAGGTCCCAGCGAGGGATGAACTCTTCGACGATCTTTTTGCCAAACTCGCGCTTCATGAAGGTATTGCCCGTAATCTGCCCGACGAATCCGGCCGACTGCTGCTGGGTGCCGTCGCCCTTTATCGCGAGGTCAAAGAAGCGCTCCATGAAAGGCACGGAGAGCGAGTATTCGCGGTGGCACGAGGGAAAGCGCGCGCGGTAGAGCTCGCTGACCGCGAGGTCTGCCACCGTGATGTAGGGCGGATTGCCGACGACGGCGTGGTATTGCTGCGCGAGGATGCGGTGCAGGGCCTCGACGTCCTCGACCTCGTAGTGGTGCTTGAGTTCGTCGCGGAAGGCTTCCTCGCCGGTGTCGAAGGTGCGCTGGGAAACGTTGTCGCCTTCGTTACGGCGGAAGCGCCGGCCATGGAGCAACGAGTCGCCAACGGCCAAGTTCAACCGAAAATTGGGCGCACCTTTGAGCTTTGTGAATTCCACCGCCTTAAGCGTCGCAATCAACAACCGGAATCGGGCAATCCCCACCGCGAACGGGTTCAGATCCACGCCAAAGACCGAATCCAAGGCGCGCTGGGCCAGTTCGCGGATGGGCGTGGCGGGCTCGGCCTGTTGCCAGAGCCTGAGAATCCGGTCGAAGCCTCCCAGCATGAAGTGGCCCGACCCGCAGGTGGGATCGATCATTCGGATGCCCTTCAGCCCGAAGGTCTGGATCGCCTGGTCCAGGGAGCGGTCGAGGATGAACTCCTCGATGAAGAGCGGTGTTTGCAGCAGGGCGTAACGCTTCCGCGCCGCCTCCGACAGGTCCTGGTAAAGGTCGCCCAAGAAACGGGTGTCCCAGCCTGAATCGGTGAAGTCGTGGTTCAACACCCCGGTGTCAGGGTTTCGTTCCTGCCAGAAGCGGAGGAGCTTGGTCACCGCGTCGCCGCTGGGGCCGAACTGCCAGAGCGGATTGTGCTTCGGATCGAACAGGTGGCTCAGACCTGGCAGACCTGCCGCCGTGCGGAAGACGTGTTCGAGGTAATCACGGTCGGAATGGAGTTTGTTGGTCCGGAAGTATTCCTCCCGTTCGTGCTCCGCCGCCGTCCTCCGGTCGCCCGGTCCGCTGATCCATGGATGATCCAGCAGCTCGTTGTCCTCCAGAAACCGGATGAAGACCGTCCCGAGCACCCACGCCACAGCGATCTGCGTGACAAGTTCGTCGCGCCACACCGAGTAGGCTTCCGCGGTCCGCCGACTCGCCCGGGCGGCTTCGTGTTGCGCGGTGAGCTTGACCTTGATGGTCGCTTCCGCGTCGGAACGGGCGCGCAGGTCCTTCTCAAGGTTGATGAGGACTGGCTTGAGGGCGTCGAGCAAGGCAGTGCGGTCGATCATGACGTTACGTTCTGAAAGCGGGCGGTAAGGTTGAGCCATACCTCCGGGATGTGTTCCCACTGTCCCCGAGTCGCCACCGGGACCGGGCGTCCGTGGAGCGTGGGGAGTCGGTTCTGGTCATCCGACGGGACGAGCACCCAGAGCGACCGGGGATTTTGGCCATCGAGGCAGATGGCTTCGCGAAGCTGGTCCAGAAGGGGGATCTGGTTGAAGCGGGCGAGCAGACCGATGTTCTTCAGGAGGACCGGGCCATCCTGAGCGACCAGATGCGCCTTCAACTTGGGCATCACGTAACCCGCCACGAGTTGATTGAGCTTATTCCAATCGATGGAGGTCTCAGCGGCTTGGTCGGCCTCCAGGATCTTCTCCCATTTGACATTCAATTTCTCGGCCTGGGCCTTCAGTTCGTTCAGCAGGAGGGTGTCGAGGTCGCACACCGCCACGGGAAACCCCTCGCGGAGCCTTTGCTCAACGACGAGGTAGTTGGTCGTTGTCGAAACCAGCACGAGGTAGCCGGCCGTTTGGATTGAGCGTTGGAGGCGGTCGGTGAACTGGTCGGCAGTCAGCTTCTCCGCTGTGAAGGCATTCTCCTCGTAGGTGGCCGAACTGGCCTTCGTCGCCGTTGAGGAACTTACTCCTGTTACCCGATCCCGCCGTTCCGAGCGATAGGCACCCCGACCATTGTCCGCCGTCGGGTCCCACTTCAGCTTCGTATCGACCAGATCGAGCAAGGTATCCAGTTCCGGTCGATTCGGCAGCGGAGCCGCTTCGGGATATCGGCTGCTGACGCGCTGGCGGATGTCATCAACCGACAGGTCTCGCGTGCCGAGCAACGCACCCGCCGCCAACTGGATGGCGCGGCGCGGTTCCAAGCCCCGGGGATAGACCTCCAATCGCGAGGACAGTCCGGCAGTCTGCGAGGCGTTCACCGACAGCTTGACCAGTCGTTCGTCGGAAAGCTGGGAGACACCCTGCGGAACGCGAACCCGGCGCAGCGTCTCAACCACTCGGGCAGGCGGTGCGAGCGGATCCTGGAGAGCCAGTTCGTCCGCTTCCTTGCCCAAACGGAATGCGTAGTCCCCCAAGTCGTGGCTGACCGCGATCAGCACGCGGTCGTTACTCCGGCTTTCGACGAAGCGCGCTGTCTTCAGCGAAAACTCGGTCTCGCAGGCCGTGCGCAAGACTGCGATGGCGATTTGCGTCCGACGGGGCTCGGTCTCCGTGGACCCACGAGCAGCGAGCAGCGCATCCGCGAGTTCCTTGTGCGTCATCGCACCGCCAGAGGCCTGGAGGATATGGAAGATGGCCTCGCGAAGTCCGCTGATCGAAGGCGTGCGCGCCCAACGGTCGCGGGCACTCCCGACGACCTGGCCAATCCGCTGCCGTGAAACGCCGCTGTGTTTGGCCACCTCGGTCTGGCTGGGCCATCCCTTAAGATCTTCCGGTCGGATGACCGCCCGCGGTGCGTCGTTGAGTAACGAACCGCTCGATGGGGATTCCGTCGGTTTGGAACTTTCCGACGAGAGTTCCTTCAACCCCAGAATCAGGCTGAGGATGTCGGCTTCACCTGCTCCAATTCGGTTCAACGAGGAGATCAGATGATTGGCCACCCAATCGATGGTCGCAGATTCCGACTCATTGGGCGTGATGTCCCGGTGATCCGTCTCCGTGGCGTCCTGTTTAGGCTGGATGTCCGGGAACCGGACGCGCAAGTCGCGATGGAGATCGGTGATCTCGCGCTGGGTCTTTTTGCCGACGCCGGACAGCCGATTGAGTCGCCAGATCGAGCACTGCAAGAGGTCTCTGACGGTGATGGCGTTGATCTTGTCGACCGCGTTGGCGGCCCGGGTGCTGAGACCGAGTTCGACCAACTGGGTGGAGAGCTGGGCCTTCTCGATTAGCGCGGCGCGGGCAGCGGTCGTGATGAGGTCGCCGCCATGCGGTGTCTGGTCCAGCTCCGCGAAGACCGCCAGCCACGCGTCGCGCATCTGGCGGGCGTTGTCGAACCGCTGGCTAAAATCCCGGCGCAGGGCGCGCTGGAAGAACTCGATCAACTGCTCACGTAAATCGGCGCTGAAACGTTCCGGGAAGAGATTGGCTTCGCAGTCGAGGACGGCGGGATCGCTCTTGCCGTCGCCCCACGCAGGAAGATCCCCGGTGGCCATCTCGTAGAGCGTCATGGCCACAGCGAAACGCTCCGCCTGGAGATCCCAGCGGATGGGCTTTCGCAGCCGGATGAAGGGGTCGAGGTAGGCGGTCGTTCCACACCGGATGTTCTCTGCGGAGATGTGGGAAAGTGAGAAGTCGAACAGCGCGAGGTGCTGCTCGGACTGCTTGCCACGCTGCCGAATTCCGATGTTCTCGGGCTTGATGTCGCGGTGGGCCACGCCCATGCGCTCCAGTTCCACGACGGCATCGATCAGGTCCGTGCCAAAGCGCTGAAGGAAGTCGATGTGGAGGCGGCCTTCCTTCCGCAGGCGGCGGGCAAGCGTTTCTTCCCCCGCACGCTCCATCAGGATGCCTGCCAACCCGTGGAGATGCAGGAGTTCCTGGGCTTTGACGATTCCGGGATGGTCGAGCCGCTTGAGGGTCTCGAACTCCGACTTCAGGCGGTCGTTGTGGTCGGGCTGATTGGCGAGTTTCAGAACGGACTGCGATTCGCCGTGCTGAACCAAAAAGGCGACGGCCGTGGAACCCTGGCCGAGCCGTTCCAGCACTACCAACCCGCCCGGGAGGCGGTCGCCCGTCTTCGCTTCAATGGGATTCTGACGCGCCTCGGAATCCGGCGTAGTCAGCTCGTTCTCCACCAAGTTGAGCTGGTGGAGGAATTCTCGGACGTCGTCGTAGCGGGCGAGGACGTCCGGATGGGTGCTGAACCGGATGAGATCGCGAAGTTCATCGCCCGCAGCATCCATGACGCTGCCGATATCCAACCCACCTTCGCTTGTGACCCGCTGGGTCATTTCCAACGGCGACGTCGCGGGCGTCTGGCCGGTGAACAGGTAGTAGGCAAGCGCCCCGAGGCTGAAAACATCCTGGCTGAGGGCGTCGCAGAAAGGGTCCCGTTGCGCTTCCGGCGAGAGGTAAACGGCCGAGGAATCCTCCACCAACTGCTCGGCGTGGAGAGTTCCGGTGACGCGGGTCGCACCGGTGGTGGTGGCGCTCGAACGACGCGCGAGCTGCCAGTTCAGGATCTGGAGCTGTGGGACAGGGGCCTCGGGATTCAGCACCAGAATGCTCTGGGGACTGAGCGCCCGATGAACCAAGCGACGGTGATGGGCGAACTGAAGGGCTTCACCGATCTGCCGCACGCATTCGAGGCGCGTGGTGACCGTCAGCCGATCCGCCCGCTGCGCCATGTAGTGGTCGAGACGTTGCGCGCCCGGCGGAATCCGGAACACCAGTGCCGGTCCGAGCTCGTGCTGGGTAAACGTCTCAGCGAGGACAATCCCCGGATGCAGCAGATCCTGAAGTGAAGTGAACTCCTTCTCCGCGGCGCGTTGGAGAGATTGGCGTTCAGCTGCGGCAAGATGCGGCGCAATTGGGTAGAGCCGAACGATCCGACGCGTCTCGGGCAGATTGACGTGGGCCGCAATCCAATCCTGAAACAGGCCGACCGGGCTCTCGTTGAAGATCTCCTTAAGCTCGAAATCCGCCACCCGCCGGGACTTCTGCGTAGGACGGATACCCGCCTCCTCCAACGCCCGAAAGACGGCACGAGCCGCCGGTTTGTCGAGGCGCTGAGCATTGTTGCGCTCTTGCCCGAGTCCATTCCGGTTGATGAGCGCCTGAAGGATCCCCGGAGCCTTCTCGGTATCCCGAAGGAAGACGTTCGTGCGTCCGGCCCCTGCCAAACGATTCTGAAGGTCGGTGGCGGAGCAAAACACGACCGCTTCGAGATACGGAATCGACGTCTTGGCCGCCGCCTTCTGCCGCCGCAGTAGTGAAACCAGCTTGCGGGCCTTGCGATTGGCGAGGAAGAGCGGGTTGTCGTAGGTGAAGCGGTGCCCGCCGGTGGTCCAGGTCCACGTGTGGACGTCGCCATTGAGGATGCCCGGCCGGCTCTTAATCTCGACCAGGAAGAACCCCATCGGGGTCAGAATCAGGGCGTCGATCTCATTGATCGTGCCGTCGTCGGCGAGGAACTCGAAGTTCGACCACGCCATGTAGGGCTCGTGGTCGGGCAATCCCGCGCGCAGGTATTCCAACGCCTCGGACTCCCAAGCCGATTGGGAGGGCGTGATGGCTTTCCAGCGTTGCGGTGACATGGGTGGGGGGGCGGCTCCGGGCGTCAGGACCTACGGTTTCGTCGTCTTCTTCCCCTTGGCAGGAGCCTTTGCCTCCCCGCCAGACGACTCGTCACCCGCGAGACCGCCCTTGACCCATCCGTCGATCTCCGAGGCCAGGAACTTCCAGAGCTTGCCCACCTTGTGCGCGGGCATGCGCTTCCGGGTGATCCACTTGTAGATCGTGTCCGGATTGACCCCGAGATGCGCCGCAATCTCGTCCACGGATAACCAACGTTCTGGCATAAACTCCTTCCGCGACTCACCAAAAGCGGTAGTTCGCTGGAAACCAATAAGTTCAGAATTGGACTCTACCCAAGCTGTCCAGCAAAGCAGTCAAAATCGGTATCGACCAAACGCTCGTCGGGCCATCGTGCGAGAAGGGGTGTTCGAGAAGGGACAAGTGTGTACTTCTGGAGACATCAAACCGCTCGGCCCGCGGCACAACAGGCCCACTTGCCGAGAAGTGGCCCGCGTAGGGTTGCCGGCCCATCCACCGTGGGAGTAGCATCGCTGCAATGATCACCGACATCTTAGCTCTACCGGTTGCAGCTACGCTCAGTTACGAGATTATCGACGAACAAGCTGAACGAGGCCGCTTTGTAGTGACACCTAGACCCAATGGGATTCCCACTGCGAGAGCAGTCTATTTCATCGTTGACGAAGAATGTGGACAACCGCACCTGCAGAAAATCGGGATGACAGACAAAGCCCAAGGACTTAGGGGGAGGATGAATGACTACCGAGATATATCAGGGGGAGACGACGATACCCCTAACCTTTACTACAACATGATGATAGGCCCGCTCCAGGGACGGTCTTTCAAAGTTTACTACCGATCGTTTGAGTTTATCCAAATGGGTGAAGTATTTGGCCAAGAAGTTGAGATCCGCTACACCGCCCATCGCTTCATCGAAAATCATCTGCGGAGTCGGATCCGGCAGCTTCGCCAAGAAATGATGGAGACCTATCCCCTTTGGTTGGAGAAGGGTATGTATCAACCCTGAGGCGCGGATCTACCGGCAGGCACTACTGAAAGCCCACCGGCACGCGCGCCTTGGGTGGATCTTCCCCCTCGACAAGGATGGGGTCGTACCTTAAGCCTCTTCCCGTTGACATGATCTGCCGCTGCCTCAAGCCACACCTGATATGACCCCGCAATGGGGTCTCCCGACTTTTGTCGTGGGGGTGTAGCTCAATCGGTCAGAGCAGTCTCTTTATAAGGGTCAGGTTGTGGGTTCGAGCCCCACCATCCCCACCAGTTGCGGCCTCGGGACTCTTAGACCGAACCGCGTTAAATTCCCGGGACTAACCAGTCCTAAGCGATCACCAATTACCAAAGTTGGCCCTCACTATTCTCCCGATTGTTGACAGCCGATAAGACCTTATCGCG
>Ga0315905_10002095_pt1 | contig 21136 bp, 22 predicted proteins | sample LakEriMetagenome_5_FD_203522 | JGI IMG/M metagenome (GOLD analysis project Ga0315905, IMG submission 203522) | Freshwater fungal communities from buoy surface, Lake Erie, Ohio, United States - Buoy 4 MA121 | ecosystem: Environmental > Aquatic > Freshwater > Lake | place: USA: Lake Erie, Ohio...
CACAACTTCAACACAACTTCAACACAACTGTAACTGCAACACAACGACAACTCAGCACCAACAGGAAAGGAGCAGATAACCGAGCCAAAGAACGGCAACAGAATCTTGTTAACATGCTGCAATAGCGGCCTGGATAGCCGCCCCAAAGCCGCTCAGTTCACCCTCGTGCGGACAAGCCCACAAGAACAGCAAAACGCGAAGAATCCAATCAAGGACGAACCGCAATCACCACCGCGGCCGGGAGGCAGTGAAATTGGAGCAAAACCCCAGCAAAATCCCGCCTCGCTAGAACGACACAGCCACACCGAATCCCGACCAGGAGGGCTTGATAAAGCCCCCGCCTGGATGGACGTCCTCAGAGCCAACCCGGCTCCTGGAGTGCCTACTCACCGCTCGTGAAATCCAGGTGCTGCAGGCGATTGTGAATGGGGCCTGCAACGCCGAGATCGCCGAAAGCCTGAATATCGCGCAGGAAACCGTGAAGACCCACGTGAAGAATATCCTGCACAAACTAAAGGCCCGGGATCGCACCCAGGCCGTAGTGATTGCCCTGCGGGCATCCCTCGTGAGTCTTCCGGATTAAGGGATCAAAATCGAAAACGGGAACGGAAGCCTCAGCAAGACACATCAAGGACTGGTGATAGCCGCTTCAAGCAGGAAAGCCGCCAGATTGCTGAGGCTCCTTCCCTGTTGATCGGAACGAGCCAGCAATTCGGAATAGAGGGCATAGGGCACGGTGATGGTGACCCGGCGCGGCGAACGATGCATCGGGGCGATCTTGGTGCAACTTGCTGCTTGAGCCTCTATGTAGGAGAGGGCAACCATTGAATGACAATCCCTGCAAGGGATGGCGCGAACGAACTCAGCCATCCTGCAACTTTTTTCATCGGACTAGAGTCCCTCTGAAGGGTGAACTTTCCAGTTTCAGGCTGTGAAGCAACTCAAGCTAGTCGCTATAGGACAGGGCGCCCTGGCCAATGGTCAACCCGCTCCCGGCGGGGCGGCAGGCCGGCCTGAGCCTCGATAGGGCGCGGGATCAGCCGGCGTACAGACCGCGCAATCCCGCCTCGCTGGCCGCCGCCACGCCGCGCTCGGTGATCAGGGCGGTGACCAGCCGGGCGGGGGTGACATCGAAGGCCGGGTTGAAGCCACGGGAGCCGGTGGGTGTGAGCTGCACCGTGGCCAGATGGCCCGGCGCATCGGCCCCGCCGGCCACCTCACCCCCGCCAACCTCCGTGCCCGCCGTCGAGGTGAGCTGCCCTTGGATCTGGGTCACCTCCCGCTCGGAACGGGCTTCGATCGGGATCTCGGCCACGCCGTCGTCGATGGTCCAGTCGATCGTGGAGGCGGGCAGGGCCACGTAGAAGGGCACGTGGTTGTCGAAGGCGGCGAGGGCCTTGAGGTAGGTGCCGATCTTGTTGCACACATCGCCGCGGCGGGTGGTGCGGTCGGTGCCCACGATCACCGCATCCACCTGGCCGTGCTGCATCAGATGACCGCCGGCGTTGTCCACGATCACAGTGTGGGGCACCCCTTCCTGGCCCAGTTCGTAGGCGGTGAGGCTGGCGCCCTGGTTGCGGGGGCGGGTTTCATCCACCCACACATGGACCTTCAGGCCGGCGCGGTGGGCCTTGTAAATGGGTGCGAGAGCCGTGCCCCAGTCCACCGTGGCCAGCCAGCCGGCATTGCAGTGGGTGAGCACGTTGAAGGGTTGCCCCTGACGTTCGGGGAGCCGGGCCGCCGCCAGCTCCCGGAAGATGGCCAGGCCGTGTTCACCGATTGCATCGCACATGGCCACGTCCTCCTCGGCGATGGCGGCGGCTTCGGCCTGGGCCGCCGCGGCCCGCTCCGCCTCCGGCAGCGGCGCCACCAGATCGCGCACCCGCTCCAGGGCCCAGCGCAGGTTCACGGCGGTGGGGCGGGTGGCATTGAGCTGCTCGAAGGCCGCCGCCAGGGCGCCATCGGAGGGGTCGTGCTGGAGGGCCAACATGAGGCCGTAGGCGCCGGTCACCCCGATCAGGGGGGCGCCCCGCACCACCATCGTGCTGATCGCCGTCGCGGCATCCTCCAGGGAGCGCAGGGAACGGGTCTCGAACCGATGGGGCAGCAGGGTCTGGTCGATCACCCACACCGAACGGCCGCCCGCCTCCAGACCGATGGTGCGCCAGGCCTTGCCGTCGATGTTCATGGGTCACCCCTTCAGTGCCCCGATCCTGAAGGATCGACTGCGGTGGGCACAACGTGCTGGGCGACACCGGGTGGGATGCCTAGGCTCAATATCAGCTACACAAACGTTTCCCATGGCCGCTAACGCCTTTGCCTGGGTAGAGATCTACGTCCAGGATCTGGAGCGTGCCAAGGCCTTCTACGAGTCGGTGTTTGGCTTCCAGCTCGAGAAGCTGGAGAGCCAAATCCCCATGTGGGCCTTCCCCTCCGACTCCAGCCAATGGGGCGCCGGCGGCGCGCTTGTGCACATGCCAGGTGTGCCCTCAGGAGGCAGCGGCACCCTGGCCTACTTCAGCAGCGAGGACTGCATCAGCGAGGAGGGGCGGGCCGTGGCGGCTGGCGGCAGTGTGAAGCAGACCAAGATGTCGATCGGCCCCTTTGGCTTCATCTCGATCCTGGTGGACACGGAAGGCAATGCGATCGGGCTCCACTCCATGGCCTGAGCTGGAGTTGAAGCCGCCGTAGTGACTCCCATGCCCCGCGCCATGCACGCCCTGCCGTTCGCCAACGGCGACGCCATGCCCGCCCTGGGCCTCGGCACCTGGCGCCTGCCGCCCGAGCTCACTGCCGCCACGGTGCGCACCGCCCTGGAGCTGGGCTACCGCCACCTCGATGCCGCCGCGATCTATGGCAACGAGCCCCAGATCGGCGAGGCCTTGCGGCAGGCCTTCGCCGATGGGCTGGTGCAGCGCGAGCAGCTGTGGATCACCGGCAAGCTCTGGAACGACTGCCACGAGCCCCACGAGGTGCGGCCGGCCCTGGAGCGCACCCTGGCGGACCTGGGCCTCGAACAGTTGGACCTTTAATTGATCCACTGGCCCCTGGCCCAGCGGCGCGGCGTGGCGATGGCGAGCAGTCCCGAGCAGCAGCTGAGCCTCGATCAGGTGCCGCTGGCCGCTACCTGGATCGCCATGGAGGCGTTGGTGGATCAGGGGCTGACGCGCCACATCGGCGTGTCGAACTTCAGCGGCGCCAAGTTGAAGGCCCTGAGCGCCGGGGCCCGGATCCGGCCGGAGGCCTTGCAGATCGAGCGCCATCTCTTGCTCCAGCAGAACGATCTGATCGCCTGGTGCCGCGAGAACGGGGTGGTGGTGACCGGTTACGGGCCGCTGGGCTCCAGTGGCGCCAACCGGCCGCCGCTGGTGCTGCAGCATCCGCAGGTGGTGGCGCTGGCGGCGCAGCGGGGGCTGACGCCGGCCCAGCTGCTGCTGGCCTGGGGGATCGGCTGCGGCACCGCCGTGATCCCCAAATCCGTGCAGCCGGTGCGGCTGGCCGAAAACCTGGCTGCCGCGGGCGAGGCGCTTGATGGGGAGCTGATGGCCCGCCTGACGGCGCTGGATGAGGGGCGGCGGCTGATCGATGGGAGCTTCTGGTGCCTGGAGGGGGGCTATTACACGCTGGAGAGCCTCTGGGATGGGGAGCTGGTGCCGGGGGGCTGAGGTGCTGCCCGGGGCGGAGGGGGCAGACGATTGCGACGGCCACCCCTAAACTGGCCAAGTTGGCCAGAGTGACCGGAGTGCCGTGCAGGTGAACATGCTGGAGGCCAAAAACCAGCTCTCGAGGCTGGTGAAGGCGGCCTTGGCCGGCGAAGAGGTGATCATCGCCAGCCACGGGCAGCCGCGGGTGCGGCTGGTCCCCTGCAGCGAGTCGCCCGGTCTGCGCCACTGCGGGGCCCTCAGCGGGGGGATCAAGGAGAAGGAACGCTCGTTGATCGAAGCGGCCTTCAGCGCCGAGGCCGACCATGCTGCGCAGCAGTTGATGGAAGGTTGATTCAGCACCGATGCGTCTGCTGCTCGATACCCAGATCCTGATCTGGTGGTTGCTCGATAATCCGCGCCTGGGGCAGCCCACCCGCGCATTGATGGCCAGCTATCCCTGCCTTGTGTCGGTGGCCAGTGTGTGGGAGGTGGCGATCAAGCATCGACTGGGCCGTCTGCCGATCGATCCGGTGACATTCCGCGATCAATGCCTGGCAGCCGGGGCCAGCCTGCTGGTGATCCGCGATGCCCACGTGATCGAAACCGGCCAGCTTCCGGCCATCCACGAAGACCCCTTTGATCGCCTGTTGATCGCCCAGGCCCGCCTGGAGGGGCTGATGGCCGTTTCCGCCGATGCCCACTGGCCCGCATACGACCTGCACCTGCACCGGGCCTGAGCCAGGCTCCACCCGTTCCCGCCGAGGATGGGCCGATGCACTGGATCCGCTTCACCCTGGCCGCCCTCGGGGCGCTGCTGCTCGTGCTGGCCCCCGGGACCCAACTGGGGCTGAGGGCCCGGCCACTGCCGCAGGAGCCGCTGGCCTGCCTGGGCGAGACCCGCTCGCTGATCATGGCGAGCGGCATGCCCTACACGCCGGTGCGGGTGCAGGGGCACACGGGTTTCTTCGTGGTGGATCTGGGGGCCGATGGCAGCTCCATCTCCCCAGGCACGTTTCTGAAGGATGCTGCGGGGAAGGTGGCGATTGGTGCGGGAAGCGGCGGTGGGGAAAGCGCGGTGGGTGCAGGGGGCGCGGCTGGACCGGTGCCGCAGCCAGGCAGCGCCGACCGCTTCGCGGGGGTGGACTTCTTCGGCCCGTGGGCGCCGCTGAGGCTGAGCGTGCAGGACCACAGCGGCATCCGCGGCCCGCTGCCCCAGGCAGGGCTGATCGGCACCGACCTGCTCAGCGCTCACGTGATCACGCTCGACTACGCCAACGGCCTGCTGCGCCGCGCCACAGCGGAGGGCTTCTGCAGCGATGGCGAGCTGCGCCGGGCCGGCTTCCTACCGCTCTCCAGCCGCGATTACTACGGCAGCAGCGGCGCCGCCCTGCGGTGCCCGGCGGCACCACGACGCGCAGGCTGCCCCAACATCCCCACGATCCCGCTGCGGATCGGATCGGTGGGCGCCGTGGCCCAGGTGGACACCGGCTTCGCCGATGGCCTGCGGCCACCCTCGATGAACATCAACCGGGCCCTGCTGTGGCGGCTCAAGAGGGCCGGCATGCCCCTGATCCGCGAGCCCGGCGCCGATCTCAACCTGAGCAGCTGCGTGCGCGGTGAAGTGGAGCGGGTGCTGGCTTATCGCCTGGCCGCCGGCCGCACCGTGGAGCTGGTGGGCAGCGATGGCAACGCGGTGCGCAGGCTACCGGGCGTGACCCTGTTCCTCAAGGACAGCCCGGCGGCGATCCAGGCTTGCGGGGGCATCGGCACCTGGAGCGAACCCGCCGCCCAACTCGGCGCCAGCTTCGTGAACGACGGCACCTTGGTGGTGGATCCGTTCAGCCAGCGGTTGTGGTTTCGTGGTGGGCCGGAGATCCCCTAACGCCGCCGCCGGGTAGCCACTGTTGTTTTGTAACAACATCATCAGCGTTCGCATCATGATCAGCTAATCAACGGGTCGGCAGATTTGGCCGATGCGTTGGCACTGCGGGCTCACGGCACTTTGATCAAATCCACCTGCCACACGCCGCCGCGGCTCACCTCCACCGCCAGCTCGCGGCCGTCGGCCCGCAGGCTGATCCGGCGTGGTACGCCCGGGGGTTGCATTGCGATCGGTTCGAGGGCCATCAGCGCGCGGCGGTAGAGCACCAGTTCGGTGCGGCCCTCCAGTTGCCGAACCAGCACCAGCCGCTCGCCGGCCGCATCCACCGCCACGGCCAGGGGCTGGGCATCGGGGCGGTTGAGGCCCGGCAGAGGCACCGGCATCTGGCGCTCCAGATCCACCAGCACCACCTGCTCGCGGCCGTCACGGCCCCCGATCAGGGCCAACCAGCGATCGCTCAGCGCCGGGGCATGGCTGCTTCCGATCGCCTCCAGCCGTCGGTCCAGGCCGCCCATCGGCACCGGCAGCGTGCCCGTGCAGCCGCTGAGCAGTAGCGGTGCCAACACGGCCAGGGGCTTGGCCCCCAGATTGCGGGCCCAGCTGGCGATGACTGGGGGTGCCATCGCCATGCGTTAGCGCCCCGCCGCCGCTGGGGCGCCGCCGCCGCTGAGCATCCCCGCCGGCAGGTCGGGTTCCAGCTGGTTCGCCAGATCGAACACCTGAACCCGGTTGATGCCGTTGTGCACCACCTCCAGGGCCAGGCGCCGGCCGCTCGGGGCCAGCGAGAGCCGCTCCACCTCCCGGTCGCCGGGTAGGGGGAAGCGCAGCAGGTTGCCGTTGCCCCGGTCCTCGATCACCGCCAGGCGGCGGCTGCCCTGCTGGATCAGCACCGCCACATAGCGGCCGTTCCAGCTCAGCGACGGGGAGCGGTGCGGCTGGAAGCGACGCAGGTGGCGCAGCGGTAGCTCCCGGCCCGAGGGCTGCTCCTGCAGCAGCAGGGTGTCGCGGCCGCCCCGTTCGACCACGCTCGCCAGCACCCTCCCATCGCCACTCAGGGCCGGATCCTGGCGATTGCTGGCTCCCAGGCCGGCGGGGCCGGCGCTACGCCGGCCCCAATTCCAACTGCCGCAGCCGCTGCAGAGAAGGGCTACCAGGGCGGAGGTCACCGCCACGCTCCGCATCAGAGCCGAACCGGTGAACCGCCCTGAGGCATTGGGGGGCTTCGGGGCGGGCGGGTGGAGACGGTGCTGCCGCAATCCGATCAGTCGTCGAAACGGGAGCTGTTATCCCGCGCCTGAGCGCCGGGACCGGGCCGGCCGTCGCGGGAGGCTGGACGGCTGCCTTCCGGCCTGGAGGAGGCCTGCGGTCGGGACGCATAGCTGCCGGAGGCGGTGGGCTGGTTGCCCTTGCCGCCCAATGGTGCGTAGTCGGCATCGCTCACTCCGGAACCCCGGGGGCCTGCGTCGCCAGCGCCACCACGGATCGGCGAACCCTGGGGAACGCCGTTGCCCGGGCCAACTGCTGCGGGGCCTCGACCGATGGCCCCGTCTTCGGGGGCGCCGGGCCGGCGGCTGGAGCGGGGCATGGTGTCGGCGCTGGCTACGGGGCGGCTGCCGCGGCGCAGCTCGCCGGCGTCGCGCCGGCGGGCACCGAAATCGGCCGGAGCTTGGCGGGACCCTCCGGCGCTGTAGCGGCCGGCAGGGGGGGCATCCCGGTCGGCGGCAGGGGCCCGGTAGTCGGGTTCACGCCTGGGGGTGTCCCAGCCTTCGGCATCGTCGGGGCGGCGACTGGCAGCTCGCTCGGGAATGGCGGCCCGACTGGGGCGCCGAGGGCGGTAAAAGTCTTCCTCGGGACCCTCGCGGGAGGGGATACGGCCGCGGAAGGTGTCCGCTTCGTCGAAGGATTCGCCCTCCCAGCTACGGCCGCCAACCCCACCACGGGGGGCGAAGGGGGCCGCTTCCTCGTCGTCGAAGTAGGAGGAGCGGCGGGCCTGTTCGGTGGTCACGCCGCGGAGCCGCACGCTTTCGTAGGCAAAGAACACCGTGGTGGCGGCCAACAGGAACTGGCCGAACTGCAGGATCGGATCGAGGCGCCAGCCCTGGAAGAAGAGGATGCCACCGCAGAGCAGGCCGATGGCGGCGAAGAACACGTCGTAGTCGCGGGCCAGGGCGGGCTTGAAGTTCCTCATGAAATAGAGGAAAGCCCCTCCCACCGCCAGCACGATGCCGACGATGCTGGCCCAATTGAGGCTGGCGTTGACCAAGGGGTTTGCCGGGAGGTATCCCGGGCGGTTGCGAGCGTGCCCTCACTTTAGGGACAGGGCCAGGGGGTGCCGAGCCGGGACGACTCTCCGGGACTCGCCACTGGGACCCAGGCGCTAAAAAAAAGAAGCAGCCGTTGAGCCGGTGAGCCCAGGCAGCCGATCTTGTCTGGCCTGGCTGTCTTCCCCTGGGGGACCGTCGTGTCCCGAGGTTCAGCCGCGGACCTCAGGGACGCTTCCGATCAGAGCTTGCGGTCGACGCGGTCGTTCTGGCTGATGAAGAAGAGGGCAATCGAGATCGGCACCACCACGATCAAACCTCCGTACACGAGGCTGCTCAGGAAGTTGGAGAGGGAGGGTGTCATCGCGGCGGGCCGGCATCAATTGGGCCAGATCCTAGGCAGTTGGGGCGACTTCCTACGATTGCGCCACTACCGCTTAGAGCTTTGTGACGGCTGCGCTCCCCCAGGTCCACCTGGCCCTCGGCCTTCTGCTGGGGCTCTGGACGCTGCTGTTCCTGTTCCGTATCGTGCTCACCTGGTACCCCCAGGTCGACCTCAGCCAGGGATGGGGCCGCTGGGTGGGCCTGCCCACCGAGCTGGTGCTGGCCCCGACCCGCCGCCTGATCCAGCCGATCGGTGGCGTGGATGTGGCGCCGGTGGTGTGGGTGGGGTTAGTGACCCTGCTGCGCGAACTTCTGGTGGGCCAGCAGGGGCTGATCACCCAGGTCATGCTGCGGGCCTCGGCGGCGGTGGGCTGACTGCCTATGGAGGCAGCATCTCCTGCTCCACGAACTTGGTGTAGACCTCGCCCCGCTGGAACTCGGGGCGATCCAGTAGCGCCAGGTGGAACTCGATCGTGGTGGGGATGCCGGTGATCGCGCATTCGGAGAGGGCACGCCTCAGGCGCCGCAGGGCGTGGTCGCGGTCAACGCCCCACACGATCAGCTTGCCGATCAGGGAGTCGTAGAAGGGAGGGATCTCGTAGCCCGTGTACACGTGGCTGTCGACTCGCACGCCGGGACCGCCCGGTGGCAGCCAGCCGGTGATCTTGCCGGGGGCCGGGCGGAAGTTGTGGCGGGGATCCTCGGCGTTGATGCGGCATTCGATCGCATGGCCGATGAGGCGCACGTCCTCCTGGCGCATCGAGAGGGGTTCGCCGCCGGCGATGCGCAACTGCTCAGCGATCAGGTCGATGCCCGTCACCATCTCGGTGACTGGGTGTTCCACCTGGATGCGGGTGTTCATCTCCATGAAGTAGAAGCCGCCGCCGCGGTCCACCAGGAACTCCACCGTGCCGGCGCCCTCGTAGCTGATGCTGCGGGCCGCCGCTACGGCCGCCTTGCCCATGCGCCGCCGCAGCTCCGGATCGAGCCCAGGGCTGGGGGCTTCCTCCAGGAGTTTCTGGTGGCGCCGCTGAATGGAGCAGTCGCGCTCGCCCAGGTGCACCACATTTCCGAGGCGATCGGCCAGCACCTGCACTTCCACATGGCGGGGCCGGTCGATGAATTTCTCCATGTAAAGGCCGGGGTTGCCGAAGGCCGCCTCCGCTTCGCCCTGGGCCGCCTTGAAGAGGTTCTCGAGCTGATCCGGACCAGGCACCAGCCGCATGCCGCGGCCGCCACCGCCAGCCGTGGCCTTGATCATCACCGGGTAGCCCATCTGGTCGGCAAGAACCGCCGCCTGTTGGGTGCTTTCGAGGAGGCCTTCGCTGCCAGGAATCGTGGGCACCCCCACGGCCTGCATGGTGGCCTTGGCGGTGGATTTATCGCCCATGGCCCGGATCGATTCGGGCGAGGGTCCCACGAAGGTGATGCCGTGGTCGCGGCAGATCTCGGCGAAGCGGTCGTTCTCGGCCAGGAAGCCGTAGCCGGGATGGATGGCGTCGGCACCGCGGGAGGTGGCCGCCGCGAGGATGTTCGGGATGTTGAGGTAGCTGCGGCTGCTGGGGGCTTCGCCCACGCACACCGCCTCGTCGGCGAGCTGCACATGCAGGGCGTTGCGATCCACCGTGCTGTGCACGGCCACGGTGGGAATGCCCAGCTCCCGGCAGGTGCGCAGGATCCGGAGGGCGATCTCGCCACGGTTGGCGATCAGCAGCTTGCCGATGGGCATCCGCAGCGGGCCGGCCGGGGGAGGACGGACGGACCAGGCCGCTGCGGACTGTATCAGCGCTCACAGGCACCCTTCGGGGGGGCAAGCGACCCCCGCGATGGGTATAGTCACCCCGGATCCGGCTGGACCGGAGCCACCCACGCGGATGTGGTGGAATTGGTAGACACGCACGTTTGAGGGGCGTGTGGCTTCGGCCTTGCGAGTTCAAGTCTCGCCATCCGCATTTTTCTTTGCCACAACTTGACCCAAGCCCCACCGGATCCTTCAGCTGATCGGGTGGCTCGCTCGGGTCCAGCTGATTCGGGTCCGGCTGATTCGGTGAGCCGGAGCCAGGTTGATTCCTGGAACCGCGATACCTTCAAGGTTTCGGCCTTGGATTTTGGCTCGCCATTGGGCGGGCCCCCCAGCCAGGTTGGTCGTAATGGTGTGGCCGAACCGGTGGCCACGATCGTGCTTGTGAGCAATGGGCCCGGGGAGATGACCACCTGGGTGCGGCCGCTGGCGGATGAGCTGCATCGCCTGCTGCCCCTGCGGCCCTGCGCTCCCCAGGCCCCCTGCAGCCTGCAGCTGGTGTTGGTGCCCTGCCCCAATGCCACCGGCCAGGAGGCGCGGCTGGCCCGCGGCTGGGACCTGTTCAGCCGGGTGCTGCCGGCCGGGCGTTTCTGGTGGCTGCTGTTGCGGCCCGCCCGCCACGGCCCCTGGCCGCATCAGGGGGTGGTGGTGTTCCTGGGCGGCGATCAGTTCTGGACGGTGCTGCTCTCGGCCCGGCTCGGCTACCGCCACCTCACCTATGCCGAGTGGGTGGCCCGCTGGCCCCAGTGGAATGACCGCATCGCCACCATGGGGCCCAAGGCCTCTCGCCGCCTGGCCCCCCGCTGGCGCACCCGCTCCTCGGAGGTGGGCGACCTGATGGCCGATCTCTCCGCTTCGGCCCGCCAGGACGCGCCGCTGCCGGAGGGTGAGTGGGTGGCGCTGCTGCCCGGCTCAAAGCGGGCCAAGCTCCAGGTGGGTATGCCCTTCCTGCTGGCGGCCGCCGACCGCTTGGCGGCCCTGCGGCCGGGGTGTCGCTTCCTGCTGCCGGTGGCACCCACCACGACGGTGGACGAACTGCTGGCCTTCGCCGGGCCCGCCAATCCGATCGCCCGCTACTTCGGCATCCCGGAGCCCTCTCGCCAGGGCGGCGAACTGATCACCGCCGCTGGCACCACGATCCGGCTGCTGGAGGTGCATCCGGCCCACGGCCCCCTGAGCCAGTGCCGCCTCGCTCTCACCACGGTGGGGGCCAACACCGCCGAACTCGGGGCGCTGGGGGTGCCGATGATCGTGCTGGTGCCCACCCAGCACCTGCATGTGATGCAGGCCTGGGATGGCTGGATGGGGTTGCTGGCCCGCTTGCCCCTGGCGCGTCGGCTGCTGGGGGTGGCCCTCACGGCCTGGCGGATGCGCCACCGCGGCTTCCTGGCCTGGCCCAACATCACCGCCGGACGCGCCGTGGTGCCGGAGCGGGTGGGGCCGATCACCCCCCAGCAGATCGCCGAGGAGGCGGCCGACTGGCTGGACCATCCGGATCGCCTTGAGGGCCTGCGCGACGACCTCCGCAGCCTGCGGGGCCGACCCGGGGCGGTGGCGGCCCTGGCCGGCCTAGTGCGCGACCTCCTGCCGCCGGGTCTGACTGCCTAGGGTTGCAGCACTGATTTGCGTCGTTCCTGTCCGATGTCGGCGTTGTTTCCAGATCCCTCCTCCAGCTCAGCCGCCAACAGCAACGCTCTGGAGGGGGCTGGCAGAGCGGATGTTGCGGCTGCCCAAGCCAACGCCGCCAAAGGATCCGCCTGCGGCCTCCCGAGCGGGCTGGTGCGGGGCCTTGATGAGGAGGCCTGGCGTCAGCGCCTTACCCCCGAACAATTCCGCATCACCCGCCAGGGCGGCACCGAACGGGCCTTCACCGGCACCTACTGGAACCACAAGGGCCAGGGGATGTACCACTGCTTGTGCTGCGGCGCCGAGCTGTTCAGCTCCGCCACCAAGTTTGAATCCGGCACCGGCTGGCCCAGCTTCTGGGATGGGGTGAACCCCGGCGCCATCACCACCATCACCGACCGCTCCCACGGCATGGTGCGCACCGAGATCCGCTGTGCCCGCTGTGAGGCCCACCTCGGCCATGTGTTCAACGATGGGCCCCGGCCCACGGGCCAGCGCTACTGCGTGAATTCAGCCTCCCTGAACTTTGAGCCAGAGTGATGGGTTCCGCACCTCCAGGGCGTTACGACTGGAGTGCTTCCAGTGGACCAATGGGGCCGTTCAATCCTGAAGAAGCACCTGCGCCACTCTCGGCGCAACCTTCTCGAGGCTGAGTTCTTCCATTACTTTCAGGCGACAGCGACGACCGATGCGACGCGCCTCCTCCGGTTGGGCCCAGAGCCGCTGAACAGCCGCGGCAAATGCTTCAAGATTGAGGTAGTCCACTGCGATACAGGCTCCCTCATCGGCCATCTCGGCGATGGCACCGGAACCCTTGAAGCAGACGGTGGGAATCTCCAGGAGGCCCGCCTCTAGGACCACAAGTGGAAAGGGATCCTCCCTCGAAAGAAGCGTAAGCACCTGCAATCGGCTCAGCAGCCTTCGAAAACTCGCCATCGCTACCGAGGGGAACAGCACGATTTGATCGCTGAGCCCCATGAGCTCAAGGTCCCAGCTCAGAGATGCATGGGGTGACGATCCTTCGCCGCAACCAATCCAGACGAACAGAAAACCTTCATCTCCAAACCGTTGGCGACAGGCCTTCAAAAACAAGGGGATCAGATCAAATCCCTTTCGGCTAATTGGATTGCCGCCGATTCCAAAGACTGGCAGCCCTCTCTCCTGGGCAATATTGAGCTTTTGCCATCCGAGTTTTTCCTGTGGATCCTGGTTATTTTCGCAATCATGCTCCTGAGAATCATGGGATTTGTTGTTAGGTCGGGTGATGATGAATTCCGGTAATATGATGCACCGATCCAGTGACAGGTGGAAGTTTTTGGTCAGTCCATTCTGAACGCAATCGGCACAGCTGATCACCTTGTGGGAAAGGTCCAGTTGGCGTTGAACCATGGCATCGCCTGAGAGCTGGAGAAGGCTGGGCAGCAATTCATGCACATGGCTAACAATTCGGGGATGAGCGTCTTGCCTGACTGAGCCCAGATACCTGCCAAGCACAAGCGTGCTGAGGTAAATCACATCGGGTTTTTCTTTCTCGATGATTTGTGCCAGCCATTTTCCGGGGTCAGATCTGCCACGTTGAAGGAAGGTGTTGACCAGTCTTTTGTGGATTCTTTCCGGCTGGTTCAGGTCTGTGGGGATCCAGGTATAGGTGGTGAGCTCCTGCTCGAAATCTGTTCTCAGCGATCCGTTCCGCATCAGCACGGCCGCCATCTTCAGATCGTGATGGCTTTTCAGCCAGCGGATGAGATTCAGCAGGATCCATGGCGCCCCAGTACGGCTGCCGTCATTGCTGATGAAAAGGATCTTCTTCCGCTGCTTCGTTTCCATGTGGTTCACCAAGGGTCGTCGAGCACCTCGGCATCCACTTCCTCAACGGGCTGAGGCACTCGGCGGGGGGCTTGCCTGGGCTCCCGTGGCAGGGAGCGACGGGGCGCGTCGTCAACATCAACACCAGTTAGTGTCTCATTGAATCTGTATCGCTCTAGATCGGCGATGAGGCGACCTCCGACTTCCGGATCCTGGAACTTGGCGGTTTGTTCAAGGGAGAGTTCGGGGCGTTCATCTCTGTCCCAGCGGCCATATCGATCCTCGACCGCATCGGTCTCGCGTTCTTGGAAGGGTAGGCGCGGTTCGGCGGTTTCCCTTTCCCCGTAGGGGTCGCGGATCCCATAGGACCTGGGCCCCTCGTTGCCGTCACGGCCTGGATCTCTCTCCCTTGCGTCGTAGACATCCCTTGCCCTAGAGGAGTCGCGACCAGGGCGGCCTTCGGGCTCGCGGCTGAGGGGGCCGTCCTCCTCGTAGCGGCGCTGGCGTCTCGGCTGGGGTTCATCCTCATCGAGATAGCGGCGCTGGCGCAGCGGTTCGCGCTCGCGGCGTTCTTCGAGTTCCACGTAGTCGAACTCCTCCTCCGGCTGGAAGGAGCGGCTGGTGGCGGGCTGGATGCGGCGCTGCTCGAGCTGACTGGGCTGGCCTGCGGGCAGCTGGTTCTCGGCCGGCACTGCACTGCCGCGGTAGCGCTCCCTTTCCTCCTGTTCCCAGCTGCTGCCGCCGATGCCGAGTTTTTCCAGCAGGCCGGTGCCCAGCTGATTGAGCTTCTCCTCGGCGCCCTCGTACACGATGATCCGATCACTGCCGCTGCTCACGATCTCGCCCACCGGCATCTCCCAGGTGCTCAGCACCCCTTCACCCAGGAGGGGCACCCCGAGGGCGCCGATCACCAAGGTGGTGAGTTCGCCGGTCTCCACATCGAAGCTGAACCCCAGCACCCGGCCCAGCTGGGCGCCGGATTCGGTGATCACCTGGCAGTTGATCACCTTGCTGAAGCGATCAGGATCGAAGCCCTCCGCGAGCGAATCGGCGGAGTCCACCAGGATCACATCCCCCACCTGGCGGATGCGCTCCAGGGGCATCCAGCGGGGCAGGCCCGGTAGGAAACGGGTGAGGGGGTTGTCGCGCAGGCCGAGGGCCACCACCTCGCGGCGGTCGATGTCCACCATCACCTCGCCCACCACCCCGAGCCGACGACCGGTGTCACGGGTGATCACCTGGGTGCCCATCAGCTCGGAGCGCAGCCAGAGGCGATCGCTCGGGGCCGGGGTGTTGGGATCGGGGGCGGCAGGTGTGGAGGAGGTCAAGTCCGGGGGCCCAGTCGGCCCATTGTGGCCCACCCCGCCAGCTCAGGCGGCCGGCGGCAATCCGACCACCTGGGTGTGGGTGCCGCGGGCCTGGGTCACGCCGATCGTGCGGGTGGAGGCAGCGATCATCGGCCGGCGGTGGCTCACCACCAGGAACTGGGCTGCATCGGCCTGGGCGGCGATCAGGCCGGCCAGCCGTTCCACATTGATGCCGTCGAGAAAGCTGTCCACCTCGTCGAGGGCATAGAAGGGGGAGGGGCGGAAGCGCTGCAGGGCGAACAGGAAGCTCAGCGCCGTGAGCGATTTCTCCCCCCCGGACATCGATGCCAGCCGGCGCACCGCCTTGCCCTTGGGGTGGGCCACCAGGGTGAGGCCCCCCTCCAGGGGCTGCTCGGGGTTCTCCAGCTGCAGGTGTCCCTCCCCATCGGAGAGGCCGGCGAAGATGGTGCGGAAGTGGCCGTCGACGGCGTGGAAGGCCTCCAGGAAGGCCTCCTGGCGCAGGGTGGACACCGTTTCAATGCGCAGCAGCAGCTCCTCGCGCTCCTTGCTCAGCACCTCGAGGCGCTCCTCCAGCTCGGCGAGGCGGGTTTCCAGCTGCTCCAGCTCCTCAAGCGCAAGCATGTTCACCGGCTCAAGGGCCTCCATGCGCCGCGCCACCGCTTGCAGCTCGCCGCGCAGGGTGTCAAGACCGGCCTCGCTTACCTCCTCGGGGATCTCCGGGCGGGGATCGGGCAGGGCGAGCTCCAGCTGCTCCAACCGCAGGCTGCCGCTGCGTTGCTCCTCGACCAGGGCCGTGATCTCCTCCCCCAGGCGTTGCAGCTCCCATTGGCGTTGCTGCAGCACCTGGCGGGTGGCCCCCAGCTGCGCCTCGGCCTGATCGCGCTGGCGCCGCTTCTCGCCGAAGCGCGCCGCCAGGTCGGACTGGCGCGCCTCCAGCTCGGCGCGGCGGGTCTGGCCGCTCAGCTGTTGCTCCTTCCAGGCCTGGCGCTCGCTCAGCAAGGTCTGCACCGCCTCGACCAGCCGTTTCTCTTCCTTGGTGATGGCCTCCAGCTGGCTGGCCAGTCGTTCGGCGGCCAGGGTCCGGTCACGGCGTTCGGCGGCCAGGGCATCGCGCCGCTGACGGGCCTCGCTGAGGGCGCGGTCGGCCGCCTCCAGGTCGGCCTGGAGGCCCTGCCACTGGGCGGCGTCGGCATTGGCGGCGCCGGAGCCTTCGGCGGCCTCCAGGGCGGTGAGGGCCTCGCGCAGGGGCTCGATGGTGCTCGCGATCTGTAACAGGCGTTCCCGGTCGGCGTTGCTGGCCTGGCGCAGCTGCTCCAGGCGGACCGTGAGCTGGCTGCGGCGCTGCTGCAGCGGCGTCAGCTGGCGCTGGGCCGCCAGCCGCTCGGCCTCCACCGCGGCCTGGCGCTGCTGGCTTTGGAGAAGCTGGGGCCGGCTCTCCTCCAGGGCCCGGGCCAGCTCCGCCTCACGGCGGCGGCAGGCCAGCAGACTCTCGCCGAGTTCCAGCAGGCGGCGCCGCAGCGGTTCGGCCTCGTCGCCCTCCTGGCTGCTGCCGAAGCCCAGCTGGCCGCTGCGCTGCTGCAGGCTGCCGCCGGTCATGGCGCCGCTCTTCTCGAGCAGTTCGCCATCGAGGGTCACGGCCCGGCAGCGGCCCAGTTCGCGACGGGCGTTATCGAGGCGGTCGAACACCAAGGTGTCGCCGAAGACGTAGCGGAACACCTCGGCGTAGACGGGCTCATGGCGGATCAGGTCGACGGCCCGGCCTACCAGGCCGCCGGGTCCTGGACCGCCGGAGCTCGCTCCCGCTGGGCCGGGACCGCGCTGGAACGCCCCCCCCGCTGCGCCGCCGCCGCCGCGGATGCGGTTGAGGGGCAGGAAGGTGAGCCGGCCGGCCCGGCGCTGCTTGAGCAGCTCGATCGCCCGGGCGGCGATGCGGTCGTCTTCGACCACCACCTGGCCGAGGCGGGCGCCGGCCGCCACCTCCAGGGCCACCCGGTGGCGCTCCTCCACCTCGGCAAGCTGGGCCACCGGCCCGTGGATCCCCTCCAATCCTGATTCGAGCAGCAAGCGAAGGGCGCCGGTACCGCGGCTCTCCTGCAGGGTGTCGCGGCGGCTGTCGAGGCGGGCGATTTCCCGCTCCAGGCCGGTTTGCTCCTGTTCCAGCCGATTCCGGGTGCGTTGCTGCAGGGCCAAGGCCTCGGCCTGCTCCTGCAGCTGCCGCTGACGGGTGGCCAGGGTGTCCAGCAGCGCGGCCTCCTCCCGCTGCAGGGCGGCCAGCCGGGTTTCGGCCTCGCCGCTGCCGCCGGCCTCGTCCTGCTCCTCGGTTTCCAGTTCCAGCCGCCGCGCCTCGGCCTGGCGCAGCCGTTCCTCCAGCTGGCCCTGCTCCGCCTGCAGCGGCCCAAGCCTCTCCTGGAGCTCCTGGCGCTGTTGGTTGCGCTGGCGGCGCTCCTCCATCCAGCTGCCGGAGCGGCCGGCCACCTCCCCGAGCCGGCGGCGTGAGAGTTCAACCGCCGCCTCCGCCGCCCTGCAGCGCCGCTCCGCCTCCTCGAGATCACCGCTGGGGCTGCCCTCGAGCTGCTGGCGCTGCTGGCGCAACTCGCTCTGGCTCCGGCCCAGGTCGTCGCGGCGCTGTTGCAGGCCGGCCGCCTCCTCGCGCTGCCGCTCCCCCTGGCGAGCGCGCTCCCGCTCGGCCGCCTCCAGGCCGGCCAGCTCGGCCTGCACCGCCAGAAGCTGGTCCTCGCCCAGGGCCTTGACCTCGGCCTGAAGCGCTTCGAGCTCGAGGGCTCCGGCCGCCACGGCGCTCTCGGCCGAGGTGATCGCCTCCCGCTCCCCGGCCTGGCGCCGCTCCAGCTCCAAGCGGCGTTGCCCCAGGGCTGCCAAGGCGGCGCGATCGGCTTCGAAGGCGAGCAGTTGCTCCTGCTGGCGGCCGATCTGCAGGCGCTGGCGCAGCTCCTGGTAGGTGCGGGCCTTGGCGCAGTCGCGCTCCAGCTTCTGGCGACTGGCCAGCAGTTCCTGCTCCACGATGCGGCAGCGCTCCTGGCGTTCCTGCACCTCCTCAAGCTTGGCGCGGCTCTGTTCGATGCGGGAATCGAACAGGGCTACGCCGGCCAGTTCATCGATGATGCCGCGCCGATCGCGGGCGCTCATCGACACGATGCGGGTCACATCGCCCTGCATCACCACGTTGCTGCCGTCGGGGTCGATCCGAAGGCGGCGCAGCTGGGTCTGGAGCTGCTGGGCGTTGCAGGCCACGCCATCGGCGCTGAAGCTGCTGCTGTAGGTGCCGCCGGGTGCCACCCGCAGCCGCCGGGTCACGCTCCATTGCGGCTGGCCCGGCTGGATCCAAGGGCCCTCCGGAGCCGCATCTAGACCCTGTTCCGCTTCGTCCGGCTGCCAGTCGCCGAGATCAAATCGCACGGTGACGGTGGTTTCGGCGGCGCGGCCCTCCCGCTGCATGGCGCTGTTGATCAGATCCGGCAGCCGCTCGGCCCGCATGCCGCGACTGGTGGCTAGGCCGAGGCAGAAGAGCACCGCATCGAGGATGTTGCTCTTGCCCGAACCGTTGGGTCCGGTCACCACAGTGAACCCTGGCTCGAGCGGGATCGTCATCGATCCGCCGAACGACTTGAAGTGATTGAGTTCGACCTGGTTGATGTGAACCAACAGGCCCGTGCGCCGGGCGGTCGGAATGTAGCCGAGGTGGTGACGTTGCCAAGGGGGCTGCCTACGGTGGTGCCACCCGACGGTCAACCCCCCGGCGCCGGACGGCTCTCCCCACCCCCTCGCCGTTTCCCTGACGCTCCACCACCTTCAGAGTGGGGCTGTTACCGCACCTTTCCTCTTCGCCCCGGACGCCATGGATCACTTCAGCGATTCCCCCGCTTCCTCCGGCGACGCCCATGGTCCGGTGGGTTCCACCCCCGGCCAAGGCCTTCCCTTCCAGCCCAACGGCAGCGGTGGCTCCGGCGCCCCCTCCAGCGTGGAGGCGGAGGTGCCGACCCTCACCCAGCTGCAACTTGCCTTCCGTGAGCGCTTTGAGGCTCTGCTGCCCACCATCCAGCGGGAATGGCCCGAGGTGGCGCGCCACACCCTGGAGGCCACCCGCGGCAGCTTCGACCACGCCGTGGAGGTGATCAGCCGCCAGACCGGTCTGACCAGCCATGGGGTCAAGCAGCAGCTTCAGGAACTGCTGCACACCACCGGTGAGCAGGCTCACCAGGTGGCAGACACCCTGCGCCCGCTGGAGGATCAGCTTGAGCAACTCCTCGACGACCTCAACACCACCCTGCGCCCACGGATCGAGAAGCCGGTGCGTGAGAAGCCGCTGATGGCGATCGGGATCGCCGCCGGGGTGGGGCTGCTGTTCGGTTTGCTCCTCTCCGGTCGCCGTTCCGCCTGAGTTCGCCATGGGTCGCTCCACCTTCGGCAAGGTCACCGAGTTGATGTCCTCGGTGATGGACCTGCACGTGAAGATCGCGATGCAGGAGGCCAGCCGGGAGAAGCGTCGCCTTATTGGTGGCGCCGTGTTCCTCGGCATGGGGATCACCCTGGCAACCTTTGCCGGAGTGGCGGCCCAGATCGCCCTGCTGATCTGGCTGCATCAGAGCCTGGCCTGGAGCTGGCTGAACTGTGCCCTGGCCCTGGCCGGCCTGGATCTGGCCTTGTCCGGGCTGTTCCTGCGGATCGGCGGCGGCATGCTCAAGGCCCCCTTCCTGCCGGAGACCCGCCTCGGCATCACCCGCACCACCCGAGCTCTGACCGGGAGGTTCTGAGGCGGGGCAGCTATTCGTGCTCCAGCATTTTGTGTTGCGGCAATTGGCTAAACCTGGATCCCCAGCTCCGCCAGGGCCTGCTGCTCCACCCACACCGAAACCGAACCGCCGGGGCAGCGCCATTCGGCCCAGCCATCGGCGTTGGTGGTGATCGCTTCGCGGATGTGGCCGGTGAGATCGCGGTAGGTGGTGTTGGCTTTGCCCACCTCCATCCACTTGCGGCCGGTATCGCCATCGCTGAGCAGCACCGCCAGGGTGCGGGGGTGCCGTTCGCTGCCGAGCCGCGTCCAGCCGATCGTGTTGAAGTGATCGAAGTAATCGATCTGGCGGCCGTAGGCCCAGTGGGTGCGGGCCAGCAGGAAGCGATCGATCAGGAAGCGGTGGCTGGGCATGCGGATGTCGATGCGGCGGCCGAAGCGCGAGTCGTGGTAATCAGCGCCGTAGTAATCGGCGTGAAAGATGCAGGGATAGCCCTGATCTCGCAGCAGGATCACCGCATAGGCGAGCGGCTTGAACCAGGGCTCCACTGGGGATTCCAGCGCCTGCAGCGGCTGGGTGTCGTGGTTCTCCACCAAGGTCACCGCCAGCAGGGGCAGGTTCTGCATCAAGGTGCCGTCGAGCAGGCTGGGCATGTCGTATTGGCCGCCGCTGCGGCTGGCCTCATGGAAATTGAGGTGCAGCGGTGCATCGAACAGGCTCATCTTGCCGCCACTATTGGCGGCATACCAGCTGAGGCTGCCGAGGTCGTAGGTCCAGTATTCACCCACCACGAAGAGATCGCGTTGGGCGTAACTCTCCATCTCCGTGATCCAGTCGATGAAGAAATCACTGTTGATGTGCTTGATGGCATCGAGGCGGAAACCATCCACTCCCACCTGATCTAACGTCCAGCGGCCCCAGTGTTTGAGTTCCCCCCGAACCTCGGGGTGAGCCATGTTCAGGTCGCAGCCCATCAGGAAGTCGTAGTTGCCTTTCTCCAGTGCCACTTTTCCCTCGAAACTGGCGCCGTGGCTGCGCCAGATCGCCTGGTAATGGGGATCAAGGCTGTTGTAATCCACTGCATCGAAGTGATACCAATGCCACTGCATTGTGGAGTGGCGGCCGCCGCGGCCCTCGAAGCGGAACTGGGTCCAGGCCCGGATTTTCCGCTCCTCCCCCAGCGGCTGGCCGCGGTTTTCGGGGGCGTAGGGCGTGGCGAGGTACTCCTCCTCGGCGTCGGCGAAGAGTTTGTGATTGAACACCACGTCGGCATACACCTGCAGGCCGGCCTCGCGGCAGGCCTGCACCGCCTCCAGGTACTCCTGCCGCGTTCCGTATTTGGTGCGCACGCTGCCCTTCTGGTCGAACTCGCCCAGGTCGAAGAGGTCGTAGGTGCCGTAGCCCACGTCGTCGGGGCCACCGCCCTTGCTGGCCGGCGGCAGCCACACGGCGGTGATGCCCGCCGCCGCCAGAGCCCGAGCTTCTTTTTTGAGGCGGCGCCAGTGGCCGCCATCTCCCTTCACATACCAGTGGAACCATTGAATCATCGTGCCGTTGAACTCCACCGGCGCCTTTGTCTTGCTCGCCACGAGGGTGGTTTCGTGGGTGGCGAGCCAGTCCCGCAGCAGATCGACGGCGGCGCTGGCCGTGTCCACC
>Ga0315905_10002097_pt1 | contig 21130 bp, 19 predicted proteins | sample LakEriMetagenome_5_FD_203522 | JGI IMG/M metagenome (GOLD analysis project Ga0315905, IMG submission 203522) | Freshwater fungal communities from buoy surface, Lake Erie, Ohio, United States - Buoy 4 MA121 | ecosystem: Environmental > Aquatic > Freshwater > Lake | place: USA: Lake Erie, Ohio...
GGCTCGAATTTCGCTAATCTGGTTCATGAGGGTTTCTTGGGTTTTCTGCTAACTCCTATCAAACCCTTTCCCTCCCAGCTTTTCAAGTTTTTGTCCTGTACTGAGAAAAATAATATAGACGATTTAAAAGACGACATAAAAAAATTGATGGATTTTATGCGTATGCTTGAATCTCTTAATCATGTTTGGCAAGAAATTAAGGAAAAGTCAAAGGTAATAAAAAAGAATTATCCTTATACAGAACTTGGTAAAGAACTAAATGGTAGTAACAGCCAAAAAATTGATAGATTGAATAATTGGAAAACGTTATCCAACCATATTAACCCTGACATGAATGATTTGAAGTTTCTTTTGGGAGAAAAAGAAGATCAGTTAGAAAAGGAGTTAAATAAAAAAGCAGAAGAAGAAAGAATTCAAATGCTTATTAATGTTGGCATTGATAGCATCGATAAAATGGATGGTTTTGACTTTGAAAAATTGTTACTTACGCATTTTACTAGAATGGGTTATAAAGGTTCGTTAACCCAACAGACTCAAGATTTTGGTGCTGATTTAATTGTAATGAAGGACGATCAAAAACACGTCGTTCAAGCAAAGAGAAGCGCTAGTCCTGTTAGTGTTAAAGCTGTTCAAGAAATCGTTGCTGCCAAAGGTTATTACTGCGCTGATATAGCTATTGTGGTAACTAATAATTTTTTCACTGAAAATGCAAGAGAATTAGCTTATCGAAACAAAGTTGAACTTTGGGATAGAGAAAAATTAATCCAATTTATAGTACAATCAAAAAAGGTAAATAAGGGGTCAGCCAACGAAAAATAACAATACAAATTTTGGCACTTAGTTTATGGCATGATCCCACAATATTTATTTGATTTTTTATGCTTAGTTTATATCCGTGAATTTTATGAGATCATTTTTGATCAAATTTAAGAACTCTTTCAGGATATCTAAGTCTTTTTCGCCAAAAATCAAAGTATAGGTTCCGTCATATTGTTTTTCAACTTGAACATTAAGAAATCCCGCTCTTGGCTTCGATAAAAATTTGTTGTAGTCAATAAAATTATTGAAATTTCCTCTCTGCTTCTCAAACCAATATTTCAGAAACTCAACATTAACATAGCCCAAGCCTTCTGGGTCACCTAGACTTCTAAAAGCGTCTAATGCGTCTTCTAATTTTATAGATAAATCTGGAACAAGTAATATTTCACTAACATATTCTTTCGCGCAAAAGTCAATATCAAAGCAATCTATATATTTCTGGGAAAGATATGATTCTATGGATAATTGATCATATTGATTTATTTCGGCTATATATGAATTTAAACTTTCATTAAATTGAATAGGGTCATGAATATAAAGTTTCATCTCTTGCCACTTATGAGTTTCTTTTATATCGAAAAAATATATGGTTGCTAAATTTTTTTCTAAGATCTCTTTATGTACCATCAGCCTTAAGCTGTTTTTTTCACCATGACTAAAGTAGAGTGCAGCCTTTTTTCGCCCGTCACCAATACCTTTTAGAACATTATATTTTGATTTTTGATATATTTCTGCTTCTTTTACATTGTTTTCCAAAAAGGTATTTAAATATTTAAATAGTTGATTTTCTCGAATAGGACGAGGCGACATTTTATCAAGCGTTGAATCAACCTCTTTGTAAACTCTTTTTAGCTTTCTTAAATCAAGAGAAATTAATAACTTCTCACCATCAATATGCAAGTCTATTATAATTTGATTTTCAGTAATCATGTATTTTTATGGTTTTGCCTGTATAGAAATGGAGTTTTTTGGCCAACCCCTTTCAGTTTTTTGCCTGGAAGGGGGTGATCTGATGTGTTTTTAGGTGTAGGCTCTGTCAACGGCTGTTATATAAAATGCCGTTGGATTCTTTATTGTTGGGTATCCGTTTCGAGGATATCGACACATAGAATAATATGCGTTCCACAACCGCTGGCGACCTTTTTCAGTATCTTGATATTTATTGATTCGACGGTGAATTTCCTCCCCTTCTGTATTGACCCCTAGCAGTCGTATTTTATTCCAGTATTCTTCTGTCATTTTGTTTTTATTCTATACTCCACATCCTAGTGTAAGGCACTTACTCTGTTTTGCCAAGCTTTTTTTGCTCCTGATTAAAAAAATATCTCCAGAGTAAATGTAACGTACATCTAGAGGGGAGGCCAGCTCACAGGTAAGGGGTAATCTCTCGACAATATTGCAAGCGGTCCTGGAGGATTTCTAATTTGTCCCGGTTCACGAATTGATCCATCACCCATCCCCACGGCTCGTTCCGGCATAGAGGTATCATTTCTATTCGCCGCCAAACCCCACTTCGACAAGCTCAGGCAATCGGCAATAACAGGGCGATCACCTGCGGGATTTGTTGCAGGCCCAGGGTATTACCTTGGTGGATAAGGCGGGGGGCGTAACGGAATGGTTTCGCTAAATGGGTTTAAAACAAGCCTAAAACTTGCCCTGGCGGACATCTTCGCTATATTGCTGCACCGTGTCGGTGATCAGTTGGCGTAAATTCAGATAAGCCGGGGCAAAGGGCGGTTGTTTGGGGGTTAAACCCAGTAAATCGGCGGTGACTAACACCTGACCATCACAGCCCGATCCGGCCCCGATGCCAATGGTGGGAATGGTTAATGCCTGAGTGATTTCCCCGGCCAAATCCGCTGGAATATGCTCGAGCACCACCGCGAAAGCCCCCGCTTTCTCCAGGGTGATCGCCTGTTTATGAATTCTGTCAGCGGCGATCGGATCTTGACCCTGTTGACGGTAACCGAGTTGATGCACCGATTGGGGGGTTAAGCCCACATGACCCATAACGGGGATGCCAATTTCCGTTAACCGGCTAACCGTTTCCACCATGCGGGGATGGCCGCCTTCTAGCTTGACCGCTTGAGCCCCCGTTTCTTTGAGTACCCGTCCGGCCGCTTGAATGGCTTGGGCCGGACTTTCTTGATAGCTCAAAAAGGGCAAATCACAAATCACCAACGCCCGTTTTACCCCCCGCTTAACCGCCGCCGCATGGTGAATCATCGTTTCCAAGCTGACCGGCAACGTGGTTTCATAGCCCAAGGCCACCATGCCCAAGGAATCCCCCACCAAGATAATGTCCACCCCAGCGTCATCCAGTACCGAGGCGATCGCCGTATCCCAGGCTGTCAGGGCCACAATGGGACGGTTTTGGCGTTTCCAGTCCAACAATTGAGCGGGGGTAATGGGCATAATGTTCAGGTTAGGGGCGAATCGCTTCGAGAATGCGGGAATAGTAAAAGCGGGTGCTGGTCATGCCATTACGGGCAATTTGAAAACCATTTTTAGTCAGAATTTCCACAATATCGGCTTCTTTATGTTGATAGGCGCGGGTTGTTTTGCTGGGCCCCGGAAATAGCCCCCCAATTTTTTTGAGAATAGTTAACCCCAGGGTTTTCGGCGCAAAACTCAGAATTAAACGGCGATCGGCCAGGGATGCTAAATGGGCGATCATTTCGGCAGCTTCTGCCGTGGGGTAGTGAATCAGCACATCTAAACAAATCACCGTGTCATATTTGCCGGACAGTTTCGCTAAATCCTGGGTCATAAACGTCGGTTGATTACCGTAGGCTAAAACCGCTTGGGCTTTTTGTTGGGCTTCTCCGACCATTTTTTCGGAAATATCACTGCCATAGACCATTGCCCCCGCCTGGGCCAGGGGAATACTTAAACTGCCGACCCCACAACCCGCATCGCAAACGAGTAATCCGGCTAAGTTGTCATCCTGAGTAAGCCAATCGACGACGGTATCAACGGTTTTTTGATGACCAATACGAATATCTTTTTGCACCACGTTGACATCCCCGTCGCCATAAATCCGTCGCCAACGGTCAAAGCCGGTGGAATTAAAATAATCTCGAACAATTGTTTTATCGTCTAAGGTGGCGTTGGTCATGACGGGACGGGAACTCAGCAAAGGGTAAAGAATGATTAAGCAATTATTTACTCTATCAAACTCTACGAAGTTAATTTTTGGGAATGCCGACTTGCTGGAGCAGATTAAACGGACCGATCGCCTGTAACGTTTGCAGTTGATCGGGGTTGCGAACCAGTAGCCCCCCGGCAAACCCCAACGCATTGACCTCAATTCCCTGATAGGACTCCTGGGAACGGGGAATCATCGCCAAAAACTCGGGGGTCATCAAGAGGTTATAGGGTAGGGGATTTTGACCGGGTTTGCCTTGAATGTCTAAGCGTTGCAATAACTGTTCATAAAGCTGATGACAGATCATTCCGGCCCGGTCAGTGCGAAAATTATTCGGGGTTAAGGGGGCGATCGCCAATTTAAACGGAGCAATTTTAGGATTCTCAAGGGCTTGGTTAAACAGAGACACCAATGGAAACGCTTCTCCCTTGTCCCCCAACGGAAAGGGAATCCATTGCAGATGACGATGGGGTTGGCTCGCACCGGAGATCGGGCCACTGTTATAAAAAATCAGGCCGGGTTTTTCCCGTAAAACCTGCACCGCTGCGGCAAAATCGGGAGGATTTAAGGGCGTTTGTTGATCCTCAAATTGTCGGGTCACAATCAGCAAATGGTGATCAACGGCATTAAATTTATTCAGTAAGCCCAAATGGGTCTCGGAAAAATTTCCCACCCACAGATCCCGTTCGTAGGGTAAAAACGGATTGCGCTTTTGTCGCTGTTGTTCCTGGGTTACGGCTTTTTTTAGGTGGAAATTAGCCAAAATTCTCACCACAAACGTGATCTCCCCCACCTTTAAACCGATGGATTCCGTGGCGATCGGTTGCAAAGCCCCGGTGCTGAGGGCATGGTGACTTTGTTCAATCAGGCGCGGCCAGAGTTGACCGGGCAAAAGAGGGGATTCAGACATGGGCAAACAACAACAAAGGGCTACGTTTATTGAAGAATGGGGCGGGGCGTTGGGTCAATGGACTCGCTGACAAGTTTCGTTTTTCCACCATTCCCCCTGAGAACGGCATTACATTAGGGTCTGTTAGCGAGAATCTTCCGTTCCGAGCGTCCCAAGACCTGATAAATTGGTCAAATATCAGTAATAGACATTTACGCGGATTTAGTATGCGAGTTCTGGTTATTGGCGGTGATGGTTACTGTGGTTGGGCCACGGCGCTATATCTTTCTAACAAAGGTTACGAAGTCGGGATTTTAGACAGTCTGGTGCGTCGTTACTGGGATGCTCAATTGGGGGCAGAAACCCTCACTCCGATCGCCTCGATTCAGCAGCGGATTGATCGGTGGTATGAGTTGACCGGCAAAAAAATTGATTTGTTTATCGGGGACATTAACGATTACCCGTTTTTAACCCAATCCCTACGGGCCTTTCAACCGGACTCCGTCGTCCACTTCGGGGAACAGCGGTCTGCTCCGTTCTCAATGATTGATCGGGAACATGCGGTGTTAACCCAAGCCAATAACGTGTTGGGGAACCTAAATCTGCTCTATGCCCTCAAGGAAGATTTTCCCGATTGTCATTTGGTTAAATTGGGCACCATGGGTGAATATGGGACGCCGAATATTGACATTGAAGAAGGCTATATCACCATTGAACATAAAGGGCGCAAAGATACCCTCCCCTATCCCAAACAACCCGGTAGTTTCTATCACCTGAGTAAGGTTCACGATAGCCACAACATTCATTTTGCCTGCAAAATTTGGGGTTTACGGGCCACCGATTTAAACCAAGGCATTGTCTATGGCGTGTTGACCGATGAAACCGGCATGGATGAAATGCTGATCAACCGTCTGGACTATGATGGCGTGTTTGGTACGGCATTAAATCGTTTCTGTATTCAAGCGGCGATCGGTTATCCCCTGACGGTCTATGGCAAAGGTGGCCAAACCCGTGGGTTATTGGATATTCGGGATACGGTGCGCTGTATTGAGTTGGCGATCGCCAATCCTGCTGATCCGGGTCAATTCCGAGTATTTAACCAATATACAGAATTGTTCAGTGTCGGTGGCCTGGCGGAAATGGTGCAAAAAGCCGGAGCTGCTTTGGGGCTAAAAGTCGAAATCAACAACCTACCCAATCCCCGCGTCGAACTTGAAGAGCATTATTTCAACGCCGTTAATACCAATCTGTTGGATTTGGGTTTACAACCCCATTTATTATCTGACTCATTGTTAGATTCCCTGTTGAACTTTGCTACCAAATATAAAGACCGGGTAGATACCAAACACATCCTGCCTAAAGTGACCTGGCGCGGTTAAGTTGTGTTTGTTAAATTATTACCCTCACGGCTTTGTGGGGGTTTTATTTTTGGCTTAGGGCTGAAAAAGTTATCTTTGATGGCTGTTATTCTCGGTGTTTGATCAATGGCCACTAAAATCAAGGATATTATCAAATTGTTAGAATCAGACGGTTGGTTGCTAGTGAATATAGTCGGTAGCCATCGACAATTTAAACATCCCCATAAAGCCGGAAAAGTTACGGTAGCAGGTAAATTAAGCGATGATATTCGTAAGGGAACTTTAAACAGTATTCTCAAACAAGCAGGTCTTAAATGATTGATCAATATCTAATCGTTTTAGAAAAAAGTGACTCTGGATTTTCTGCCTATTCCCCAGATGTGCCGGGGTGCATCGCCACGGGGAAAAGTTTGGAAGAGGCCAAACAACAAATGGAATCGGCCCTAATCCTTCATCTGGCAGAGACAGATCCATTACCCCAACCTAAAGGAATAGACGCTTATGTAGAAGCGCTACGGGATTCCGCTGGGGAAGAGTTTTTCCTGACCCATATCGCCCTTGATCACGTTTTACTCAATTCATAACCCCTTAATCTCATGGCCGATCCCCTAACTCCCGCTATCAGTGACCGCATTTGTAAACACATGAACGAAGACCATGCCTCGGCGATCGCCCTTTATGCCCAGGTATTTGGTCAACAAACTGAAGTAACGACTGCCCAAATGCAGGCGATCGACCCCACTGGCATGGATTTAATTGTAGAAAATAACGGAGAATCCAAAACAATCCGCATTGAATTTGAGCAGCCGTTAAAGGATTCGGAAGATGCCCATCAGGTGTTAATTGCCATGGCCAAGCAAGCCCGCAGTACTATAAAATAGCAACATACTGATTTACTTTTATAATCAAAAACTCTTACAAATAAAATTGATTATTTCTATGAAATTTACTGGTTTAAGTAGATGGGGGTTAAAAATTGTAAGATCCCCCCGCCTATCGGCACCCCCCTTATCAAGGGGGGCTGGGGGGGGATCGAGCACAAAAATAATCTTCTATTTAATTACAACTAGGCACTTACCATCGCTGTTACTGGCGATCGCCCTTGGGGGGATCAATGCCGTGCCGATTCAGGCCGAATCTGTGACCGCTTCGTTGCGGGTTCCAATGGAACTAACCCAGGCCCCGCCCAGCTTTAACGAAACCCAAATTTTGGCACTGATGGCACAAATCAGTCAGGCGGAAGCGGCGGAGGATGTAGATACCCTGATGTCTTTTCTGGCACCATTCGTGGTTTCCGAAATCACTGTGGAGTCGGGGGATCAACGCACTACTCGTATGGTTGAAGGACTTAGCGCCCATCGGGATATTTTAAAAAAGAGCTATGACAGAAGTGTCTCCAAGGAGATTTTGAACGAAAAAATGAGCGTCCGCTTCGATGATGACGGCAATATCGCGGTGGTCACCCGCTACACCATTGAAACTACCGATTTGACCGATGACCGCCGTTTCATTTCCATGGCTAAGGATGTGATTCGTTTTGCCCTGGTGGATGGACAACCGAAGGTTATTTCCGTCGTGACCGATGGCTGGTCGGAGCCACGCCCCTAATCTTGCCACTGTGGGCTAGATAGTTTTTGCATTCATTCGGAGACAAGCTTAAAACAATGAAATTTTTCAAACCGTTAACGGCGATCGCCAGTGTCGTCACCTTGGGTACTGTTTTTGCCGCTCCTGCTTTGGCGAGCTTTGGGGATTTTATGTTGGGGGTCGGAGCCACCGTCGGAGTTGGGGCGATCGTCAATAGCGTTCAACGATCCAATGAAGCCAACCGCAATCGTCCCGTGTCCCCTAAGGATGAATATTTTCGCGGTTTACAGGATGGGATCAACGGTGCCCGCTATGATAATCCCCGCAATTCCCCAGACTATGACCGGGGCTTCCAAGAAGGCGCCAGACGACGTAATCAACGTTAACCAAGGTAGAGCCCAGACACTAGAGAGGAGAGAAAGCTCTAAACTGAAAACCGCAACCGAGGAAAGTTTATGGGCAATATGGGCAAAACGAAAAAGTATATCGTCCCCAATTTAAGACCAAAGTCGTTTTGAAAGCATTAGAAGGGGCAAAAGTATTGACAAGTACACTTGCGGGCATAAACTTTCCCCAAGTGTGCCCCATCAATGGAAATGAAAACTGGTGGAAGAAGTCGTCAAACACAAATTAGATTATCTGAGTGACCCGTTTATAAATAATATTAAGTGTTTTTAAAAAGGATTTAGCCCAATGGAAAAGAATGAAAGCAAATCGATCAATCTAACACAAGATCAAAAAAGGGTACTAAAACAAATACAATTATTTATAATCAAAAAAGAAAAATATTTTCGCTTAACGGGATATGCGGGTACAGGAAAAAGTTTTTTGATGTCCCAATTAGTCGAGCTTCTGAAGCAAAATAATGACTACCATTTTTGTTTGGCAGGGCCGACCCATAAAAGTGTTAAAACGATCAAAAATTTGATCACCGGCAATATTGATATTCAAACCCTGGCTAGGCTTTTGGGAAAACGACCGGCAATCAATTATGAAGAGGGAAAAGAAGTTTTTTCTCAATATCGGGAAGTTGATCTTTCCAGATTGGATCTTCTGATTGTTGATGAATTTTCCATGATTAATAAAGATGACTTTCGGGATTTGCTTAATGCTGCCTATCAAAACCATTTCAAAATTATCTTCGTTGGTGATGCGGCCCAATTACCGCCGGTTGGCGAAAAAGAACCGATTGTTGCGACTTATCCTGAAATTACCCACCATGCAGAGCTAACCAAAATTGTGCGCTATGACGGGGCGATCGCCAAAGTTGCCGAAGAAATTCGTTCAAACAATCAATATAAACAACAGATTTATCAATTTAAAACCAGCGAAGATCAATCGATTATTGTCTTACCCCAAAAAGCTTGGTTGGAAACAGCCATTCAACATTTTGCAGCGGGCTGGTCAATCAATCCTGACTTAGCCAGAATCATTTGTTGGCGCAATAAAACCGTTGCTGACTTTAACCAACGGATCAGAAAAGCCCGCCATGGCAATCATGTTCCCTTGTATATTCCTGGGGATTTACTCATTTGTCGTAAACCCTTATTCCGAAAACCGCCTAATGTAGAAGACTGGAAACAGTATGCGGATAATCGCTCAGAATTTTTGGTAATGAAAGAGCCGCAGCTTATCGAGATAGAAAACCTGATTCAATACTATTTAATTGTGGCCCAAGGAGAAGACAATGAAGAGTATTTTCTCAAAGTGCTAACCCCTGAATCGGCACAACAATTTGAACGAGAGCAACAACAACTCAAAAAAAAGGCGATCGAGGCAAAAAACGCAGGGAAAAAATATAATCATTTTTGGTTCCAATTCTATGATCGCCTGAAATGGTATGACGATATTGCCCACGCCATGTCTATTACCACCCACTCCGCCCAAGGCTCTAGTGTGGATACGGTTTTTCTGTATGCCCATGAAATGCGCTGGTGTGAGGAAAAGCAGCAAATTTTATATACAGCCCTGACCCGCGCTAGAAAAAAAGTTTATGTTTGCCAAAGTTTTTAGGTTGCCCAGAGTAAAGCGCAGTTAAGTTGCCTCAACAAAGGCTGATCTGGGCTAGGGGTGCGATAGGCTAGGGGAAAAAGTTTGCGTTTATTCCCATGCGTATTGATCTATCCCTCCTCCTCAGTGATCAAAATTTAGATGCTAAGGCTGCCACCAGTCAGCGACAGTTAAGGGTTGCCGTCACCGCCCAAGCCGATGCCACCGATCGCCGTTTGCCGTTGAACCTGTGTTTAGTGTTGGATCACAGCGGCTCTATGAATGGTCAACCCCTAGAAACGGTCAAAAGTGCGGCGTTGGGATTAATCGACCAACTCACGGACGCCGATCGCCTAGCGGTGATTGCCTTTGACCACCAAGCCAAAATCATTGTCGAAAATCAAGCGGTACGGAATGGAGCGGCGATCGCCAAATTAATCCAAAAATTAAAACCTGCTGGGGGAACCGCCATTGATGAAGGTATGAAACTCGGTATTCAAGAAGCAGCAAAGGGGAAGGAAGACCGGGTTTCCCATATTTTTCTGTTAACCGACGGCGAAAACGAACATGGCGACAATAACCGTTGCTTAAAACTGGGCCAAGTCGCATCGGATTATGGCTTAACCGTCCACAGTCTCGGCTTTGGAGATCACTGGAATCAGGATGTGCTAGAGGCGATCGCCGACTCCGCCAGCGGTAGTTTGACCTATATCGAAGATCCCAGCCAGGCCTTAAACGCCTTTGCCCAACTGTTTCAACGCATGGCCAGTGTGGGGCTAACTAATGCTTATTTATTGGTGGAATTGATCCCAGGGGTGCGCCTCGCGGAAATGAAACCCGTCGCCCAAGTAGCGCCCGAAACCATCGATCTAACCGCAACTCCCAGTGGTAATGGCTTTGAAGTACGCCTGGGGGACGTGATGACCGACCAAGACCGCATTTTATTGTTGAATTTATATCTGAACCAACTCCCTACAGGTCTACAAACCATCGGCAGTCTGCAAATTCGTTACGATGATCCGGCCCAGGGCAAAACGGGGCTACTGTCTGCCAAAATCCCCCTCACCATTACCGTCCAATCCCAATATCAGCCTCAAAACCATCCCCAAGTCCAAGATTCGATTTTGACCCTAGCGAAATATCGTCAGACCCAACTGGCCGAAACCAAACTCAAACAAGGCGATCGCCAAGGAGCTGCTACTTTGCTTCAAACTGCGGCCAAAACCGCCCTACAACTGGGGGATCAAACAGGGGCAACGGTGCTGCAATCCAACGCCACCCGCCTCCAATCCGGGAAAGACCTCTCCGAAGGCGATCGCAAAAAGACCCGCATGGTCAGCAAAACAACCCTGCAACCCCCTAGCACCTAAAATATTGCGTCAGCAGTGCCAGTCTTTTGACGCCAATCTTTACCATTTTGGCTCGGATAGCAACAAAAAACTCGCTGTCATTGAAATTCAAATGATCAGTACATTGGATAGCTCCGTGGCGATCGCCGTGAATACCTTAACCGCTGCTCAGTTTACCTTTGCGTAAGAGAACGTTTGAGTAACTGCATTTTCAATACAAGATTACTCTAAGCTTGCCTGACCAAGAGGGCTGGGGGAATCAATCTCTATATTCAGACTTTTCAGACATCCTCTACGCCAGGTCATCAAAGTCGAAATCGGCATCTAACTCCCGCTGAGAAGGCACTTTTGAGCGACGTTTTCCCCCTCCTAACAAGGGAAAGAAGGAACCGACAATAATTCCCCCTGCCACACAAAACACGAGTAATAGACCTACGGGGAGTTGAATGGAGCTAAACGCCAAAAAGGTCAACGCAACGGGGTTCACATTTTGGATGCTGAGCAGGGCGAAGGTCGTTAAACCCGTGGCTAGGAGTAAGGCGATCGCCAATTGGCTAAGGTGACGTAACATCAGGGCGGGTTCCCCATTGTGGTTGAATGGGCTGGAATTACCGATTTTTGTTGGACTTAAAAATTACCGTCGTTAGGAGCATTGGAGCCTAACGGTGGCAGTTCTGGTTCAGCGGGCATGGGGGCAACATCCACCGGAGGGGCAGGGGGCACATTATAAACCGGAGCAGAGGGGGTTGGGGGTTGAATACGGCCTTGCCATTCCCGGACTAAATCCTGGGAAGTACCGTAGGCAGCACTATCGGTAGGTACTTGACGGGCGAGGCGAATGGCTTGGTTGTAGTTGGCAATGCTGGCCTGTTCTTGGGCGAGGGAAAGAATTTGGTAACCCCAATTGTTGATGGATTGCTCCCGTTGGGAACCGGCATCAGTAGAGCGGGGTACTTGTTTAATCACCCGAATGGCTTGGGTTAGGGAATCAATGTTACGGTTAGCGGCTAAATCCTGGGCACGCTTGAGATTGCGTTGGGCGTTAATTTCTGTTTGCCAACGGCTAATATATTTGCGGGCTTCACTAGACAGAGCCCGACCCCGCTCAATTTGTTGGGCAGTAGAGATGGCGGCGGGATAATTTTGGGCATTCCCCAGGGCGATCGCCTGGTCGAGGATGGGTTGATCTTCTTGGGTTTGTACCATTGCTTGCCATTCCCGAATATTTTGACGGGCTTCGGCATAGAGAGCACGGTCAGAGCTAATTTGGCTAGCAGCTTGGATTGCCTGTTCAATATCGCCGATGTTGCGAGAATTAGCCAGTTCCCGCGCCTTGCTCAACACGGGACTATCTTCACTAATTTGGACTTGCTTTGTCCAATTGGTAATATCCCTGACCGCATCAGCATACCGGGGATTGTCGCGGGGGACTAACTGGGCTTCGGCGATCGCCTGATTGAGGGCGCTAACGGTTCCCACTTCAGCCGTATTCCGCGCTTTGTTTAATTGTTGCATCGCCGTTTCTTCTGTGCGCCACCCCTTAATTAACGTTTGGGCCAACTCATAGTAAGGACGGCTAGGATTGGCGATGCGTTCAGCGGTGGTAATGGCCAATTCCAACCCCTCTAGGGTTCCCGTTTGGGCTTCACTGCCTGCGGTGGCTAACACTTGCCAATCATTAATTTCAGCCGAGGGAAAGCGATCAACGGGTAAACGATCCATCAAATTGGCTAAGGTCTGCCAATCCTGTTGATCAATCAAATCTTTAACTATATCCGTTAGTTTATCCACCGCCTTGCCAATCAAAATTTGCGCTTCTTCATAGGCATAACTTTCCTTGGGAATCTTCGCCGCATTCTCGATCGCCTTTAACCAATTATCAATCCCTCCCCGATTCAGAATTTTGTAAGCCGTGTCTAACTTACTACTTTCTTCCTGGGCAATTTGAATATTACGGATCGCATCATCATATTTTGTCGTTGACCAATAACGATTATCCAAATTTAGTAACCGCACTGCATTGCGAAAGGCACTATTCCAGCGGGCTTTACGCAAATCCGTCTCCACTTCCGCATAAATCTCTTCCCCTTTACCCCAGAGTTCTTCCCAGGCGGCAATGCGTTCTTCCACCAAGTTATAGGCCTGCACATGGTCAGGAATGCGCTTGGCCGTATCGATCGCCTCTTTGAGTTTGCCGGCTTGAAAAAACTCCTCCGCCAAATCTAATAACTCCGTTGCCCACTCTTCAATATTGCGGTTCACCTCTGCGGCCAGCGGATGATCCTTCGGCAGTCCCGCCAACAATTCGATCGCCTTCAGTAAGCTATCAACGGTTTTTTCCTCGGCCGACACCTGAGCGCAATAGAGCCGCATCGACGCCGACGCCACCGGCCAAAAAATGCGAGAACATTGAGGACTTTTAGGCAAAGACAATAACCAATTGGTGGAAACAAAGCCAATGCCCCCCGACACCACAATCAACATCGCCGCCCAAAATTGCAGGGGAAAGCGTTGAGCCGTGTTACGGAAATAGCGGAAGACTGAGAGGGTATAGGGGTTATTCATCCGAAATAAGGGCGATAGGAAGAATTACTCAGGGATTGCGTTTTTTCTTGCCAATCTTAACATTACTTCGCACAAAGATTTAGGATGCAGTCAGGAAGCCGTGCCAACTGACCGACAACCCTGGTCAGCCCTAGATAGTGCCATGAATATGAACTATATTTGGCGGATTGTAACTTAACTGTAACGAAGAATTAACGCTTCCCTGGCTTGTTCGCGGTCATCAAAATGAATTTTTTCCGTACCAAGAATTTGATAATCCTCATGACCTTTACCCGCAATTAAGACCCCATCCCCTGGTTTTGCTTCCCGAATGGCTTTATGAATGGCCGTGGCGCGATCGCCAATCACCCAGGGATCAATCTCAGCGGGAATGCCTTGCACCACGTCGGCCAAGATTGTTTCGGGGTCTTCGGTGCGGGGATTGTCGGAAGTCACTACGGCTAAATCGGCTAATTCAGCGGCAATTTTCCCCATCAACGGGCGTTTAGTGCGATCACGATCGCCACCACAACCAAACACACAAATTAAGCGCCCAGGAATAAAAGGACGGGCTGCTTTGAGGGCATTTTCCAAACTATCGGGGGTGTGGGCATAGTCCACCATCACCGCAATATCTTGATGGTCTTGAATTTTCACTTGTTCCATCCGCCCCGGTACGCCGGTAAATTGGGGTAATGCCGCCACCATGGACGCCGGATCAAGCCCTAAATGACAGCCAGCGGCGATCGCCGCCAACAGATTAGCCAAGTTAAATTGCCCCACCAATGGCGACTGAAAGGGAAATTCTCCCTGGGGCGTAACCATGATCCCCTTAACCCCCGTCGGTTGATAATCCAAGTCTTTGGTGTAAAAATCTGCCGAGTCGTGGGTAACGCTGTAGGTATAAACTTGGTCGGGTTTCAGGCGATCGATGAGTTTTTTGCCGTAAATATCATCTTGGTTGATGATGGCTCGACCCTTGAGGTAATGCTGCTCAAATAACAACGCTTTAGCGGCAAAATATTTGTCCATGGTTCCATGAAAATCCAAATGATCCTGGGTCAAGTTGGTAAACACGGCGCAGTCAAATTCACAGCCCAACACCCGCCCCTGGGCTAAGGCATGGGAACTGACTTCCATCACCGTACATTGATTGCCCGCTTGCAGAGCTTCAGCTAATTGCTTTTGTAAATCGGCGGCAAAGGGGGTGGTATGGGTGGCAGTTTTTTGATAACCGGGCCAGCGAGTATATAAGGTTCCCAACAGGGCAGTGGGGCGATCGCCGTGATTGAGAAAATATTCGATCAAATGGCTGGTGGTGGTTTTACCGTTGGTTCCTGTCACGCCCACTAATTTCAAGGTTTGGGCAGGATAGTTGTAAAAAGCCGCCGCAATTTTGGCACAGACTGTGACTAAATCCGCTACGGGGATTACACAATTTTCAGGATTAGCGGGGACTTTGGCTAAGGCATCAGGACTAACCACAGCGGCGATCGCCCCGGATGCCAACGCCCCTGGCCAAAATTCTCCCCCATCGACCCGAGTTCCCGGCATCCCAATAAATAACGATCCCGCTACGCAGGCATGGGAGTTGGTGGACAAGCTTGTAACCGTTGCGGCCAAAGCTGAATAGCGTTGCGGTTCTGTGGTCAGCCAGGGCGCAGTGGCCAACACTTCTGGAACGGATGCCAACAACTCACCTAACTGAACCATGATTATTATCCCTGAATGCAATTTGCCGTAATTGAACGTCAATATACCTGAGAAGTTCCGCCCCGCCTAGTAAAACTCCCATTCAACTTCTTAAAATTGCTAACTTGCTCCTTCGGTAATGGGGGGCGTATCCGGTGCAAAAGCTGAGCCTGGATTTTCACCATGGGGCGATGTTCCTCCATCTTCAAGGGAAGGCGCTATTTTTATTGAGGGCATAACCTTTCTGGGTGCTCGATTGCCTAGGATAACAAATTAACGTGGAACTGAAAGAAGGTGCTCCTAGGGGAATATGAACTTTTGTCGGGGGTTAAAGGTTTCTTTGGCTCGAATTTGTTGATAAAGCTGTAATTCTTCTTCACTGGGTTGGGGCGGAATAGCAATCAAAATTTCCACCAATTGATCCCCCCGATCACCGTTATTGTTTGGGAAACCTTTTTGGGCAAGGCGTAATTTTTGGCCATTTTTCATCCCGGCCGGTACGGTCATTTTGACTAAACCATCAATGGTTGGCACTTCGATCGCCCCACCGAGAATCGCTTCACTGGGGGTAACGGGGACTTGGCAGGCAATATCGGTTCCCTGGAGGGAAAAAAAACTATGGGGGGCAATGCCAATTTTGAGATATAAATCCCCACCATTAATACCCTGGGCTTTGAGGCGAATCCGTTGACCGTCAGTCATGCCCTTCGGCATCTCCACTTCCAGCGATCGCCCATCTTCTAAGCGAATCCGTTCCTGTCCTCCTTCGTAAGCTTTTTCCAGGGGCAGGGTTAAATTAGCTTCCACATCCCTGGGTAAAGGACGGGCCGGGGACACCACCTTAGTTCGTTGACTGGCACTAAAGTCTTGCCAAGATTCGGCGGGTTGTCGCGGCGGGGCAGATCTCCCATTCACATTGCGGGCAGTTGGGTTGCGGGGAGGCGGGGGCTTGGGGCGATCGCCATTGGCGGCATTGGAAGCACGATTAAAGGACGGACGACGACTGCGACCAAATAACTGGGCATCGTACTCTAGGCGTTTATTGTCATCGGAAAGAACATCATAGGCTTCATTAATATTTTTGAATTTTTCTTCTGCTGTTTTGTCATTAGGATTAACATCGGGATGATACTGTCGCGCCAATTTCCGAAAGGATTTTTTAACCTCTTCTGCCGTTGCATTGCGGGGAACGTCTAAAACCTGATAATAGTTGCGCACTTGTTGCATGGGGTTAACACAAAAAAATTCAGTAATCTAAGACGTACTCAATTCAAAAGAGAGGGAGTCAGGGGATTATCTCCCATTGGTGAGGGGGATGAGCATTGGCAGATTACCCGTAGCCCCCACCACTCCCAGGGATTTTATTCTATTCTCCTTAAAACCAATCATCATCGTCATCATCCCAGCCATTTTCTAAGGGTAAATTACGGCCCGGTTTGGCAGGACGGTCTGGGTAACGGGAACCATTTTGGCTAGAAGGACGGCGATCGCCCAAGGAACTACTACTACGGGATGGTTCAGCACGATTGGGGTAACGTTCTTGGTAATCATAATCATCATTGCGGCTACTAGGACGCACAGAACGGCGATCGCCACCGGAGCCACCACGGGGGATATCTTGGTCAAAATTTCCGCCCCCCAGACCTCCTCCCCGGTAAGTTCGTTGACGGGTTACCCGCGACTGATCCCAGTCCCCATAGGCGGTAGAGCGGTAATCCGGTGGATTGGATTGAACGCCGCGACCACTACGGGGAGCATCGTAGGCACCATAACCCCCAACTCCTTGGTAATCCTGGCGATAATCGGGGCGACGACTGGAATAATTTTCCTCTTCGTCATAATCCCCCGTAAAGGTCTTTTTAATCGCTTCAAAAAAGCCCTCTTCCTTATCGTCATATTGCAGACGCACTTCGCGGTTTAGTTCGTAAAGGACATCCTGTAGATCTGCCTGGGCCCGGTCTAAACGCCGTTCATCGTCTTTTTCCAGACTGTCTAAAATTTCACTGCACAACGCATCTACCTGGCGACGGTAGGAAACGGTAAAGGCACTGCCAAAATCTAGGGTGACTTCTTTTAAGCGGCGTTGGGCTTGATCCGTTAACGCCTTAGCCCCATTGCGTTTTTCAATCCGTTCGCGCCGTTCCCGATCCTGTTGAGCAAAGCTTTCCGCTTCTTGGATCATGCGGTTAACTTCCGATTCCATCAAAGTGGATGCCCCTTGCACCGTAATACTTTGCTCCCGGCCAGTGGTTTTATCCCGCGCCGTCACTTGCAAAATACCGTTAGCGTCAATGTCAAAGGAGACCTGAACTTGGGGAACGCCTCTGGGGGCGGGGGGAATACCGCTTAATTTGAAGCGACCCAGGGAAATATTATCGCTGGCCATTTCCCGTTCCCCTTGCACCACATGGACTTCGACCACGGTTTGATTATTTTCGCTGGTGGAAAAAATGTCGGATTTCCGTACGGGAATAGTGGTGTTGCGGGGTAAGAGTTTTTTCATCACACCGCCGATGGTTTCTAGCCCCAAGGAGAGGGGGGTGACATCTAAGAGCAAAATGTCCTTGACTTCCCCGCCTAAAATTCCGGCTTGAATGGCCGCTCCGATCGCCACTACTTCATCGGGATTAACATTTTCATTAGGTTCGCGGTCAATAAAACTCCGCACCAGTCCTTTGACCATGGGCATCCGGGTGCCACCTCCCACTAAGACCACTTCATCGATTTGGACGGGACTTAAACCCGCATCTTTAATCACCCGTTTAATGGGGCGCTGGAGGCGAGTAACTAAATCCCCGCAGAGTTCTTCAAATTCCGCCCGACTGAGTTGGGTTTCTAAATGTTTTGGCCCTTCTTCGCTGGCAGTGATAAAAGGTAAGTTAATTTCGGTGGTGCTGACCCCAGACAGTTCAATTTTGGCTTTTTCCGCCGCTTCGGTTAACCGTTGCAACGATTGACGATCCTTGCGGAGGTCTATTTTGTCCGTTTCTAAAAATTTTTCTGCTAACCAGTCCACAATACGGCGATCGAAATCATTGCCTCCCAATTGGGTATCACCACTCGTTGCCTTAACTTCAAAAATGCCGTCTCCTACTTCCAATACCGACACATCAAACGTGCCGCCGCCGAGGTCAAACACCAGAATTTTTTGCATTCGCCCTTGATCTAAGCCATAGGCTAAGGAGGCCGCCGTAGGTTCGTTGATAATCCGTAGCACTTCCAAGCCTGCAATTTTACCCGCATCTCGCGTGGCTTGCCGTTGGGAATCGTTGAAGTAAGCCGGAACGGTAATCACTGCCCCAGTCACTTTTTCCCCTAAATAGCGGCTGGCTTCTTCGGCCAATTTCCGCAAAATCATGGCCGAAATTTCTTCGGGGGCAAAATCTTTTTTCAGGCGGGGACAACGGATTTTAATATTGTCGCGGTCATCCCGGCGGATGGTGTAGGCAACCCGTTTTGATTCAGGACTTAACTCACTGTAACGTCTGCCCATGAAGCGTTTGACCCCATAAAAGGTATTTTGGGGATTAAGAACCGATTGCCGTCGTCCCATTTGACCCACGACTAACTCCCCTTCTTTGTTGAAGCCGACCACGGACGGGGTGGTACGCATTCCTTCCGCATTGGCGATCACAATCGGCTTACCGCCTTCCATGACGGCAACAACTGAATTGGTGGTTCCAAGGTCAATTCCAACGACTTTTCCCATGCTGTTTTGTTTGCTCCAACAACCTGACTAGCGGATGATGTGTTTAATACTAGGCGCTTGCTCACCCATTATAAAAGGTAAGGGTTAGACCCTTGGGGGAAGTCGTTTTCCTGGCGCTGGTGTCCGCTCACTCTAACATCCCTTCCTAACGGCGATCGCCATGATCGTCTCTGGGTCAAGAAGAAACGGCGATCGATCCTAATTTAGGCCAGGACAAGTAATTGAAAATAATTCTAGTGCTAAAAACATTGGTGATTCTGGCTGACTTTTGTCCGATGCCGGAAAACACTATATTGGAAACTACCCCTGCACTGGCAGTTTTAGCCCAAAAATCATGACCCTTCATCACCCCCCCGCTGGCGCACGGGATTTATTGCCCCTGGAAGTCGCCCAAAAAGCTTGTATTAATGACCAACTCCAACAAATTTTTCAACGCTGGGGCTATCAACGCATTGTCACCTCTACCCTCGAATGGTTAGATACCTTGGTGGCCGGGGGGGCAATCGCCCCTAGTACGGTGATTCAGTTACAGGATAGCGGGGAAGGGCGTTTAGGACTCCGGCCCGAACTAACCGCCTCGATCGCCAGGGCCGTGGTTACCCGCATGACCGATAGCCATCCCCAACGTCTCTGTTATCGCGCCAACATCTTTCGCAATCCGCCGGCAGGTTATCACGGACGACAAATGGAATTTTTCCAGGCGGGGGTAGAATTGCTCTTTGCGGGCGGTGTACGGGCCGATGCCGAAATTTTATTACTCTTTGCGGATTGCTTAAATCAATTAGGGCTGCAGGATTGGCAGTTAGTGCTAGGGGATGCGAGCTTAACCCAAAGTTTATTGGCCAAATTACCCCAGGATTTACAAAACCCAGTACGAGACTGTATTACCCGTTTAGACTTTGTTGAATTATCCCAACTGCCCTATCCCAGCGCCACGACCAAAGCCTTAGCCCTGCAATTATTTGACCTCCGGGGCAATGTCCCCGATGTGTTAGATCGTTTAACCCAATTGGATTTACAGGGGGAAAGCCTGGAGCGAGTTGATCGCCTGCAATCGTTATTGTCGTTGGTGCAGGACAGTTATGCAGAGACCTTGCCTTTAGTCTTGGATTTAAGTTGGCTACAACCCTTTGATTACTACACGGGCATGGTTTTTCAAGCCGTTAGTCGTCAAGCAGACAATTGTTATGTCCTAGGGCAGGGGGGACGTTACGATCAATTACTGAGTCAATATCATCCCCAGGGGCAATCTTTTCCGGGGACAGGTTTTTCCCTCAATATCGAAGATTTGCACCAATGTTTGTTGGGGTCAGACCGTTTACCGACGGAAACCGCCGCCATTGATTATTTAGTTTGTCCTGTTAATGCGGACGCTGAAGTTGCCGCGTTTCGCCATGCCCAACAATTACGCCAAACTTACCCCGATCGCCGGATTGAATTAGATTTAGGCGGGCGATCGCCAGAGGAGTTAACGACCTACAGTGAGCACATGGGCATCGGGGAAATTGTTTGGATTAATGCTGATGGCACCATTGGTTAACGGTACGGATCTGTTAAGTTTCTGTTTCAAAACGGGCTTGGGTACTTTCAGAAATGCCCAAGATTTCGCGCATCGTGTCTTTACGAACCTGAAAACGCCGAGAAATATTCTTAACAGTTTCGTATTGGAGTAGCATTTGCGACATGGGATAAAGTCCTCATAACCTTCATTTGACTTGATTATGTTGTCAATTGACTTGGCTATTAGGAAAATTAAGGGCGATTGCCACATCAGGATTTTACGAAAGGATAAAACGCGATCACCATTAGCCCAGTCAGATCGCCGATCCGTAGGGTGTGTTAATGAAATGTAACGAGCTTTTTAATTGTCCATAACGTGATTTATTTTTGTTGGGTTGCATTCCTTACTCTGATCGCCACCTGGCGGGGGGACAAAACAGGATAAAAGCCATACAGGGACTGAATTAGAAAGAGTTAAACTAGAAAAACAAAACACACTAACAAAATACGTTTGAATGCATAATGTTAACAAGAATTTATAATGAA
>Ga0315905_10002098_pt1 | contig 21127 bp, 15 predicted proteins | sample LakEriMetagenome_5_FD_203522 | JGI IMG/M metagenome (GOLD analysis project Ga0315905, IMG submission 203522) | Freshwater fungal communities from buoy surface, Lake Erie, Ohio, United States - Buoy 4 MA121 | ecosystem: Environmental > Aquatic > Freshwater > Lake | place: USA: Lake Erie, Ohio...
GCTTTCTGCAAACACTCTCCGGCCGGAAAAACTGCCCCGCCCTCGTCTTGGTCACGCACCACGTCGAAGAAATTCTGCCCTGCTTTACCCACGCGCTCTTGCTCCGCGCCGGCCGCGTGGTCGCCGCTGGCCCCCGCGCCACCACGCTCACGACCGCCCGACTCGCCGCCACCTTTGGCGCGCCGCTCCGCCTGCGCCGCCGCCAGGGTCGCTATGCCCTCGGCTGGGTCGCCGACCGCGCGTGAATCCCCGCGCAAAATCAATCGACTTTGGCTGCCACGTGGGCGTCAAACCGCGCGTGCGCCTCGGCCGAACTTAGGCGGAAAGCCCGCCCGCGATGTAGCTCTTCAGGTGCTCGGCTTCGTCGCGGTGGGTATCAGCCTTCCAGCGCGAACTATCGCCGATTAGGATCAACCCGCGCAGCCGCCCGTCGCTGAGCACCGACAAATGCCGGCAACGGCGCTCGGCAAACATCACTATCGTCTGCTCCACCGTCGCGGCAGGGGAAACGGTCATCACGTTGGCCGACATGACGTCGGCGACCCGTTTCGTTTTCGGATCGACGCCCTCGCCGACGAGGACGCAGCCGATGCGGTGCCGGTTAACTTCCGCAACCGATTCGCCGATGGTAAGTGACGACGCGACGGTGTGCAGCGCGGGAATTTTTGCGCTCAAGGAGCGCGGACAACGGAGTATTCATAGGGTAACTGAGGGGGTGACCCGCAGCCTAAGCCGAGCCACTGCTCCCACCATGCTTATCCTCCGGCGCCATGCATCCGTCGCATGACTCCAAACATAGTATCTCCCCGAAAGCTTCCGACAGCCGCTGGTTTTCAAAACCTCAATTCAGCTAACTCACCCATCTTATGAAAAGTCGTTCCCTCCCTTCCAAGCTCCTCGCCGCGGTCCTCCTTGGGGCTCTCGCACCAGTCGTCGCCCTTGCCGCCCCGTCCACCGCCGCCAAAGCCGATCTCGTCGACACCGCCGTCGCCGCCGGCTCGTTTAAAACGCTCGCCGCCGCCCTCACCGCCGCCGATCTCGTCGGTGCGCTCAAAGGCGCGGGACCGTTCACCGTCTTCGCCCCCACCGACGCCGCTTTCGCCAAACTGCCCAAGGGCACGCTTGAGTCTCTCCTTCAGCCCGAGAACAAAGCCCAACTCATCGCGATCCTCAAACTTCACGTCGTCGCCGCGCGCATCCCGCTTTCCACCGCCCTTGAAAAAGGCAGCGCGAAAACGCTCGCCGGCGAAACCGTCGCCATCGCCTTCAAAGACGGTTCCGTCCGCGTCAACGGCGCCAAGCTCACCACCGCCGACATCAACACGAGTAACGGCGTGATCCACGTCATCGACACCGTTCTTTTGCCCGAGAAAAAAGCCGTCGCCACCGCGGCCATGGTCGGCGGATCACCCGTCCGCCTGATCGCCCTCGCCATCGAACGCGGCGTCCCGCTCTTCAACGATGGCCAACCCGCCGCTTGCGCCGCCATCTACGAAGTGACCGCCGAATCCCTGATCGCCTTCGCCCAACTCCCGGCCGCAGCGAACCAAATCCTCCGCACCGCACTCGCCGAGTCGGCCAAAAACCCCGACCCCACCGAGCGCGCTTGGACTCTCCGCCGCGCCCTCGACCGCACCCTCGCCACCGTCGACCCCCTCCACTCCGCGCCACGCTGATCGTCGCTGCCGCCGCCGAGCTACCGCTGGATCAATTTATCAAGGGCGCCGAAGTTTTTCAGCGGCGCGCTTTTTTTGTCCGGCGTTTTCACGGTCGCCATCGGCACGGGCGCCACCGGCAACGCAGGTTTGCTCGCAATCGATTTTGGCGGCACTTCGGCCTTCGCCGCTTCCGGCCCCGCCTTCCCCGCGCCCGCCAACCAGCGGTCCAATTTAACCGCCGATACCGGCTCCGAAGTCCCCAGTTCTTGGGCAAATACGCTCACCCGAAACTCCTCCACCAGCCAGCGAAACGCCGCGCCGTCCTCCCGCCCGCGCAATTTCCCGACCGCCGCGATATACGGCGCCAACTGCCGGGCGCGCTCCGCGTCCTTTGCCGGATTCTGCCGCCAGCGATCCGCCCGTTGGTTCATCGCTTTCAAATAGCGCGGAAACTGCGCGAGCTGCCCATGGGGCGTCACCCGCACAAAGTCCGAGGGTAACAACCCCGCCAGCTCGGCCGCCATTCCCGCATACGGTGTCGGGTGCACCTCCAGCGACAGCCTCAGATTCAGGACCTCGCGCAATTGGTCCACATAACGCGGCACCAGCCCGCGCAGATCCGCCTTCGCCAGGTTGACGGCCGCTGCAAACCCCGCCGCTGTGAGGGCGCCCACGCGCTTCGCATCGCAAATCCACGCCCGAATCGAGCCCAGCGCGTGCACCTGCAAATCCGCCAGCGGCACCAGCGTCGCGAGCAGCGCCCCCAGATCACGCAACGCCTTCAAATCCCGCTCCAGCCAGCCCAACTCGTAGCGCACCTGCGATTCCAACAACGCCGCCAGCCCTCGCGCCGTCGCCGCCTGCGCTTCCTCCGGGGTGCGGGCCAGCCGCAGTGCCACGCCTCCCGCCTCGACCACCAGCGCCGGCCACGCTTCGACGGGCACGCCCGCCTGCTCGCTCACGTTCACCCGCGGCGGCAAATCTCCAAAGGTCCACGCCGTCTGCGGCGGCTTCTCCCACTGCGCCCGCGCGCGCCGCCACACCTCGGGTTCCGCCTTCGCCACGGCCACCGTCGCCTCACGACCGCGTTGCTTCAGCGCCGCCTGAATCTCGCCCAGCTCCCGGCTGGCGCACAGCTCGACGCCGACGTCGTTCAACACCCGCACGCGCACGCGAAAATGATCCGGCGGCGCTTTGTCGTCCCAAATCTTCGCCTGCACCCCGAGACCGAACCGCTCACGCAACTCCGCCGCCAGCGCCTCGGTCAACGTCTCGCGCCGGTCCGTCAACCGGTCCCGCGCCGCCACCCAGCCGGCGAACTTCTTCGCGTTTTCACTCAGCGGCACAAACGCCCGGCGTAACTCCTTGGGCAGTGCCCGCAGGTAATGCTCCACCTTCGCCTCGAGGTGCCCGGGCACCGCCCAATCGAGCGCCGCCGGCGTGAGCGATGCCGCGTCCCGCACATTCACCTCGAGCGTCACGCCGTCGTCGGCCTGCCCCGGCTTGTAAGTATAGGCCAACGGCAACGCCGAATTCGCCAGCGCCACCGCCTCGGGAAACGCCACGGCATCGTGCACCAAGGTCTCCGGATCACGCAGGTCCTCCGGCTCCAGCATCAGGAACTTCGGCTCCGCACCTTTGCGCTCGCGCACCAGATCGACCAGCTCGGCCACCGTGCTGATCCCCGTAGGAGCGTCGTTCGACGACGCCCTTTCTTCCACCAGCCGCGCGGCGTAGAACCGGTAGATCGCCTCGTCCAGATTCAGATATCCCGTGTCGCGCGTGCGCGTGAGCGCGTTTTCGATTTTCGCCCGCACCGCCCGATTGTGAATCAGACAATCCAGCGGAAACACCACCGTGTCGTTCACGAGGGCTTCGCGGATAAAAATCTCCGTCGCGTGCGCCGGATTGATTTTGCCGTAGCCCACCGCGCGGCTCTCCAGTTCGAGTCCGTAAAGCCGCGTGCGTTGTTTCACCATCACGCGCCCCGCCTCTTCGTTCCAAAACGGCTCGCTGTGCGCCACGCGCACCACGTGAGACCCCAGCTCCAGCGCCCACATGGGGTCGAGCCGCGCACAGGTCCGCGCAAAAATCCGCGTCGTCTCCATCATCTCCGCCGCCATGATCCAGCGCGGCGTCTTCGGCCCTTTCTTCGGCGCGGCGGCGGGATCCGGTTTTCCCCGCTTCGGCTCCTCGCGCCTAAACAACACCGATCCCGGAAACAGCGCCACGCGCCGGTCGTTGGTCGCCTTGTAGCCGCCATTGTCCTCATCCAGTTGCGCGATGTTTCCGAGCAAACCCGCGAGCACGCTGCGGTGAATCGCCCGGTAGCCCGGGGTGCCAAAGGCCAGAGGTTGATCCGGGTTTCGTTCCGCGTGCTCCCGCGTGCCGTCGTAGATCGACGTCATCCGAAACGCGTCGCGCTCCCGCAAGGTGTCGAGCAATTGCGCGTGCACGTCACGCCACTCCCGGAGGCGCGTGTAGCTCAGGAAATGATCGCGGCAAAACCGCCGCAACTTCGCCTGCGTGAGCCGCTCGAACTCGTCGTGAAACGTCTCCCAGATGTTGAGCAACGTGAGAAAATCCGAATCCGGATGCGCGAACCACCGGTGCGCCGCGTCGGCCTGTTGCTGTTTGTCCATCGGCCGGTCGCGCGGATCCTGGATGCTGAGCCCCGCCGCGATCACCAGCACTTCGCGCAACGCCCGCTCGGTGCGCCCCTGGAGAATCATGCGCCCCACCGTCGGGTCCACCGGGAGCCGCGCCAACTCACGCCCGATCTCCGTGAGCGGTCGCGCCAGTTCACCCGCCGCCTCCACCTCAAGCGCCCCGATCTCCTCCAGCAGCAGATACCCCGAGCGAATCGCCTTCGGTGCCGGCGGGTTGATAAACGGAAACCGCTCGATGTCACCGAGGCCAAACGCCTTCAGCCGCAAAATCACGTCCGCCAGATTTGCCCGCCGGATCTCCGGCTCCGTGAACCGTGGTCGCTCCAAAAAGTCTTTCTCCGAAAACAGGCGGATGCACACGCCCTCCGCCACGCGCCCGCTGCGGCCTTTGCGCTGGTCGGCGCTCGATTGTGAAACTGGCTCGATCGGCAGCCGCCGCGTGCGCGAGGCCGCCGTGTAGCGGCTCACCCGCGCGAGGCCGGTATCGACGACAAACTTGATACCCGGAATCGTGAGCGACGTTTCCGCGATGTTCGTCGCGAGCACAATTTTTCTCCGCTGCGACGTGGAAAAAACCCGCTGTTGCTCCGCGTTGGAAAGTCGGCCGAAGAGCGGCACGATTTCGCAGTTTCTCAGTCTGCGGCCTTCGAGCAGGTCCCCGGCTTCGCGGATGTCTCGCTCGCTCGGCAGAAACACCAACACATCGCCCGCCTCGCTCTCGTGCGTGATGCGCTCGACGGCTTCGACCGCCCCGTCGATGTAGTGCAACGCCTCCGCCTTGGCCGAAGCCACCGCCGCCGCATCGCTCCGGTCTTCGTTCTCGTCGTTTTCGTCGTAGTCGGAGCCCAGTCCGTCGAGCGGCGCGTAGATGACCTCGACCGGATACACCCGGCCTTCGACCTTGATGATCGGCGCACCGTCAAACGCCTCGCTGAACGCCTCCGTGTCGATCGTCGCCGAGGTGATGATGATCTTCAGCTCGGGGCGCTTGAACCGCAGCGTGCGCAGGTGCCCGAGCAGGAAATCGATGTTGAGCGAGCGTTCGTGCGCCTCGTCGATGATCACCGTATCGTAGTCGCGCAGCAGCGGATCGCCCTGCACCTCGGCGAGCAACATACCGTCGGTCAGAAACTTGATCACCGTCTTCCCCGTCGTGCGATCGTCGAAGCGGATCTTGCAGCCGACTTCGCGGCCCCATTCCACGTTCAGCTCGTCCGCCACCCGCCGGGAAATCGACAACGCCGCCACGCGCCGCGGCTGCGTGCAAGCGATTCGCCCGCGCCGCCCCCGCCCGGCCGCCAGACACATTTTGGGGATCTGCGTCGTCTTGCCGGACCCTGTTTCACCCGCGAGGATCACGACTTGGTGCTCCGCGATCGCCGCCGTGATTTCATCCGCGCGCGCGCTGATCGGCAGCTCCGGCGGGAACTCGATGCGGAAGGGAAACGAAGGTTGTGGGTCGGATGCGGCCACGGAAAGAGGCTTGAGATTCGGGGCCGGCGCGGGAATGACAACCCTTCCATGCGCGCGCCGCCCCTGCTTCCCGAAGAAACCTTGTTCCGCGTGCTGCGCCTTGCCCGCTTCAACGGCCTCAGCGTCCTCGGCATCGCGGGCTTCTTCGCCGTGATCTCCGCCGCCGCGCAAGATGTGCCCGGCGCCCTCGTCGGGGTCCTCGTCGCCGGCGCCGGCGCTCTCGAACTGCACGGCGTGAGCCTGCTCCGCCGCAGCGACGACCGCGGCACGCACTGGCTGGTGGGCAGCCAACTCTATCTGCTGGTCGTCGTCCTCGCCTACGTTGCCTTCCGCCTGAACCACCTCGACGTCGAGCCCATGCGCCAGATTCTGACCGAGCAGCAACGGGCGACCATCGCCGAGGCCGGATTCACCGACGATCAGTTTTTGCGCACCGTTTATACCCTGAGTTCCTCGGTGTTTGGCTTGGTGGCGTTTCTCTACCAAGGCGGCATGGCCCTTTACTATCATCGTCGCCGCGCCGCGATCACCGCCGCGCTGAACGAAGAGTCCGAAATGTAAGGCGCAGTCTCCGGCCTGCCCTCCTCGTCCACGCCGCGCGCCCGCGCACTTGCGCCCGCATCACTTCGCGCCACCTTCCCCGCCATGTCCAAAGCACGCTACATCGAAGCAAAACAGAGATGGGCCGAGAAACAAAAAGCCCGCGGCGTCACCGCCCGCGCCGTGCCCTCGCAAGACCGGCTTCCGCCCGGCCAAAAACTCACCGCTGGGTTTCCCGTGCTCGACCTCGGCGTGCAACCCGCCATCGAGCCCGCCGACTGGACCCTCACGCTCGACGGCCTCGTCGAAAAGCCGGCCAAGCTCGATTGGGCCGCCTTCCACGCTCTGCCGCAGGTCGAGGACGTAAGCGACTTCCACTGCGTGACCACGTGGAGCAAATACGACTGCCGTTGGGGCGGCGTGGCCTTCACCACGCTCTACGAACTCGCCCAGCCCAAGCCCGAGGCGCAGTTCGTCTACTTCACGAGCTACGACGGCTATTCGACGAATCTACCCCTCGCCGCGTGCCTCGACGACGACGTACTCGTCGCCACGCAGTTCGACGGGGCGCCGCTGGAGCGCGAGCACGGCGGCTTGGCGCGCGTAATCGTCCCGAAGCTTTACGCGTGGAAAGGCGCGAAATTCGTGCAGGCGATCAGCTTTCTCGCCGAGGACAAACTCGGCTTCTGGGAAGTCCGCGGTTACTCCAACGGCGCCGATCCGTGGACCGAGGACCGCTACGCCTGACCCCGGTTGTCCTCCCACGCGGCCCCGCGCGCGCCGCTCACGTGCACCGCGCTGCGGCCGGCCCGATCCCTTATCCTACCTTGGACTTTGGCTGAGGTCCGAGACGCGCAGCCGCCGGGCGCTTGGGAGCCGGCGGCCCGTGGGGCACCGGTTTGGCGCGCCAAAAAAGCAACGTCAGAAAGTAACCCATCACCCCAAGAACCGGCCCAAGCACCACGGCCCCGAGATAGAGCGCGCCCAGATTGCCCTGCCACCCGGTCACGATCGCCATCGGGTCGCCCCACACCCGATGCCATTCGGACTGAAGGTCCGTACCCAACACAATTTTACCCACGAGGTAACACGCCGGCAGGTGAACGATCGCGGTCGCCGGCGAAGAGAGGAACTGAAGCAAAAAACTCACCGGCAGATTGGCCCGCGCCCAAAATGCAAAGGTGCAGGCGAACAGCGATTGCGCCGGCAGGAAAGGAATGATGGTCACCGGCATGCCCACCAAAAACGCCCGGGCCAGGCTCTCGCGGCTCGGCACCCACAATTCCCGTTCCAACAACCGGTCGCCCAACCGCGTGTGCAGAATACCCCCGCGCAGTTTGTAGCGCGAAAGGCCCCACTGATTAAGTCGGCGCAGTGTCCAACGGAAATTCATACTCCCCGCCATTCACGCGGCCCGCCGGCCTTACGCCAGCGAAATCATCCGGAGTCCCACTTCCCGTTGGACAACTCCCGCTCGTCCCGCTCATCACACTTCCATGTCCGAATCCAACCGCCCCCTTGCGAATCGAATCCTGATAGGTCTCGGCGTCGGCATCGTCGCCGGAATTGCGACCCTCATCGTCGGCCGTTTCTCACCCGAGTTTCTGGCGTTCATGCGCCACGTCTCGACCACCTACCTCGATCCCCTCGGCCAAATTTTTCTCCGGCTGCTATTCTTTGTCGTCATTCCCCTGGTCTTCGCCTCCCTCGCCGCCGGCGTCGTGCAACTCGGCCGCCTCGACAAACTCGGGCCCCTCGCCACCCGCACGTTCGCTTTCTTTTTCCTGAACATGGCCATCGGCACAATCCTCGGCCTCTTGATGATGAACCTGCTGCAGCCGGGTAACCACCTGTCGCCCGAGGCGAAAACCAGCCTCATGACGGAGTTCGGCGGCGCCGCCCAACGCACGATCGCAACCCATCAGGGCCAGCAGGGTTTCAGCCTCACGTCTCTGGTGGAAATGTTTCTCCCAAAGAATCTGTTTGGCGCCTTTGTCGGCAACAACCGAACCACCCTCGGCGATGTCCTTCCGCTCATCGTCTTTGCCATTTTGGTCGGGGCCGTCGGTACCCAACTCGCGGCCGTCAAACGCCAGAAACTGCAGGACTCGCTCGACCTCGTCTGCGAGCTCATGACCGGCATCGTCAACTTCGCCCTGAGGCTCGCGCCCTACGCCGTGCCGCTCATGATTTACAGCGTCACGGTCAAGGTCGGCGTCGATATTCTGATCGCTCTCGGCACCTTTGTTCTCGGTGTGCTCGGGGTGCTCGCACTCCACCTCTTCGGCTCCATGAGCGTATTTCTCAAGATCTGGACCAACCGCTCGCCGCTCCAATTCTTCAAAGACATTCGCCCCGTCCTCGTCACGGCATTCTCCACCAGCTCCAGCAATGCTACACTCCCGGCCGCCCTCACTTGCGTCCGCGACACGCTCAAAGTCAGTCATTCCACCTCCGGCTTCGTGATTCCCCTCGGCACGACCATGAACATGAGTGGCACCGCGCTTTACGAGGGTTGCGTGGTGCTCTTCGTCGCGCAGGTCTTCGGCGTCGATCTCACCCTCGCGCAACAAGGCACCTTGCTCCTGCTCTCCGTCATCAGCGCCGTTGCCGTCGCCGGCATTCCCGGCGGCTCGCTGCCGTTGATTGCCGGCCTGCTCATCACTTTCGGCATCCCGCCCGAGGGCATCGGCATCATTCTCGGCGCCGACCGTATTCTCGACATGGCCCGCACCACTTGCAACGTGGGTTGTGACGTCGTGACCGCCGTCATCGTCGACGAACAGATCGAACGCGCTGAGGCGACCAAGTCCGCCTGACCCTGCCCGCAACGCCCCGGCGATTTCTGATCGACCTCACGGTTCGGCTTGGGCGACCGCGCCGTCTCGCAACGCGGCCGCGCACCGGCGTTCGGGTTAAAATTTCCTGCACCGCGCGCTTGCCCACCGGAGGTCGATCCGCGTCAACTCCGCCCGCGCCCACGTCTTGCAGGCGCATTATCGCCTACCCCTCGCTATGCTCTTCCCGACTCTACACTTCGCCGTCATCACGCCGCGCACGCTCTCGTGGCCCGACTACCTCGCGCTCACGCTCTACTTCGCGCTCAACCTCGGGATCGGCTGGTGGTGCACCCGCCGCAAACGCGCCTCCAGCGGCGACTTCTTTCTCGGGGGCGGCCGCATCGCGTGGTGGGCCGCCGCGATCAGCTTTTTCGCCACCGCCACCAGCAGTATCAGCTTCATGGCGCTCCCGGCCAAAACCTATTCGACCGACTGGGGTGTCTTTCTCTCCGCTCCCGCCCAAGCCCTCGCCGGCTGCGTCGTCGGCCTCGTCTTCGTCAACCTGCTGCGCCGCCTCGGCGTCGTCTCCATCTTTGCCTACCTCGAGCGCCGCTTCGACAAACGCGTCCAACTCGTCGGCGCCGGCCTCGGCATGATGCTCAAGATTTTTGGCCGTATGAGCGTCGTCATGCTGCTGCCCTCGCTCGCGCTCAGCACCGTCACCGGTCTCAACGTTTACGTGAGCATCGCCCTCATCGGCATCGTCACGACGCTCTACTCTCTGGAGGGCGGCTTCGAGGCCGTTATCTGGACCGATGTGCTCCAAGCCTTCGTCATGCTCGGCGGCGTGGTCGTCGCGCTCTCGTTTCTCGGGGCCGGACTTCCCGGCGGACTGGGCAGTCTGATTCCCGCGGCCACCGAGGCCGGTAAATTCAACCTGATCGATTGGGCGCCCAACTTCTCCCAGCCCACCGTCATCGTCTTCGTCGCGCAGTTTCTCGCCACCGTGTTTATCCAGATCGGCGACCAGCCGCTCATGCAGCGCATGTTGTCCGCCTCCAACGAAGCCGAAGCCCGCCGCACCGTCATCCTCGGCAACCTCATCGGCGTCGGCAGCTCCATTCTCTTTTTCTTCGTCGGCACCGCCCTTTGGGCTTTCTACCGCGCGCACCCCGACCGTCTCGCCGCCGGTCTGCCCAACGATTCCATCTTCCCGTTCTTTATCGCCAACGAGCTCCCGCCGGGCGTCGTCGGCGTGATCATTGCCGGTCTCTTTGCCGCTGCGATGGGCGCGCTCTCCAGTATCCTCAACAGCACCGCCGCTGTCGTCGTCTCCGATTTCCAAGGCACCTTCCAACCCAACGCCACCGAGGCCCAACGTCTCCGCCTCGCGAAACTATCCACGTTGATCTGCGGGGCCCTCGGCATCGGCATGGCGAGCTGGCTCGCCGCACAAAACGCGGCCTCGCTCTGGGACGAATTCATGAAGCTCATCGCCCTGCTCGGCGGCGGGTTTGCCGGCGTGTTCGCCCTCGGTCTGCTCACCCGCCGCGCGCACTCTGTCGGCGTCATGATCGGTGCGCTCGCCAGCATCGCCGCGACTTGGTCCGTCCAAAAATTCACGACCGTCTCCCCCTTTGCCCACGGTTTCGTCGCCGTCGCCTCGTGCATGGTGATCGGCTACCTCGCGAGCCTCTTGCTTCCCGCTCCGGCCAAAAAATCCCTCATTGGCCTGACCCTCTGGGACCCCGCCCCTCCGAAGTAGGGCAGGGTCTCCGACCCGCCCCCCGCGCCCGCGCCCGCGCCCCCCGCGCCCGCGCCCCGCGCCGTCACACGCGGACCTTCAACCCTTCGGCCACCGCGAGCCGTTTCTGATTCGCATCGAACGTCAGAAATTCCTCCGCACCGAGATGCAGCGCCGTGGCGACGTGCACGATATCCGCCAGCCGATGCCCGCCGCTCTCCGTGTGGCGCGCGCTCAACGCCTCCGCCTGTTGATGCACGGCCGACCAGTCGACCGACACCATTTGAATTACCTCGTTCGCCAGGTCGGACTGCAAATGTCGAAGCATCAATTGTGCCTCTGTTCGCATAAAACCCTTCTTCCGATCATGCTCGTGCAGTCGCGCTTGCACGCGTAGCGATTGGCGAAACTCCAGCAGTAGAAAACTGGAGACGGAAAGCGGGCCGGCGTGCTTTTCCAAATAGGCGATCGCCTGGGGTGAGTTGTCCTGCCGCCGATACAGCGAGCAAAGGAAAGACGTATCGGGAAACACGCTCATCCGAGATCGCCCTCGTGCTCCGCGTCGCGCATCGCCTTCACCTCCGCCGCCGTGAAGACACGATCACCCCAAGTCTCCTTCAGTCGCCCCATAAAATCCGGCATCCTGAACGCCTTGCCCTTCGCCCGCGGCAGCGCCGTCAGTAGTGCCACCGGCTGCCCGCGTTTCTCGATGCGCACGGACTCCCCGTCACTCAGCCACGCCTCGAGCTTAGAGAAATTATTGCGCAGGTCTCGGACGGTGGCGGTTTTCATGTGGACATAATTAGTTCACATCGGTCGCCTGTCAATTTTGCCGCTCCGGCCTGTCGGCCGCGCCGAAAACGACCCTTTGTTTTCAGACCGCGATCTTTTTGACTCGCCTCATGAAATCCGTCCCGCGCCCGCCCATCGAAGTCGGCCTCGACAGCTTCGCCACCGCGTTTCGCAAAGAGTCCACCGATTTCGCCGACGACGCTTCCGCCGCGCTCCGCGATCTGGTCACGCGCATCGCCCACGCCGAGGCCGTCGGGCTCGACCACTTCGGCATCGGCGAGCATCACCGCCGCGACTTCCTCGACTCCGCCCCGCCCGTCATCCTCGCCGCCGCCGCCGCGAAAACTTCCCGCATCCGCCTCACCAGCGCCGTCACCGTGCTCAGCGCCGCCGATCCGGTGCGCGTGTTTCAACAATTCGCCACCCTCGATCTGCTCTCGCAGGGCCGCGCCGAGATGGTCGTCGGCCGCGGTTCCTTCATCGAGTCGTTCCCGCTCTTTGGCCTGCAGCTAAAGGACTATGACTCTCTCTTCACCGAGAAGCTCGATCTCCTCCTGAAGATCCGCGCCCACGAGAACGTCACATGGTCCGGTCGCCACCGCCCCGCGCTCACCGGCCAAGGCGTCTATCCGCGTCCGCGGCAAAACCCGTTGCCCGTCTGGATCGGCGTCGGCGGCACCCCCGAGTCGTTCATCCGCGCCGGCACACTCGGCCTGCCGCTGATGGTCGCCATCATCGGCGGTGAGACCCGCCGCTTCCGCCCGCTCGTCGATCTCTATCGGGAAGCCGGAGCCGCCGCCGGGCATCCTCCGGAGCGACTCAAGGTGGGCGTACACGCTCTCGGTTACGTCGCCGCCACCACCGAGCAAGCCGCCGAAGAGTTTTTTCCCGGTTACGCCCACGCTTTCACCGAGGTCGGCAAAGAGCGCGGCTGGCCGCCCGTCACGCGCGCTCATTTTGACTCGCTAATCGGCCGCCATGGCGCGCTCCTCGTCGGCGGTCCCGATGAAATCGCGCAAAAAATCCTCGAGCACAGTGCCGCTCTCGGCGGCATCTCGCGGCTCAGTTTCCAAATGGATGTCGCCGCGCTCCCGCACGCGAAACTCATGCAAGCCATCACCCTTCTGGGCGAGCGCGTGGCCCCGCTCGTGCGTGCGGCCGCTTGACGCGCCGCGCCGTTGACCGACCGTCCCCCATGCACCCCTTCCGTTCCCTCATCCCGCTCCTGGTTCTCACCGCCGCGCTGCCCGTCCTCGCCGCCGCCGCAACCACCAAAAGTCCGCCGAGAACACCGCCGACACCCGCAAAATCTACGACTCTCTTCGATTTCTCCGGCTCCGCCGCCGAGCCCGGCTGGACTGCTGTCAACGACGGCGTCATGGGCGGCGTCTCCCGCGGAGGGGCGAAACTCGTCGATGGCTCACTCCACTTTCGCGGCATTCTCTCCCTCGACAACAACGGCGGCTTTTCCTCGATCCGCTCGGGCGGCCCCATCCGCGACTTGAGCGCGGCGCAGGTGATCGTGCTCCGCGTCAAAGGCGACGGTCGCCGCTATCGCCTCCAACTCGCAACCGACGCCCAATACCGCCGCTCCCGCATCTCTTACCAGGCCGAGTTCCCCACCCAAGTCGGAACATGGCTCGAAGTCCGCGTGCCGCTCGCCACGCTCGTTCCGATGTTTCGCGGGCAAACCCTTTCCGGCCCGAAGCTGGACCGCTCTCAGATCGAAGAGGTCGGCGTGTCGCTCGCCGACGGCAATCCCGGCGCCTTCGCGCTCGAGATCGACTGGATCAAGGCCGAGTAACCCACAGGAACGGGTTCACCCATTCCGGCCCTGGAGATCGGACTCCAGCCAACGCTCATGCGCGGGCTGAACTTTCAGCTCGGAATCTAACCGGCCCAATTCCCTGCCTCCTCGCTTGCAGTCGTTGTCCCGCTGCCTTGATTCTCGCTCTTCCCCACTCCCGAAAATGCTATTTCCTCGTCACCGATTCTGGTCTGTCTGCGGTCTGTTTGCTGGCAGTGCGACCTTGTTGATCTTTCAGGCCAGCGGCGGCACCGGCACCGCTCCGAACCAACCCGCCGCCCAGGCGGAAGCCCGCGACCAGTTTCAACCCATCGCCACCACCACCCCCGTGGCGAAAATCTCTTTCGGCACCCACATCCAGCCCATCATCTCCGAGCACTGTTACCATTGCCACGGTCCTGATGCCGGCACCCGCAAAGCCGATCTGCGCCTCGACCAAGCTGCCAGTGCCACGCTCGACCGCGGCGGCTACTCCGCCATCAAACCTTTCAAGCCAGAGGAGAGCGAAATCATCGCCCGGATCGTTTCCACCGACGCGGAAGAAATGATGCCGCCACCCGAGGCCCACAAACGTCTCTCGCCCGATGAGATCGCGAAACTCCGCCAGTGGATCAGTGAGGGCGCCGTCTACGAAAGCCACTGGGCCTTCGCCGTCCCCACCCGCCCCGCCACGCCCAAGATCGAAGATCCAAAATCGACAAACCAAAATCCCGTCGACGCCTTCATCGCCGCAAAACTCGCCGGCACCGGCCTAACCCCCTCGCCCGAGGCCGACCGCACCACGCTCATCCGCCGCGTCACCTATGATCTCACCGGGCTCCCGCCTGCACCCGCCGAGGTCGCCGCGTTTATCGCCGATCTGAAGCCCGGCGCTTACGAGCGTGTGGTCGACCGCCTCCTCACTAGCCCACGCTACGGCGAGCACCGCGCCCGCTACTGGCTCGATTACATGCGCTATGCCGACACCCACGGCATCCACTTCGACAATTTCCGCTCGATCTGGCCCTACCGCGACTACGTCATCCGCGCCTTCAACGCCAACAAGCCCTTCGACCGTTTCGTGCGCGAGCAGCTCGCCGGCGACCTGCTCCCCGACCGCACGTTCGACTCGCTCACCGCCACCGGCTTCGTTCGCTCCAACCCCACCACCAACGAGGGCGGCACCGTGACCGAGGAGGTGTTCGTCAACCAGACCCGTGATCGCGTCGAGTCCTTTGGCGCGACTTTCCTCGGTCTCACCACCGGTTGCGCCGCCTGCCACGACCACAAATTCGATCCCACCTCCCAACACGACTTCTACGCCCTTGCCGCCTACTTGGGGAACACCTCTGAAAAACCCTGGGACTTCAACATCGCCGACCCCGCGCCGGTCCTGCGCCTGCCCAAACCCGAAAACGCCGCCACCGCCGAACTGCTCTTCGCCCAACGCACCGCACTCATCGCCCAGCTCGACGCCCGCCGCACCCGCGCCGTCGATCTCACCGCCTCATGGCTCGCCGCGGGTAACGCCCCGAAAGCCGTCCCCACCGACGGCTTGGAGATCCGCCTGAAATTCGACGAGGGCAAAGGCGACGTGGTCAAAAACTCCGCCCCGCTCGCAAAGGTCGAGTACTTCAAGGCCGACACCAATCCACTGCTGTGGACCGAGACCAACTGGCTCTGGCCGGCGATGCGCATGGACATCAACACCCGCATTTCCCTCGGCGACCAAGGCGACGTCGGGGCCGATCAGGCGTTTTCCGCCGGCAGTTGGATCTTGCTCCGGGATAGACCCGGCGGCAACCCGATCAACCGGGGCGGTACGGGCAACGGCACCCTCATCGCCCGCATGGGCGATTCGAACCGCCGCGGCGGCGCCGGCTGGGACATTGCCCAAGACGGTCGGCGGATCGTCGTCAGCCTCATGCCGGAACTGACCGAGGCCGAGCTCGCCGCGATCGCCGCCGCTGCGCCGAAACCCGCCACCCCGCCCGCAGCACCCGCCGCCGCCGTCGCGGCCAACGCCACTCCTCCCACCCCGGCCGCACCGCCCGTCGCGGTGGCGCAGACCGTCACCCCTCCACCGGGCCGCGGCCTGCGGGTCACGACGCTCCCCGGCCTCATCAACCGCGATGAATGGGTCCACGTCTTTGTCACTTACGACGGTTCCCGCAAAGCCTCCGGCCTCACCGTCTATCTCAACGGCAAACGCGCCGACACCGAAATCAACGTCGACGCCCTCAGCTCGAGCGACTGCATCCAGACCGACGCCGAAATGCACGTCGGGCGCCGCGACGATTACAATCCGATGCGCGAAACCCGCTTCCAAGACCTGCGGTTTTACCGTCGGCTGTTAACGGCTCCCGAAGTCTCCCGTCTCCCCTTCGAGGATGTCGCCGCCGAGATCTTCGCGCGCCAGCCCGATCCGAAAAAGTGGACCACCGACGAACGCTTCGTCGTCGTCGACCGTTTTTATCTCGGCGAAAAGGACGCCGATGCGATCGCGCTGGCCTCGGCCGTTGCCTCGCACGACAAGGCCTTCGCCACGCTCACCAAAGACGGTACGCCGACCTTGATCGCCCTCGAGAAAGACACCCCGGCATTCGCCGATATCCTGAAACGGGGCGATTACTTTGCCCGCGGCGAACGCGTCGAGCCCGCCCCGCCCCACTTCCTCGCTCCCTTGCCCAAGGGCGCGCCCAACAATCGCCTCGGCCTCGCCGAGTGGTTGCTCGCACCCGATCAGCCGCTCATGGCCCGCGTCACCGTCAACCGCATGTGGCAGGAAGTCTTCGGCCACGGGATCGTGGAGAGCGCCGGCGACTTCGGCATCACCGGCGACCGCCCGTCACACCCCGAGTTGCTCGACTGGCTCGCTGTCGAATTCCGCGAGAGCGGTTGGGACGTGAAAAAACTCTACCGCCTGCTGGTCACCTCCGCCACCTACCGCCAGTCCGCCGTGGCCACACCCGAGAGCCTCGCGAAAGACCTCGGCAACAAATTCCTCGCCCGCGGCCCGCGCTTCCGCATGGACGCCGAGATGCTGCGCGACAGCGCTCTCGCCGCCTCCGGCCTGCTCGTCGAGAAAATCGGCGGCCCGCCCGTGAAACCTTATCAGCCGGCCGGTATTTGGGAAGAGGTCGCCATGCCCGAGTCCAACACCAAAACCTACACCCAGGGCAAAGGCGAAGACCTCTACCGTCGCAGCGTATATACCTTTTGGAAACGGGCCTCGGCCCCCGCGAGCTTGGAGACCTTTGATGCAACCTCGCGCGAGGTCGCGTGCACCCGACGCGCCCGCACCAACACCCCGCTTCAGGCCTTCGTCACGATGAACGATCCGCAATGGCTCGAAGCCGCGCGCAAGCTCGCCGAGCGCGCCGTCAAGGCCGCACCCACCGCCGAAGCGCGCATCGACTACATGGCGCGCCGCACCCTCGCTCGCCCGCTCGCCGCCCGTGAAACCGCGATCCTCCTCCGCAGCGCAGAGACCTTCCGCACCCGCTTTGCCGATCAGGGCGAGGCAGTCGCCGCCCTCCTCATCATCGGCGATTCCCCGGCCGATCCGACCCTCCCGCCCCTCGAACTCGCCCAGTGGACGATGGTCGCCAGCCAGTTTCTCAACCTCGACGAGTTCCTCACCAAATAAAGTAGGGCAGGGTCTTCGACCCGCCCTCCGAACCTCGCGCTTCATTCACCCAACGGCAGGTCAAAGACCCCGCCCAACTTCCATCGATGAATACTTTCTCCCCCGACCACGATCTCTGCTCCGACCACGGCGGCGAACACCCCACCGTGCTCGATTTGCCCCACGTGCCCCTCGGCCTAAAACGCGAGTGGCTCGAATTGGAAACCCGCCGCCATTTCCTCGGCAAAGGCGTCAAAGCCCTCGGCTGGGCCGGCCTCGCCACTCTGCTCGCCAAAGCCACGCCCGATCTCGCCGCCAAGGCCGCCCTCCAAGGCGTCCGCACCCACTTCGCGCCAAAGGCGAAACGCGCGATCTATCTGTTCATGGCCGGCGCGCCCTCCCAATTCGAGACGTGGGACTACAAGCCCGCCTTGCCCGGTCTCTTCAACAGCGACCTGCCCGAGTCGGTGCGCGGCGGCCAGACGCTCACCGGCATGACCGCCAGCCAAACCCGTTTTCCGATCGCGCCGAGTTTTGCCAAATTTAGCCAACACGGAAAATCCGGCACGTGGGTCTCCGATCTCTTGCCGCATACGGCCAAACTCGTGGACGACATCTGTCTGATCAAGTCGCTCCACACCGATGCGATCAACCACGAGCCCGCCATCCTTCAGCTCACCACCGGCAACATGTTTCCCGGCCGCCCTTCGCTCGGCTCCTGGCTTTCCTACGGCCTCGGTGCCGCCAACGAAGAACTGCCGACCTTCGTCGTGATGACTTCGAAGATGCCCCAACGCACCAACGTGCAGGCGCTTTCCAACCGGCTCTGGTCCTCCGGTTTTCTCTCCCCCGAACACACCGCCGTCACCCTCCGCGCCGGCGCCGATCCCGTCCTCTACATCAACAACCCGAAAGGCATCCAAAGCGATGTCCGCCGGGCCATGATCGACGGCGTCAACGACCTGAATCGCCACCTGTTTGAGAGCGTCGGCGATCCCGAGATCAACGCCCGCATTTCCCAATACGAAATGGCGTTCAAGATGCAGACTTCGGTGCCCGAACTCGCCGATTTCTCGAAGGAACCGCAGTCCACCTGGGATCTTTACGGCGAGAAAGCCAAGGAGCCCGGCACCTTCGCCTACAACTGTCTCATGGCCCGCCGCCTTGCCGAGCGCGGCGTGCTCTTCAGCCAGATTTTCCTCCGCAGTTGGGACCAGCACAGCAATCTGCCGAGAAACATCGGCCTCATGTGCGAAGACTCCGACCGGCCGACCGCCGCGCTGCTTACCGATCTCAAACAACGGGGTCTCCTCGACGACACCCTCGTGATCTGGGGCGGGGAATTCGGCCGCACCGTTTACTCCCAAGGCACCCTCAGCGGCACCAACTACGGCCGCGACCATCACCCGCGTTGCTTCAGCATGTGGATGGCGGGCGGCGGGGTGAAACCCGGCATCTCCTACGGCGAGACCGACGATTTTTCCTACAACATCACGAAGAACCCGATCCACATCCGCGACCTTCACGCGACGATCCTCAATCAGTTCGGTCTCAGCCACGAACGCCTGACCTTTAAATTCCAAGGTCTCGACCAACGTCTCACCGGCGTAAATCCGGCGAAAGTCATCAAGGAACTCCTCGCCTGATTCTTTCCCTTCGATCAATTTTCCATTCTTCGCCTTCACTCTTCACCCGTCCCCCATGCAAACTCGCCGCTCATTCCTCACCCAAATCGCCGCCACCGCCGCTGTTACCACAGTCGCCGCGCCCTTCATCCGCGCCCAGACCAAGACCGGTTCTGCTTCCTTGATCACCGGCACCGGTGCGCACACCTACGAGGTGATCCACGATTGGCTCGCCGAGCCCCAAGGCCTCGTCTGGGGCGACACCCACGGTCTGGCCCAAGACAGCCAAGGCCTCATCTACGTCGCCCACACCGTTCACGCCACGTCGATGCGCCCCGAGTCAGTCATCGTTTACGACGCCAAGGGCAAATTCGTCCGCGCCTTCGGTGAAGAGTTCCGCAGCGGCGCCCACGGCCTCGGCGTCCGCAAAGAGGGCCGCAACGAGTTCCTCTATCACTGCGACACCGCCCGCTGCAAAGTCGTGAAAACCACGCTCACCGGCGAGGTCGTGTGGACCGCCGGCTACCCGATGGCCAATCCCGCCTACAACGCCAAGCCCGTCCGCTTTATCCCGACCAACGTCGCCTTCGCGCCCAACGGCGAGGTCTTCATCGGCGACGGCTACGGCTCCAGCCGGATGCTGCGCTACTCCATCGACGGGAAATTCATCAACGAGGTATCGCAGCCCGGCAAAGGCGACCAGGAACTCAGCGGGCCCCATGGCCAATATGTCGACCCGCGCGGCAAAGAGCCCGTGCTCGTCATCGCCGACCGCACCAACCGCCGCCTCCAAACTTACACCCTCGGCGGCCAACACCTCCGCACCATCAAGGACGACACCAAGCTCCGCGAGCCGTGCCACTTCGACGTGCGCGGCGATCTCATGGTGTGCCCCGACCTCGACAGCCAAGTCTGCTTGCTCGACAAAGACTACAAGGTCGTCGCCCAACTCGGCGACGGCATCGAGGAAAACGGCAAGCGGGGCTCCCGCCGCGGCCAATCGCGCGCCGAGTTTACTCCCGGCAAATTCATCACCCCTCACGGCGCGATCTTCCTCAACAACGGCGACATCCTCGTCGCCGAGTGGCTCCCCATCGGCCGCATCACGCTCTTGCGCAAAATCGCCTGAGTCCGCCCGGGCACGGGCCCCTCGCCTGTGCTGTTTTCCGCGACCTCCGGCGAGTGAGTCTGCCACGCGCCCGACTCCCGGCCACCGTCTGGCCAGCGACGATCGGCGACCCACCAGGCGCAGCACGCTCGTGCTACTTTTTCACCTCGGGCTTGGCCGGCGAGAAAGTACCCTCCTCGGCCGCGTGCACGAAGCCCTCCGTCACGCTCTTCAATTCCTCCCAGCGGGCCCGAATTTTTTTGGCCTCTTCCTTGGTGATCACGCTATCCGACGAGGAAATCGCGATCGTCGCCAACATATCCGCAAATTCCTGCACGATCCCGTTCGTCAACGGAACCAAGGCTTGGTTGGGCGGCAAATTTTCCGGGTTGCGGATATAAAAGCCGCCCGCCTGCTCCGCCACCCATTGGGCGATTCGCACATCCTTCGTGCTCCGGATCAGCTGCCCCACGCGGTCCAAAGGATTGTTGGCACCCGCCGTATCGCCTTCGGGCAACTCGGCCCATTTGTAGATCAGTGAAAGCGAAAGCTGCAAATCCGACGCAATCTGCTTCGCGCTAGTTTTCTTCAAAACTTCCCGGATGACTTCATGCGATTCCATTCAGCAAACTATGAGAGGCGTTTTCGGCCGATGGCAATCCCGCGCATTGGCCCGCGTTCGGAGCTTAGAATTCGCTTTTGTGCGTGCCAGCCCCCGATCTCTTCTGCCACATCTTCGCGCTTTCCCTTTCAATAATGAACATCCACGAGTATCAGGCCAAAGCTCTCTTCGAAAAATTCGGTGTCGCTGTCCCCAAGGGCACCACCGCCACCACCCCCGAGGGATTCATCACCGCGCTCGCGGCGCTGCCCGAAGGCCCAACCATGGTGAAATCCCAGATCCACGCCGGCGGCCGCGGCAAGGGCACTTTTACCAACGGCTACAAGGGCGGCGTCAAATTCTGCAAGACCAAGGCCGACGCCCAAGACATCGCGGGAAAGATGCTGGGCAACACCCTCGTCACCGCGCAAACCGGCCCCGCCGGCCGCAAGGTCCAGACGATCTACTTCACCGTCGCGAGCGACATTAAGAAGGAATACTATCTCGCCATCCTCCTCGACCGCGCGTCCTCCAAGCCCGTGATCGTCGCCTCCACCGAGGGCGGCATGGACATCGAGACCGTCGCCCACGACACGCCTGAAAAACTCTTCAAGGTCCTCGTCGATCCCGCCTACGGCCTCGCCGATTTCCAAGTCCGCGACCTCATCACCCGCCTCGGCCTCGCCGGCGCCGAAGCCAAGAACGCCGCCAAACTCATCCGCA
>Ga0315905_10002102_pt1 | contig 21077 bp, 15 predicted proteins | sample LakEriMetagenome_5_FD_203522 | JGI IMG/M metagenome (GOLD analysis project Ga0315905, IMG submission 203522) | Freshwater fungal communities from buoy surface, Lake Erie, Ohio, United States - Buoy 4 MA121 | ecosystem: Environmental > Aquatic > Freshwater > Lake | place: USA: Lake Erie, Ohio...
TCACCGCGCTTCTTTTCGCCGCCTGTTGGCATTTTCACCCGCCCGTCGCAGCGGCGGCATTGTTCGTGATGATGGCTCTGCTGACTGCGATCAGTTTCATTGATGCCGAACATCAGATCATTCCGCTCCCGCTGACATGGGCCGGTGCGGCGATGGCGCTCGTATCGTCGTATTTCCACCCCGGACTGTTGCACCTGGAAAATCCCGATGCCAACCCGACAGTGTGGTGGCAAGGACCAAGCGACGCCCTGCTTGGCTGGGTGCTCGGGTTTTTCGGGCTGTGGTCGGTGGTGTTACTGGGCAAACTGGCATTTGGAAAAAAACGAATCTCCTTCGATCAACCAGCAGCCTGGCGATTGATCGACAGCGAAAGCGATGATCAACCGGTCATCTTTTCCTGCGACGGCGAGGACATCCCATGGTGGGACTTGTTTTATCGCAACAGCGATGAACTGCTGCTGGAGTGCACGGAAATCGTTCTGAACGAAACAAGTATCAGCGAGGGGACACTACGGATCCGCGAGCAGGAAATCACTCTTCCAGATGGATCAGTTCGCGAACTGAAATCGATTAGTGCGCTCTCCGGCATGGCCACCAGGGCGGTAATTCCGCGCGAAGCCATGGGCATGGGCGACCCACATTTGTTAGGAATGATCGGTGCTTTCATCGGCGGCACAGGCGTGCTGTTCACGGTTTGCGCCTCGGCCTTTTTAGCCCTGACCGCCGCGATTCTCGGACGCATAGGTTTCGGCAAACCCCTGCCCTTCGGCCCCTTTCTGGCTCTCGGTGCCTTGGTATGGATTTTCGGCGGTTGGAAATTATGGGCCGCGTATCTGCAATGGATCGGACTATGATAAGGCCCTCTATAATTTCCGCTCCATTCAATGATCGACGAAATTTTGACATTCCAATCCGCATTGAAAAATTCCATTTCACAACACGTAATTTGTCGGTAATCTATACCCATGACCGCCGCAGATGATACCATTGCCCATTGCCACGCCTGCGGCACGGCGATGGATGTATCAAAAGTCGCGCCATTCAGCAATGTCGAGTGCCCGATCTGCCTGAAGCACACCAGAGTCAAGCGTGAGTTTGGGCCTTACACCCTACTCCGCCGTCACGCAATCGGCGGCATGAGCATGGTTTTTGTTGGACAGGACAACACGCTTGATCGCGAGGTAGCGCTAAAGATTCTCAGCGAGGATTTTTCGGCCGATGAAAAACGTATTGCCGCTTTTGAGGAGGAGGCACAAATCACTGCTGCAATCTCTCATCCTCATGTGGTGCGAGTGTTCAAAACCGGCAAGGCATTCGGGCGTTTTTACATCGCCATGGAACTGGTGCCCGGCGGACATCTCGAGCACCAGATCAAGGAACGCGGATCGCTGCCGGAGATCGAGGCGCTGAAGCTCGCTCTGGAAGTGGCTGACGGACTGCGCGCTGCCCATGCGGCGGGACTGATCCACCGCGACATCAAACCAGGCAATATTCTGCTCGACTCCGCCGGCAGTGCGAAAATTGTCGACTTCGGACTCGCATTAATGACCAAGGGCGGTGTCGCCAAACCCGACGAACTATGGGCGACGCCCTATTACGTGCCTCCGGAAACGGTTGAAGGGCTCGAAGAAGACTATCGTGCCGACATCTATGCCTTCGGGGCTACGTTCTACCACGTCCTCGCCGGCACCCCACCCTGCACCGAGGAAAGCATGGTCACCACCCAGTTGCGCGAAGCCAAGCGCAACGTCATCCCTCTCGGCAAAGCCTGCCCCAAGCTGAACATGGAAACCGCTGCAGTCATCGAAAACGCGATGGCCTACGATGCCAAGTTCCGGTTTTCCTCCTACGACGATCTGATCAAATCGTTGCAAAGCGCGCTGATGGTGGCCCAGACCAACGAAAAAAATATCCGCAGGGGTATCGTCAGACCGGCGGCTCCGCCAACCCCTGTCAACCCGTCAGAACAACGCCGCCAAGCAAAAAAGCTAAGCACCCGCAAAACCCTGGCTTCACTCGCGGTCCTTGCCGCATGCGGATTGGTCCTCTGGGGCTTGATCTCGTGGCTGGGCGATGAGCCCGCTTCCGTGCAGCCCACACAAAATAATTTCGATGACAACCCCGTAAGCTTGGACAGCTCGGGCGTGGAAATCGGCACTCTCTACCATGAGGCGCGCTCGCTCCAGGAAAAAGGCTCATACGAGGAGGCACACAATGCCTTTGTTGAACTGCGCGACAACCGCAAAGTGCAGGAGCCGACTCGCACATGGTGCGGATTTGAGGCCATGCTGTCATCGTTCATGGATGGAAAGACGCACGCGGCCAACGAAGACGCCCAGTCGTTGAAAGACCATTTTGCCGAGGCCGGCGCGCCGCAAAACATCGGGGCGCGCCTCAAACCATTGCTTGATGCTATGCAGGGGCTGCCATCCATTGCCAAGCCCATTGAATCAACCAATCCTGAATCGGATTTGGTCTTCCTAATGACCGCGGTAGCCAGCGGCCTCAAAAACTGGGAACAGGGCAAGATGGCGGAGGCGATTCCATTCTTTGAAATCATCCAAAAATCTCCTGCCAGAGAAACCGAATCGCTACACGGCCTCTACAAAAAAAAGGCGGATGACTATCTAACTGATTGGCAGGCACTCGAGGCCAGCAACATGCAAACTCTGCCGGAAAAGCCGGAAACCTGCCGGAAAAAAGCGCAGGAATTAAATCAGGTTCACGCCAATCTGAAAACCAAGGGTCGGGCAAAATTTCAAGTCCGCGAATGGCAATTGCAGCTCGAGCGACATGCGAAACGACTGCTCGACCAGAAGCCGCCAACCAGCAATGAATCAGCAGAAGCAAGTTCGCAGAAGAAATTCCAGGAACTGAGCCGTGACTACAGCTTTGCCGAGGCTGCGCAGCTGCTTAAACAATCAGGACCATCCAGCAACGAAGCGGAGGAGGAGCAACGCGGTGCCTTGCTCGCCATGAGCGAAGCCGCAGGACAATTTCTCAAGGATCTGGAAAATGATCTAACAAAATCACCGCTGTCGATCAATCTCAAGAGCCGTGATGCCCGTAACTTCCAAGGTATCACCAGCGCCGGCGAGGGCCGGGTAGTGGTAGTATCGGCAGAGGGCGAAATTTCCCTGCCGTGGACCGATTTTCTAGTGAACGACATCATCACAATCTACATCGAGAACATCAAAAAAATCACCAATGAAGCTGAAAAAATCCGACGCCACAAAGCGGCGGTTTCCTTCCAGTGGCTCGGCGGTGAGAAGGATTCCGCCAAAAGAGCTGCAGATGTCATCGGCAACAACTCACCCGACTTCAAGCAGCGCTGGACGAACTGGATGAAGGCCCTGAAATCACTCTAGAACGCCGCCCGATGTCTGATCAAATCGCAGAATGGCTAAAACGGCTCGATGAAATTCTCGAACATCAGCAGTTTGAAAGTGCTGAGGAAGCCGAAGCTTGGATTCGCGAACAAGCGGATAACCGAAGTGTCGATGAATTCCTCGCGGACTGCGCACCGCCGTCTACGCGCATCGCCCGTGTTTGGCAGTCCGCCGAACGAGCGATGAACCCAGTCGAGGCTGAAGACTGCTATCGTGAAGTACTAAGACTCGGCCACGAGTTTTTTGTATCAGACATCGCTGCCGCCCGGCTTGATCCTTCGCTCTGGCAAATGGAACCGGCACGATACCACATCCAAGCCCGCTTCGCTCTCGCAGGCTGCGCCGAGATGCAGGAGAATTTCGATGAAGCGGAAGAGCATTACCGCGCAGTGCTCGACCTCGATCCTCACGATCCACTCGGCGCGCACGAAAAAATTTTTGGCCTCTGCGTCATGGATGGCCGACTGCGGGATGCGCGGACAATGCTCGATGCCTTTGCCGGAGAAAGCGACAGCCTGCACAGCTACCATCGCGCCCTACTGCGTTTCCTCGAGGCCGCCGATGAAGCGGAGCAACATTACCAGCAATCAGGCGACATCGAGGCCGCAGCTTCGTGGCATGATGACGCGGCCAATGAATTGTTAGAAAAAGCGCTCAATCAAAACTGCCATGTAGCCAGACTGATGGCACATCCGCGCGCCTTTGAACTCGACTGCCCCATCGAAGCGACTCCCGGCAGTCCCGCCGAGTCGATCATAATTCTCTACGCCAGCGCCCACCTCTGGCTCAGTGACTTTCTCGCTCTGTCCTGGTTGCTCGGCGGCTTGAAAAACCATCGGATCAGCTCAACCGAACACGAGATCGAATGGCAGAAAATTCTGCAGTTTCTTGGCGGCGAAGCCACCGATGAAGAACGGCTGGACTACCTCCGCAATCTGGAGGAGTCATTGGGATAAAATAGGCAGATGATTCTCGCCGCCAATCAGAAATCGAACTGATCAATGTTCTCTTTTGTGAACACAAACGGTTTACCTAACAAAATGTTGTCACCCTGAATTTCCATTTTGCCGAGTTTTCCGGCATCGAACTCCTTGGCACCGGTCTGCAACTTGCCCTGTACCACTGCTGCGGCCACCTGCACGGTGAGATAACCGAGGTCCTCGACTTTCCAAAGGATCACCGCTTGGGTGACGCCTTCTTTCACATAGGCTTTGTTTTCACTCGGCAGTCCGAGGCCTAGCACCTTCACTTTTCCGCTCTTACCGGCCTGCTTCACCGCCTCGGCGGCACCAGGAACTCCCGGTGAACACACGGCGATCACAGCTTTCAAATTCGGATAGGCACTGAGTAGGTTCGTCGTCTCCTGCTGCGCTTTGTCCTTCTGGTCATCGCTTGGTTTTACGTCGACTAATTTCATGTTCGGATACTTCGCGGCCTGGCGTTCCTTGATGAACTTGATCCACTCGTTGGTGTTTGCTGCCGTAAGTGTGGCGGTGATGATCGCGAACTCTCCTTCGCCGTCAGTGAGCTTGGCAGCGGTGTCCATCAACTGGTCACCAATACCCTGCGCAGTCGCCTGGTTGACAAAAAAGGAACGAGCGTCGGTCTGCGCATCGGCATCATAGGTCACCACTTTGATACCCGCCTGCTGGGCTTTTTTCAATGCCGTGGATACGCCATCCTTGTTCTCGCAGGCGGCGGCGATCACATCGACTCCGAGCGAGATCCAGTTTTCGACGATCTCGTTCTGCTTGGCGGGATCGGTATTGGTCGGGCCGTCGAACAACAACTCTGCGCCCAGTTCGGCAGCGGCAAGGCGTGCGCCTTTTTCACAGGTGACGAAATACTGGTTGCCCTTGCTTTTCGGTAGCAGGCCAATGGTGAGTTTGCCGCCACCGCCCGCAGCACCAGTCGATTTGCTATTGCAGCCGGAAAGGAAAAGCACGGTGGCACAGCTGATGACCCAGGGAAATTTTTTCATGAATGGACGAAGGTTCAGGGTTGATTGGAGGACAGAGACTGACGTCGCGCGCGGCGGCTGGCAAGCGATTTCAGCAACACGGCTGCAGCCAGCGCAACCACCAACAACAGGCCGGTGAGCATGCCCGAAAGTTCGCGCGCTACACTCGCCACCGGTTGGTCGAAAATCCGATGAGCGGTGATACGCCCAAGGCCGTTGTTCAAAACCGCCACCGCAACATATCCCAGCAGAGAGCCAGTGATGCTTCCCGAGCCGCCAAAAATGCTGGTGCCGCCCAGAACGACTGCTGTGATGGCCAGCAACTCGTAGCCAATCCCGATGTTGGCGCGTGCTTCACCAAGACGCGATACCAGAATTACCGCGGCAAGTCCGGCCACCGCACCAGCCAGAATGTATGCCATGCCAGTGACCCGGGCCACAGTAATCCCTGCGTAGCGGGCACCTTCCGGCGCATAGCCAATCGCCCGCAAGGATCGACCCCAGGTACTTCGATGCACCAATACCGCCATTAGGACCAACACCGCGACAAAGATCCACAGCTGCATTGGTATCCCGAGCACGCTGGTATTTCCAATATTCAAAAAACCTTGCGCGAATCCGGAATATGCCTGCGATCCTTTGGTCAGGGCCTCAGCCAGTCCGCGAAACAGGGAAAAAGTGCCGAGCGTTACAATCAGCGGCGGAAGATTCATTCGGGTAATCAACCACGCGTTGCTCATGCCGCCGAACGCGCCGAGTCCAACCGAAGCCAACGCCGCTAGCCAGGGCGAGAGTTCGTATTGCTTGACAAGGATACCAAACACCACAGCACATAATCCCATCATCGAGCCGACTGAAAGATCAATACCTCCTGTTAGAATGACCGGTGTCATCACCAGTGCGAGCAAACCGATTTCCACCGAGTGGCGGAAAATGTTGGAAACATTGCTGCTCGACAGGAAACTTCTTCCCAAATTCTGGAACAGCAAAACCTCGAGCACGATCAGCAACGCCAGCACAGTTTCGTGACGCGACAGCAGCGGAATCCGGCGGAGTTTTAGGACTTGTTGTATGGGGCCGCTCATCGCAGTGGATTTTTGTTGTTTTGAAATCGATCCGCCACTACCGCCAACAGGATCACCAAACCCTGGATTGCCTTTTCCCAATACGGTGGCTGATGAAGATGCGTCAACGCGGGGTTGACATTCGCCAGCAGTAACAATCCTGGTAATACACCCCACAAGATGCCACGACCACCGCGGATCGCAATGCCTCCGACCACTGCCGCGGCGATCGCCTTGAGTTCGAGCCCGTCGCCGCAGCTCGGCTGCACTTGCGGCGACTGCACCAGATTCATCACTGCCGCCACCGCCGCCAGAAAACCCATCATCACAAACACTCCGAAACTGGTGTGGCCGGGGTTGATACCCGCGAGCCGCGCCGCCTCGGCATCGCTGCCGACAGCATAGAGATGACGACCGGCAGCGAGGTTCTTCATGCCCCACGCGAACAGGATCAAAATCAGCAAAGTCACTCCAATTACCATCCCCTGTCCCTGCGCCTGGCTCATGCCAAACCACTGGACGCCCGGTGGCAGGTTGAGCAGGCGACCTTGCTGCCACAACCGCAATGTTTCCTGCCAGGTAACCATTGTCGCAAGTGTCACCACGATACTTGGTAAACCAAGATACGCTACCAGCAAGCCGTTCAACGCGCCCATCAGCAGCCCCGCGCCCAAGGCAGCGGCAATCGCCACGGCGAAGGGAAGTTTCGCCGCCGCCACAAGACCAGCGATCACCGCGCACATGCCGAATTGCGCACCGATGGAAATATCGATCTGCCGGGAGATAATCACCAGCGCGATTCCAATTGCCGCCATCAATGCAGGCATCTGCGAAGTAACCCGCGATAGCAGTGGTTGCGTTTGGAAAAAATGCGGGGCAAGCCACGCCAGCGAAATCATCAGCAAGACCAGCGCCACTGTCACGGTCCATTCACGCGAATATTTTTTCACGCCACCTCCTTGCTGTTTTGAGCCAGAGCCGCGGCCATAATCCGCGCTGCGTCGGTTGTCGCGCCCTCCTCCCATGCCACCAGTCGACCGCCGCGCATCACCGCCACCCGGTCGCTCATTCCCAATACCTCCGGCAGATCACTGGAAATCATTAACACCGCGAGACCTTTTTTAGCCAGACCGCGGATGATTTTGTGAATCTCGCTCTTTGCTCCGACATCGACCCCTTGCGTGGGTTCGTCAAGGATCAACAAGCGTGGCTTTGTCGCCAGCCAGCGCGCCAGACTAACCTTTTGCTGGTTGCCGCCGCTCAACGATGCACCGGGCGCCTCGGGTCCATAGGCCTTGATTCCAAGATCACGGATCATCTGCTCAGCCAGCTCCCGTTCCACCTCATCACGAAGGATGTGATGTGGAAAAATTTTGCGGTGAATCGCCAGAGTCATGTTGTGCGCAATCGGCATGTCAAGAATCACCCCGTGCCGACGTCGGTCCTCGGGCACATACGCAATGCCAAGGGCAATCGCTTCGTCAGGGCCTGAAATCTTGACTACATTTCCGTCTAACAAAATCTCACCGCCGTCCGCCGGAGTGATGCCAAACAGGACGCGCGCCAGTTCGGTGCGACCCGCTCCAACCAGACCGGCCAGACCGACGATTTCACCCGCCCTGACCGACATAGAAACTTCACGCACGCCTCCGGCCGCACAACAAACATTTTTCAACTCAAATACTACTGCGCCAGGGGTGGACTCCAAGGGCGGATAGATCGCCGCCACTTCACGGCCCACCATCAGATGAATCAACTGCGATTCGGTGAGGGCGCCTACGGGGTTCGTGCCGACGCTCTCGCCATCGCGCAAAACCGTCACGCGATCGGCGAGTGCGAAGATCTCTTCCAGCCGGTGCGAAATGTAAACAACCCCCACACCCGAGTCCCGCAAGTCGCGCACCACCGCAAACAGCAAATGCTGCTCCTTTTGTGTCAACGATGCCGTCGGCTCATCCATGATCACGATGCGCGCACCGGAACCGAGCGCGCAGGCGATTTCGACCAACTGTTGTTCGGGCATCGACAACGTGCCCACCTCCACATCAGCTGAGATCTCCGCGCCGATCCGTCGCAACAATTCCGTCGCACGAGTCCGCATCGCAGCATGGTCGATTTTTTTCCACGACGGCAATTTTTTCAAGCGCAGGCCGATGTTCTCCGCCACACTTAGGTCAGGAAACAAAGCCGGTTGCTGATAAATGCAGGCGATCCCCAGTTCCCGCGCCTTTGCAGGAGTGAGCCCGTGCAGTTCCTCGCCAGCAATGCTCAGACTGCCGGCATCTGGCAGGTGCGCGCCGGTGATCACTTTGATCAGGGTGGATTTCCCCGCTCCATTTTCGCCCAGCAGCGCATGAACCTCGCCCGCTTGCAACTCGAACGACACACCTTTCAGTGCTCTTACCGCGCCGAAGGATTTTTTTATTCCGCAAAGTTGTAGCAGGGTTTGCAAGAGAATCAGGGGAGATAAATCATGCGTAGCTCGAAACGGAGGAGATTCCAAGGTCGATGCGGCGCTGACTACGTTCAGCGGCGGCAGCGGCTTCATAACCGCTGGCGCGATGCGCGGCAAGCGGATCGGCGGGAAGGTCGTGCGCTGCGCGCCACGCGCCAATTGACGCGCTGACATCGGTGTTGAAGGCCTTCTTCAAACACATCTCGGCATCAATGATGCGCCCCTCGGCCTGATATTTCACCATCGCTTCATGATCCACCAACGCGGCTTTGGCATACAACTCCTGCGCCGTGGTTACCGTCTGGATCATCGCCTCGATCTTCGGCTTGAGGTTGTGCGATTGGTCAATCATGTATTCGATCCGCGGATAGACGCCGCCTCTTTCCCATGCGTAAAAATGAATCTCGTGGAAAATCCGGAATATCTGATAGGGATCGATTGAACCGAGCGTCAGGTCGTCGTCCGCATAGCGGCGGTCGTTGAAATGAAATCCACCAAGCATGTTTTCATCAAGCAGCCAGGCGACGATCTGCTCGATATTCTGGGAAAGATAGTGGTGACCGGTATCAACCAGCACTTTTGCCTGCGGACCGGCGATTTTAGCCATCATGTAGGCCATGCCCCAGTCAGCAATATCGGTTTGATAAAAGGCGGGCTCGAAAGGTTTGTATTCGACCAGCAGGATTTGATCCGCAGAAAGTCGATTATGCGCCTCCCTTAGGGCGTATTCAAAGCGGTGCTTGCGCGCACGGATCGAATCCTGGCCGGGGTAATTGGTGCCGTCGGCGAACCACAGCGATACCGCGCGGCTGTGCAGTTCCTTACCGAGGTCGATGCAATCGCAAATATGTTTGGTGGCGCGGGCTCGAATCTCCGGATCGGGGTTTGCCACCGAACCGAGCTTGTATTCCTGGTCCTGAAAGACATTGGGGTTGATTGAACCAATACGCACACCATGTTTGGAGGCCAGCGAGACAACTTCCGCCGTCTTACTCGGCTCGGGAAAATCCCATAACACATGGGTGGCCACTGAGGGACAACAGCCGGTCAGGCGATGCACCTGTCCCGCGTCGGCGAGCTTGTCCGCCATATCAATTGCCGCCGCAGGCTGATGAAACTTCCCGAAGCGCGTTCCAGTGTCGGCATACCCCCACGAGGGCGTTTCAATGAAAAAATTCTCCAGCGCGTGAGATACAATGTCGTGGGCGAAATTCATAGAGTTTTGAGACCGTATGCATGGAATGTTTCCCCGTTGATGACAAGAAAAATATCGCTACCAGTTGAAAGATCTGCGAGCTTCTAACGGTAAAAGATACTTCAGGTATTCCGTTCTTTTTTAAGGAGACCAAAACCACGAATAACAAAACAGCACAATGAAATTGTCACCGAACCTCACGAAGCTTACCTTGACTCTCACATGCGTCATTGGCTTCTGCGGCTTGTCCGCCCACGCCAAAACCTATTACGTAAGCCAGTCAACCGGCGACGACGCTGCGAGCGGTAACGAGGCAAAGCCATGGAAAACTCTTGCCAAGGCATCGATCGAATACAAACCCGGTGACTCGCTGCTGCTCAAGTGCGGCGACACATGGAACGAGGAGCTGGCCCCCAAGGGCAGCGGCACGCCGGAGAAACCGATCGTCATCAGCAGTTACGGCAAGGGCAATAAACCGCTCATCGACCGCCAGGATTTCAAACAGGATCGCAGCGGCATCCGCCTCACCAACCAAGGCGGATTCAAGATCGTGGGCCTCGAGTTCGCCCACTGTATGACCGGAATTTACTCGGAATATCCCAAGGGCAGCATCAACCATAAATACCTGTGGATCGAGGACTGCTATTTCCGCGACTCGCTTCACTACGGTCACTACGAAAACTACCCGCAAAGCAAAATCGGCCTCGGCGTGTGCCTGTTCTCCTTTGAACTCGCCAACAAGGTTGTCGCCAGCGACATCATGGTGCGTAACTGCGTGTTCCGAAGACTGGCCTCAGGCTTCTGGACCAACAGCCCCGACAACTTCAATAAGAATGCTTCGTTCATCTACAACTTCTCCAACCTGATTTTTGAAAACTGCCTGTTCGAGGAAGGCTACCAGTGGCAGCAAGGCATCCGCGGCGTGGATCGCGGGGCAATGAAAAACTGCGTGACTCATGATGTCGGCCGCGGTTTTCGATCCTTTAACGGCGTGGCGGGTAGCATGTTTTTCCGCTGCAAGGACTGGGTGTTCGAGGATTGCGAATGGGGCTTTGTCGATATCGGCCTGGGCAGCGGTGATGGCGAGGCCTTCGACTTCGAAGGCAATTGCGACAACATGAAAATGAGCAACTGCAGCTTTCACGACACCGACGGCCCGGGCTTCCTGCTCTGCTGTTATGCCTCCGATGGCAATCCAAACAAGAGTATCGTCATGGAAAATTGCCTGATCAATGCAAAGTCCAAACGTCCGATTCAGCCGCGCGTGAAAGCTTCGATCATCAATACCACCGACTGGACCGAAGCCACCTGGAAGAACTGCCGCTTCTATCTCTCCCCAGGAGAAGTTGTCATGGCGGTGATGGACCAGGAACAGAACAAGAGTTCGACATTCACGAAATGTTTTATCAAGGACCTCAAGGATGCCTGCAGTTCTCCCAAACATCCCGCCAAAATGAGCGAGTCCACGGAGGGCGATAAACAGATTTTTCAACTCACTTTCCCAAGCGCGGTGACAATTAATGAGTTCAAGGTCAAGGAAGACGCAGCATCTTCTATCTCCCGCTATGCAATCGAATGCTGGGATGCAAAAAAATCAAAATGGGTCAACTGCTTCAATGGCATGGGCATCGGCGCGGAGTTCGTCTGCCCGATCGTCAGCCGCAGCACGACCAAAGCTCGGCTGGTGGTGATTCGCACAAATAAGGACAAAGCGGTGATCACATCACTCGATGCCTACAACGAACCGCCGGGTGACGGCTTCGATGTCCCCAAGGGTGGCGTAACGCCAAACCGCGTCGGCAAATGACCCAATCATGCGCCGTTGCAAAAGACGGCGCATGCACAATGTTCTTGAGCGGTGAAGCCGGTGGCGTGTAAACAATCGCCATGACGATCACTCGCTTCGCGCCGAGTCCAACCGGTCATCTTCATCTCGGCCATGCACTGGCCGCGTGGGTCGCTCGTGAAGAGGCAGACCGGCACGGCGGTCTAATGCTGCTGCGGCATGAAGACCTTGACCGCGAGAGGTGCAGGGAGGAGTTTTATCAACGGATCGAGGAGGATCTGCGCTGGCTAGGCATCCACTGGGAGGGTAATGTATGGCGGCAAAGCAATCGCCACGACACCTATCGCGAGGCTATGCAGCGCTTAATTGAACTCGATGTGCTCTATCCCTGCTTCTGCACCCGCAGTGAAATCGCTCAAGAGCTCTCGGCGATGGGACAGGCACCGCAGCAGGACGACGGCGTGAATCCAGCCGTCTATCCACGCACCTGCCGGAAACTAACAGAAAAAGTGCGCCGCGAAAAAATTCGGAATGGTGACGCTCATGCATGGCGGCTTGAATCCTCGCGCGCGGCAGCACTGACCGGAGAGCTCAAGTTTTTCGACCACCGTGCCGGAACCATCTCTGTCTCAGCAAACCTACTGGGCGATGTGATCCTAGCCCGCAAGGACACCGGCGCGTCTTATCACCTAGCTGTGGTTGTCGATGACGCCGCCCAGCAGGTCAGCACCGTGACCCGTGGCGAAGATCTGCTCGCATCGACTCATGTGCACCGCCTCTTACAGAATCTGCTAGGTCTGCCGGAACCGGAGTATCTGCACCATGTGCTGGTTCGCGATGAGCTAGGCAAACGCCTGGCCAAACGTCACGACGCTCTTGCTCTCAGGCAGATGCGTAATGCTGGCCTCAGTGCAGTGGATGTTCTTGGCATGATCCGCCAACTCCACAAAAAAAGCGAGAACACCTAACTACGGACTTGTCTGGATTAGACATCGCCCGCGCGGCTCCCGCCTTCCTAAAATATCCGCATGCTGCCGTGAAGAGCGAATCGTTCAGGCAGCACGCGGGTTGCAACAGGTTTGTTACTTTTTCTTAACGGCAGCTTTTTTCGCTGGCGCTTTTTTCACAGCTGATTTCTTAGCTGCTTTTTTTGCTGGAGCCTTCTTGACTGGAGCCTTATTGACTGGTGCTTTTTTAGCTACTACCTTCTTGGCTGGTGCTTTTTTAGCTACTGCCTTCTTGGCTGGTGCTTTTTTAGCTACTACCTTCTTGGCTGGTGCTTTTTTAGCTGGTGCCTTCTTGGCTGGTGCTTTGCTTGCTGCTTTTTTTGCGGCCATATGTTTTATGTTATTTGTGTTGTTGTTTTTTCCATCAGGCAATTGGTTGCCAGGGGAAATTTTTTTCTTGTCGCGATGGTCGCGGCGGAAAATGTAAACGAAAAATTTGAGAGATGTGACCTTGTCGTTTTTCTAACAAAAAACTTCAATGACGGTTTTTTTATAAAGCAATTGATCATTCTTTAATCAAATTACGTTTAGCGGATGAGAAATAACTAGCAAAAAGTTAGTTGCTCGTCAACATCAAATTACTAGAAATCTAGGAATTCGAAAAAAGTTTTCGATCTATGTCCTGCGCACATGATCATGCACTTGGACATCACGGATAGAATATTTTCATCGCCATGTTGAGTTCGGAAATGGTGCGCGCGGCTTCGTAGACCGCGTCAGTGCGCTTAGATATTTTTCTTTCTAAGTGATAGGAGCCAAGCGCTTCGAAGCATGCATTCAACGATCCGATCATCGGCAATGTCTCGCCGTTGCCCAATGATACATTCTCCACCATTCCCAACGGCGTTAGAATATTCTTCTTTTCCATGAGCTCAAGAATCTCCCTCACCTTCAATGGCTCCGGAGCTCCAGCTGCCGACATCAGGATGTAATGGGGATGTAACAGCATCTGGTCCTCCAGCTCTACGCCACTGACGGCGTAACCTTTGCCGTATCTCTGCTCACCAGCGGACAAACCATAAAATCCATTCTTAACAAGCGGGTTGTTAGGATAACGTTTTGTAAAATACTCACGCTGTGCCTGCAGCATCGTGGCACGCACCTGCCTCCAGTTGACTCCAGACACGGCATCGATGGCATCGTTGTCGAAATCAGGCAAGAGCAACGATTGGATTTCAACGATGAATCCAGTGCCCTGGTTGACACGTCCGGTTTTTTCCATCATCGCCAGCGACTGCGGATCGGCGATCCGCATCATCACCAGCACAAGCGCCGTTTCACCTCCCCAGTCCTTCCACTGATAGGGAATGATGGTTTTTTCATCGGCCATCACGCCGTGCGATAGATATCCTTCTTCACTGATCAAAGGCGCAAAGCGGATGATGCGCACATCTTGAATTAACTGTGCGAGCAGATCATCCTGACCTAACATTCTGCAACCAAGCATCAGGCTTAGATAAAAAATGCTGGTGTCGATGGTGGAATATTCGGTGTTCTTATGACGATGTAATATTCCCTTATCATCAAGACTGACAAAGTGAGGCAGAAGTTGATAGGGGCCCCGCAACGTGGACACAGCCTGATAAGCTTTGCTGATCATGGAAGTGGCGAAGTCGCGCGAAACAATCCCCTCACCTGCGGCCGCTGCAGTTGCGAGGCAGAACATACCGGTGGATGAGACCGAATCGAAGGACCCGTCGTCGAGATGGGCGCGGTCCCTGACCAGTCCGGTCGACGGCGACCAGCAGGTCAATGCCTTGGCATACGATGTCAGAAAGACCCACTGGTCGAACTCTACATCCGGCGTCTGCAAGCGGAAGTCAATGCGGTCGACATCAAGGTCAGCACCGGGTTCCGCAATCCAAGTGAGAATCTTGACCGAATCCAGACCAGCGGTAGGCAGCTCATAGAGTTGTTCCGCAAATGCGCTGCTGTCGATCATTCGTGTTGCCGACCACAACAATTGATTCTTTGCGTCAACAAGATCGATCTTGAAACGGCCTTTTCCGCGCACCAAAGCTCGCAAGCCTGTCACCTTCGGTTGAAAGGCCGCGGTTATCGGTTGCGGATAACAGGCGTTGAAGTTCATCGTGCTGTCAGACATGCGCGCCAACCTAGACAGTGAGTGCCACATGCCCGCCCAGTCATCGGAACCCGACAACAGCGTTGCACCGACCGAACCACTCTGCCAGCCGAGGGCCGCTTCCGCTGGTCCGACGAATCCGAAATCTGTGCCGATGTTCGTATAAGACAAAAACGGATTCATTACATGACGGTCCTGCCTGCCTGGATGAGCCGGTTCGACAATGGTGTTGTAATCATGAAGCGTCTGCCAGACGGTCCTCACTTCGGCGCTCGCCGCGATGCAGGAAAAAATGAATAAAATTACGGAGCGCTGCATGTTAGAAACTCGAAGACGGATTCAAGTCACGCAGCAGCCAATATGAGCCCGCCGATACAAGCAATACGAGATCGGCGGCGATGCGGAGGCAATCCGCCGACATGCGTGCCCTCGAACGGTTAAGCACATACATGAGCGCGGCCGCAATCAAGATGGCAACGTAAAACGGATCATCCATGCGATGCACTTTAAGGCCCATGAACAAGATGCAAAACAGCCCCAGCGCAACGAGGGCCAGGGTCAGCGCCCATTCGTCAAGATCGGCATCCAACTCGTTGCTTCCCTTCACCCATAAATCGACCGCGGTGATATTGATGACGCAAAGCAGTCCGAAGCAGAGCATTTCTCGGGAAAGCAGTTTGGCGAAAATATTCATCGACAAATCGAGACCGACCAACCCAGCGCCCACGCCCCAGGCGAAGGCAAATCCAGCCATCAGATTCTTGGCATAGGACACCCGCTTGCGAGGTTCAGAAAAAAATGAAAGCAGGAAAAAACCCACTGTCGCCGCCACCGGCGCCATGGCACTCTGGACAACGCTCCATTGCAGGAAATTCAGTGATAGCACTGCAATCAGTAAAGCCGCCACAACAATGCAGCCGATGAAAACCTTCTTATGTCGCTGGTGAAAACGATGGCGAATCGGAAATTCACATTCCTTGTGCAAGGAACTGTCCATCAGGCGGTCGACCGAGTAGATGAGCCAGACTACTAGCGGCAACACCACTGCGAGCAGGGGGTCCACATAGGACACGTCCCAGTAGTCAGCGAATATATAAAGCCACAGCAGCGCAAGCAGCGGAGCGTCAAGACTCATCACGTTGAGATACATCCACCAGGGTATGCGTTGCTCGTACTGGCTGCGTTGCTGATCTGCGCTCAAGACCCTGAAACCATCATCGACATAGGCTTTTAGTGCAAGCGCGATCTTCAGAAATATCCATGAATCATAGGGCGGATTTTGATTTGGAGCTTGGCAAATTTATCCAAATGCCGCATAGAAACCGACATGTCTTCACGCAATGTTTCCGCGCTGCGATGCCTGATCAATGAAGTCGGCCCCGTCGATCAGGTGGGCATCGAGGAGCGCGTTGCCAAATACGCGACACGCAGCATAAAGAAGGATGCCAAGATTTTTGCGCTCAAACTAGCAGTGTCGATGATCGACCTAACAACGCTCGAGGGCAAGGACACGCCTGGCAAGGTGGTCTCCTTGTGTCGTAAAGCGCTCCGGCCTGATGATGACCCAAGCATTCCGCCGACTGCGGCGGTCTGCGTCTATCCGGCGATGGTGCGGCATGCCCGCGACATTCTTCACGGGTCACCAGTGAAGATCGCCTCGGTTGCCACCGCTTTCCCCTCGGGACAAGTGCCACTGAAAACCCGCCTTGCTGAAGTGCGGGGCGCGATCGCCGAGGGAGCGGATGAAATTGATATGGTAATCAACCGCGGTGCGTTTCTCTGCGGCGAGCTGCATGCGGCGCAGGATGAAATCTCCGCCGTTGTCGAAGCCTGTGGCCCCGCCACGCTCAAAGTGATCTTCGAAACCAGCGAACTCGAGACCTACGACAACATCCGCGCCGCGTCGTTTCTCGCCATGCGCGTTTTGCGTCCGGGGGATTTCATCAAAACCAGCACCGGCAAGACGGCAAACAACGCGACACTAGGTAACAATCAGGTGATGCTCGAGGCGATCCGTGATCATTATTTGGAAACCGGTGCGGCAATCTCAATGAAACCCGCTGGGGGCATTCGCACAGCGAAACAGGCGATCCAGTTCCTCATCGCGATCAAGGAGACCCTCGGCGATGCTTGGTTGAACAACAACCGCTACCGCTTCGGAGCCTCGGCACTGCTCAACGATCTGCTGCGGCAGCTGGCGAAAGAAAGAACCGGACACTACCAGGCACCGTGGAATTTCAGCGAGGCGTCGGGTTCGTATTAACCCCCTCAATCTTCAACGGTTTTTCTTCACCACATCGGACCCCAGTTCTATGAGGATCGGCCGCTTTGCGGGAATCGTCACCACCGTTTTCGCATTCAACTCGGTGAAATATCCCTTACGTATCGTTTTCACCAATAGCGCACCGTCCTTGATAGAGGAGCGGTATCGCAGTGAACTGTTCGGCATACCGAAGCCCTCTGCCTGACTGTCGATCCGGAATGTTTCGCCCTCAACGACGCTCACCTGGCCTTCAACATCAAGTTGCAAAATGACAAACGGCTCCAGCGGAGATGGTAGCTTGATGTTGGCGGTTTCATTGTAGGGGGTTGCCAGCAAGCCAAGCATGATGCCGATCAAGAGCAGCGGCGCAAATGCGAGCGATGTCCACCCCGAAATCGATTTTTTGAACACGGATTTTGGCACATAAATTCTGCCTTCCGCCAATTTTAATAATCGGAACAAAGCCAGCGCGACGAACCACATGGTCGCCGCCGCCCATATTACATCGGACAAAAAATGTCCTCCTTGGACCATGCGAATCCAGCCGAGACAGCAGCCAAGCGCGAGACCGAAGGCCGCGGTAGCTAGCCGTGCGCTCCGCCATGCTTTCGGCATCGCCATCGCCACGGCAAAAAAGAGAAAACCCATAGTCGCATGACCACAGGGAAAACTTTTGCCGCTGCTTGCCGGATCGATGCTCAATACCGGTTCGAATGCCATCGTCCCTCCGAATTCCTCCAGCTGCGAAGGACGCGGCCGACCCCAGTGATCCTTGAGCACGGCATTGGCGATAACTCCCGATCCTAACAAAAGCGTGAGCAGCAAAAATCCCGCTACCTTTCGATACCGTGCAATCGACATCCGGCCTATCCCCATCAGCAGCGTCATCAGCGATCCGACCCCGACCAACAGGCCCGGGACAACACCGAAATTGTAAACGAATACCACCCACGCGTCGTTGGCATGACGCCAGCCGTCCTGCTTGCTCCACAAACAGCGCTGAATGACCAGATCCATATTGGTCGCGCGAATCGCCGCAGTCGCGATCAACAGCAACAGCGCCGGAATCCACAAACAGAGAAGATTGTTTTGCAAGCGCGACAACCGGGCCGCCTGCGATGGCGTTGTTCCCGTCCGCTGGTTTATGTTGGGTGAATCGTGCATAACAGCATCATTGCATCGCTTCGCGGCACCATGCCAGAGCCATTAACGCGTATCCCGTGCCATAGGCCTGCTGGTAGTCATACAAAGGATAGTCCCACCACGAACCGTCGTTTTCTTGTCTCGTCAAAATGATCCGCGCCAAACCTTTCGCGAGCAACTGCTGTTGATCCTTGGGCAAATTTCGCGCAGCCACGGTAAAATAGTAAACGCCGTAGTAGTAGAAGTATCCGGAAATCTTGAAAGTGGACTCGTGCGGCACCGGTTTCTTGCGCCCATGATCCAACCATTTTTCGAACTCGATGAAATTTTCGCCCCAGGTGCCCAGAACCTGATCGGTGATTTTCGGATCGCCGAAAGCGCGAAGCACGGCGTTGCAGGCCTGCGAGCGAGCCAGTGATCCATTGCGGCGATTGATTTCCCCCTGCGGCGAAAGTCGGTGCGAATGCGAATAGGCATAACTGAAATCGGGAAACTGCTGTAGACGGACCGAAGCGAGGGTTGAATCGACAACTTTCTGGTCCAGTTTGACTCCCATGGTCTCCCTCGCCTCGTGCATCGCCAGCAGCACGGTGGCCGAGGTGAACGATGTCGTAATGCCGGTAGGCTTCTGGGTTTGCAGATCGTCAAACACATCGAGATATCCCCAACCACCATTGAGGTCTTGATAGCGGTTGGCGAGATCAACCTGCTGCTGCGCAAGAATTTTCAAGGCCGATTGTTTTGCGGGATCCTGCGCGGCGCGCTGATAGAGACGACTGATCGCGCGCAGGCCGTAGGCGTGACCCCAGGCGTTGTAGGTCGTGGTCGGATCGGCCCGACGCAACAAAGGCAGCTTGTCGAACATCCACTTTTCTCCTTTCACAACAACGGCATCCGCCTCCTTGCGTGGATCGCGGGCATCGATCAAGCCAGAGAGAGCCAGGCCGCTGGCACCGGCGAGAAAGGCATCATGTGCGCCGGGCAGTGGCGCGTATATGTTCAAACCCTTGGTGCGATGCGGGCCACCCCAAGAGCCGTTGGGATTCTGCTTCGCCAGCAAGTAATCGACCCCGCGGGTGATCGATGCCGCAACGGCCGCCGACGTGACCGACTCCGCCGGCACAAGGATCATGCTATCTACTATGCGCGTCGTAGTTTTGGCTTCCTCCGCGCGAGCGAGGGCCCAACCAATCACCAGGGTGATGACGACCGCGTGGTTCATGCTCCGGGAGTGATGACCACCTGGTCTTTGGCCAGACCGGACAAAATTTCCACCTTGTCGCCCGATGTGCGGCCGCGCTTCACAGCCACGCGTGAGGTCTTGCCTTCCGCCTGTTCGATCTCCAGCTCCCAACTGCCGTCGTCCGTGGCATGAAGGGCTTTCACGGGAACAACCAACGCTGCATTTTTTTGATAACAAATGATCTGGGCCGTTGCGCTCATACCTGGGGCGAGAGGACGATCCGCGGGATATTTCGCACTCAGGGTGACACGATAACGGCAATCGATGCCCGGTGCTCCTGCCAGCTTCTCGATTTTTACCGGAAAGGAAATTTCGGGGCTGCCGGCGGCTGTGGCGAATCCACTAAGACCAGCCTTAAGTTGTGCCTGCACTTTTTCTTCCACGAAAGCCTCCATCATCAGCGTCGCATCCACAGGAATCAAGGTGGCGAAGGGGCGCTTACTTGCTACAGCTCCAGCCGCGACAAGAGTTTTCACCGCATCGCCAGTGGTCCAGCGGCCCTCCTGGATGGTGCCATGATAAAAATAGCCGTCAGCGGGTGCCTTGATCACAAACCATTGCTGGTCCGCTTTGAGTTTTTCCCAATTGTCCTTCTGACGTTTACAATCGACGCGCGCCTGCTCAAGCGCGATTCGTTTCAGCTTCAACGACCGCGGCAGGCTTTGCTCGCTTTCGCGGCGGGCGATCGACGCGTTCTGCGCATCGCGTTGGATTTTCAATGCCAGTCGCGGCAGAGTGGTTCCGAGGGTGCGCTTATGCGCCAGCCTTGCTAGTTCCAGATTGACTGCCATCGCTTTGACCATTTCGCGCTGGCGTTTGAGAATGATCTCCTCGGTGTTTTCTGTTAGATCATCCGCTTTATACATTTTTTCCAGCTGCACCAGCTCCTCGCGTTCCGCATCCGCACGCAGCTCCACCTGCTTCAGGGCCAGTTCGGCCTCCTTGATAGCCGAGTCACGGCTGGTTTTTTGAAAGTAATCCCATTCCTCGCTAGCTTCCTCATCCTTGCTGATCACGGCCTGCAATTGCAACGGTAGATATTTTTCCGAAGCCTTGAAATCATCCTCGGCATTAGCGAGATCTAGTTGTGCGGCATCCACGTCCGACCCGGCATCGCGAAGTTTTTTTTCAAAATCCTCAGTATCAAAGCGCAGCAGCACGTCATCTTTTTTCACCAAGCTGCCTTGAGGAAGAATTTCCAGGATAGTGAAAATAGACCATTCCTTCGCATCGATCACCAGCGGAATTTTTTTGTCAGGAAGCAGTGTTGCCTCCAGGGTTGGTTGGATCGAAAATTCTTCTTCTTTCACGACGTGTTTTTCCGCGTATGCGGACGTGAACAGACTGATCAACAAGGTGATGAGGGCGCGATTTTTCATGAGGGAAGGGCCAGAGGGATGATGACCGAAATACGCGTTCGTGAAGCTGATTTATTCATTCCTTTTCAACAGCTTCTGAAGCAGGTTTGCGCGCCAGCAGCAATGGATAA
>Ga0315905_10002103_pt1 | contig 21075 bp, 13 predicted proteins | sample LakEriMetagenome_5_FD_203522 | JGI IMG/M metagenome (GOLD analysis project Ga0315905, IMG submission 203522) | Freshwater fungal communities from buoy surface, Lake Erie, Ohio, United States - Buoy 4 MA121 | ecosystem: Environmental > Aquatic > Freshwater > Lake | place: USA: Lake Erie, Ohio...
GTCGCTGCCGCCGGCCGGCATCCGCTGGGTGTTCACCCAAAATCTGAGACCGAAGCCCGCGGCGTCACCCTGGTACTTTTCGCCCAGGTGATCCGTGCGCATCAGCTCGACCGACTTGCGGCTCAGCAGGCGCACCGCCGCAGGCAACGCGCCCGCGGCGCGGGCGTCACGCGCGAAACGCGCCGGCGCCGTTCAGGAGCCGGCGGGGAGCAGGGCCTCGATCCGGTCCATAATCGCGTCCATCCGCGCGATCAGGGCGCGGTACGGCGCGGGAGTGGCGAGGTCGACCCCCGCACGCCGCACGAGCTCGTAAGGATGGTCGGAACCGCCGGCCTTGAGCAGGCCGAGGTAGGTGTCGACCGCGCCGGGCTCACCGGCGAGGATCCGGTTGGCGAACAGCTGCGCGGCCGCGATCGAGGTCGCGTACTGGTAGACGTAGAAACGGCTGTAGAAGTGCGGGATGTAGGCCCACTCGACCGTGACAAGGTCGTCGATCGTGAGCACGCCCTCGGCGTGGCCGTGGTGCCGGCGCAACAGGTCACCGTAGAGCTGGCTCAGCCGCTGGCCGGACAAGGCGCCTCCCCGCTGGACGACCTCGTGCATCGCGAGCTCAAACTCGGCGAACATCGCCTGGCGGAAGAAGGTCCCGCGCAGGCCCTCCAGCGCGGAACCGAGGAAGGCGAGGCGCTCCCGGTCGCTGGTGGCGACGCGCAGCAGATGCTCCAGCAGCAGGGCCTCGTTCACGGTCGAGGCGATCTCGGCCGTGAAGATCGGGTAGCCCGCCGTGGGGGCGGGCTGGGCGCGGTTGGCGAGGACCGAGTGGATGCCGTGGCCCCACTCGTGGGCGAACGTGGTCAGCGACTCGTAGTCGCCGTTGTAGTTCATCAGCACGTAGGGGTGCGCGTCGTGCACGCGGCCGCTCATATAGGCGCCCGAGGTCTTGCCCGGACGCGGGTAGGCGTGCAGGTAGCGGCCGGCGAGCGCGTGGGCGAGATCGCGGCCGTAATCCGCCCCCAGCGGGGCGGCGGAAGCGAGCGTCAGGCGGCGCCCCTCGTCGAGGGGAAACGCCCGCTCCCCGGGCAGCATCGCCGGGTAGATGTCCCAGTACCGCAGGTCCTTGATCCCGAGCAGGCGGCCGCGCAGGCGGAAGTAGCGATGGAGGGTGGGTAGGCCAGCATTGGTCTCCGCGATGAGGGTGCGGTAAACCGCCTCCGGAATGGCGTCCGCGTGAAGGGCGGACGCGAGCGAGCTCGGGTGGCGCCGCACGCTGGCGTTGAACCAGTCGGCCTTCACCTGGGCGAACAGCGCCGCCCCGAAGGTTCGCTCGTACTCCCGCATCCGGCCCCAGAAGGCGCGGAACACAGCCTCGCGGTCTGACCGCGACGGCGCCGCGCGCCAACGCGTGTACCCCGCCTGGTCCAGCCGCGCCTCCGTGCCATCCGCCAAGCGGATCGTCGGCCAGGGCAGGTCCGCGTTCGCCAGCACCCCGTAGATCGAGCCGGCGGAGCCGGTGACCAAGGACGTGGCGGAGAGCACGGCCTCCGCCTCCGCGCCCAAGGTGTGGGGCGCGCCGCGCAGGATCTCCCGGAGCGGAAAGCGATGGGGGGCGAGCCGGGGCTCCGCCGCGAGGTAGGCTTCGATCCGCTCCGCGCCCAGCGCGAGCAGCTCCGGCCGCAGGTAGCTCACGGTCCGGCTAAACTGGCTGCCGAGCAGGCCCATCTCCTGCCGGCGCTCCAGCGGTGGGGCGAGCCGAGTATCCTCGTCCGCCTGAAGCGAGGCGTACGAGTAGAGGCGGATGAGTTCCCGAGTCCGCTGCTCGATCGCCACCAAGGCCTCGAGGAGCACGCCGGGCCCCTCGCCAAGGCGGCCCGCAAACGCGCCGAGGGCCGGCAATTCCGCCGCCAGCCGGTCCTTGGCCGCCCGCCACGCCGCCTCGTCGCGATACAGCGGGGTGAGGTCCCAGACGGCAAGCGGGTCATCGGCCGCCGGCGCCGCGGGGGCGGAAGCGGCGGGAGCGGGCGTGACGTTCAGGGCGGCGGCCAAGACGGCCGCCGCCGCGCGGGACGGCAAGAAGGACATCTGGCCGAAGGAGCCCGGGAGCGGGACCGCGTCAATCCCCGCCGGGGATTTTCTTGAGCTCGGCGCCCGCTGCCGCCTTGCTGCCGGCCTTATGCGCGTCTTCCGAATGCTCCTGCCGCTGCTGTTGGCGCTGGCCGGGGCGCGGGGCGCGGCGGTGCCGGATCTGGCCCGGTTCGTCGACGGCGCGTTGCGCCGGGCCTCCGCGGCCGGTCCCGAGCTGGAGCAGGCGGTCGCCGCCGCCCGGCCCATCCTTCCCCGGATCGCGGCCGCCTCCTCGCCCGCCATCCCGGAGGCCGCCGGCAACCCCTGGCTCAGCCCCCATTCGCTGGGGCCCGGCATCGCGGACTACGCCCGCAACTCGGGCGGCGACACCCTCCACTTCGAGACCTTCATCGAATCCGCCCGCCGGATCGTCGCCAAGGGCCAAACGGCCAAGCGCACCCCGGACGCCACCAGCCGCTGGCTCGACGCCCAGGCCGCGCGCATCGAGGCCGCCCTCGCGGCGCTCGGCCCCACCCCCGCCCGACCCGCCCTCGCCGCGGCGGCGGCCGACCTGCGCGTCATCGCGCTCTTTGCCCGCTTCCACGCCCGCCGGCAGATCACCGCGATCCACTACAACCTCTTCCGCCGCCAGCTGAAGCTCACCGAGCTGATCGCCGCCACTTTCCAGGAACGGGACACGCTCAAGGTCTGGACGGACCTCGTCGAGGCTGCCGCCGCCGGTCCGGAACCGGTAAGGGACGACGCCCCCTCCCGGCGCGACCTCCTACCCCATTGGCGCGAGGAACTCCGCCGGCTCGCGTCGAACGTCAAGGACCTCGAGGACCAGTGCTGCCCACCGGACGAGTCGCTGAAACTCGACGACATCTGGCAACCCACCCTCGACGGCGACCGGAGCCCGCCCACCGTTGAGCACACCGCCCCGGCCACCGCGCCGGCCGGCCAGCCCCTCCGAATCGCCGCCCGGGTGACCGACCCCGCGGGCGTCCAGTACGTGCGCCTCCGGTTCCGGCGCGGCGCCGCGACCACCCAGTTCGCGATGCTCGATATGTCCACCGGCCCCGACGGCCGGCACCAGGCGGCCGTCCCCGCCGGCTTCGTCCTCGGCGACCAGGAGATTCTCTATTTCATCGAGGTGATGGACAAGCGGGGCAACGGCGCGCATTGGCCGGATACCGACCAGGGTCCCCTGCACTACACCGTGCGGATCCAGCCCTAAAGGCGCCCCCGCGATGCGCCGCCCGCCCGCTGCTCCGCGAGTTTCCGGCGACCAGCTCCTGGGCGTGGCGGTGAGCCCCGTGACCTTTCCCGGCGCCGGACGTCCCCCGCCCCGATGAACCGCGCCCCGGCCCCCCCCGCCTCCCCGCTCCGCGCGTCGTGGTGGGTACTAGATCCCCGCGTCAGCCTACGCGCCCGGGCCGCGCTGCTCGCCGCGGCGGCCGGCGCGGCGCTCACCGCCCTCGGCGCGACGCTGGCGGCGGGCGCCCTCGAACGCGAACTCACCGCGCGGACCGGCGCCCAGCTCGAGGCTGCCGCCCAACAGCTCGCGGACCGGCTCGACCAGACCGTCGCGGAACACCTCCGCGTGCTGCGGACAGGCGCGGCCCTACGCGTGGTGCGGGCTCCGGCCGCCCCGGCCGAGAAACGCCAGGCCCTCCTCGACCTGCTCGACCCGCAGCCGGAACTGGCGTGGCTCGCCCTCGCCGACGTGCAGGGCCGGATCACGGCGGCGACCGCCCTCTTCCCGGAAGGCGCGGACGTCGCGCTGCAACCGTGGTTCCGCGGCGCGCGCGAACAGGCGTTCGCCAGCGACCCCCGCGAAAGCCCGGCCCTTCCGCCCCGGGCCAACCGCGAAGAATCTCTGGACGGCCCGCCTCGCGCCTTGGAGCTGGCGGTCCCCGTGGCCGACGCGGATGGCAACCCGGCCGGCGTCCTCGCGGCGGGCCTGCGTTGGGACTGGACGCGGGACGCCCTGCGCGCGGCCCTGCCCGAGCCGCTGCGGCGGGCGCGGATCGGCGCGACCGTCTACGCGGAGGCGGGCACGGTGCTCCTCGACGCGGAGGCTTCCGGCTGGAGCCAGCCGCCGGAGCTGCCGGCGCTACCCGAGGGCCGACGCTGGCGAGGACAATTCAACGAGACGGCCGCGGACGGCGCGGGATACCTCAGCGCGTTCGCGCGCAGCCGCGGTTTCCGCGACCACCGGGGGCTCGGATGGGTGACCGTCGCCCGGCAACCCGCGGCCGAGGCCCTCGCTCCCGCCCGGGCGCTGGGACAGCAAGTGGCCGCGACGGGGATCGCCCTGACCCTGCTCGCGGCGGGCGCCGCGTGGTTGGCCGCCAGCCGGATCTCGCGCCAACTGCGTTCCGTCGCCGCCGCGGCGGACCGGATTCGCGGCGGGGACGTGCTGGCGACGCTGCCTGGAACCGGCGGCGAGGAGGAGGTCGACCGGATGTGCCAGGCCGTCGGCCGCCTCGTCGAGACCCTGCGGCCCCCGCCCGACCTGAGCCCGCCGCCCGCGCCGCCCCCGCGGCCGCCGCGGACCGGCTTCCACGTCTAAGCCGGTAGCCGGGCCGGGCCGCGCCGTTTCGCGCGAGCCACGGCTCGACAGCGAGGGGGCGCGGGGCTTGCCTCGCACCACCCCCCGATGAAACGCCGCTCCTTCCTCTCCGGCCTCGCCGGCGCCACCGCCGCCCCGCTGCTCCCCCGCCTCGCCGCCGCCGCGCCCGCTCCGGTCGCGCTTGGCCTCGATAACTTCGCCGTCCGCGCGATGGGCTGGAAGGCCCCGGAACTCATCAAGTACGCGGCCGCGCAGAAGTGCGACGTGCTGCTCATCTCCGACCTCGACGCGGTGGGCCCCCTTGGGGACGAGGAACTGCGGGCGGTACGGCGCCAGGCCGACGCGGCCGGCATCGGCCTCTACGTCGGCAGCTGGAGCATCTGCCCCACGTCGAAAGCGTTCCGGCCCACCTGGGGTACCGCCGAGGAACACGTCCGCCTCGGCCTCCGCGTCGCGCGCGCCCTCGGCTCGCCCGTCTTCCGCGTCGTGCTCGGCAATATGGAAGACCGCAAGACCCCGGGCGGCATCCGCGCCCGGATGGCGGACACCCTCGCGGTGATCCGGGCCTGCCGCCGCGACATCCTCGCCTCCGGCGTGCGCCTCGCCCTCGAAAACCACGCGGGCGACCTCCATTCGTGGGAATTGCGGGCCCTCATCGACGAGGCCGGCCACGACCTCGTGGGCGCGAACCTCGACACCGGCAACGCCTTCTGGACCCTCGAGGACCCGATGGACGTGCTCGAGACCCTCGGCCCGGTGGCGCTCTGCTCGAGCCTGCGCGACGCGATGGTCTGGGAAGCGCCGGACGGCGCGACGATGCAGTGGACGGCGGCGGGCGAGGGCCTGCTGGACTGGCGCGCGATCGCGGACCGCTGGCGGGCGCTCTGCCCGCGGACGCCGGTGATTATCGAGACCATCTCGGGCAATCCGCGGACGTTCGCGTATCGTCAGCCCAGTTTCTGGGAGCATTACGACCGGCGGCCGGAGAAGCTGGCACGCTTCGAGGCACTCGCGAAGCGGGGCAAGCCGATCCCGGCCTTCAAGGCGCCGGCGGGGCCCGACGGCCGCGCGGCCACCCAGAATTTCCAGCGCGCGGAATTGGAGCGCTCCCTCGCTTACCTGCGCACCACCATCGGCCTCGGCGGCCGCGCCTGAACCTGCCCCTCCCATGCTGCGTCGTCACTTCCTTCACCAGTCCGCGGCCGCCGCGGCCGCCAGCTCCCTCGCGCCCGCCGTACACGCCGCCACCAAGGCCGGGCCGCGTCGCTTCCGCACCGTGCTGATCGGTTGCGGTTGGTGGGGGAACAACATCCTGCGCGAGGCGATGGCCAGCGGGGAATGCGAGATCGTCGGCCTCTGCGACGTCGATTCCCGGCAATTCGCCGCCACTCAGCGCAACGTTGCCGCCGGCACGGGCGACCAGCCGCGTGAGTTCAAGGATTACCGCGAATTGCTCGCCGCCACCAAGCCGGAGATCGCGATCATCGGCACCCCCGACCACTGGCACGCGCTGCCGACCATCGCCGCCGTGCGGGCCGGCGCCCACGTGTACGTGGAGAAGCCGATCGGCCACACCGTCCTCGAGGGCCGCGCGATGGTGAACGCCGCCCGCGCCGCCGGCCGGGTCGTCCAAGTCGGCACCCACCGCCGCATCTCCCCGCACAACCTCAGCGCGCGCGACTTCATCCGCTCCGGCCAGGCCGGCGACATCGGGATGGTCCGCTGCTTCGTCCACTACGCGGGCGGCCGCGACACGCCCCGGCCCACGGTCGAGGTGCCCCGCGAGCTGGACTGGGACCTCTGGTGCGGCCCGGCGCCGCTGCGGCCCTTCAACGGCGGCGACCCCCGCGAGAACACCGCCGGCAACCGCGGCGGGATCCATCCCCGCGGCTTCCGCAACTACCTCGACTACGCCAACGGCACCCTCGGGGACTGGGGCATCCACTGGCTCGACCAAGTCCTCTGGATCCTCGAGGAGAAGCACCCCCGCCGCATCTTCTCGAGCGGCGGCCGCCCCATCGCGGGCCCGGTCGTGAACACCGCCGCGGCGCAGACCACCGACGCCCCCGACCACCAGGTGGCCACGTACGCCTTCGACCGCCTCACCGTGCAGTGGGAGCACCGCCGCTTCGCCGGCAACGCCAACGAGAAGGGCGAGAACGTCGGCTGCTACTTCTACGGCACCAAGGGCGTGGTCCACCTCGGCTGGCAGCAGGGCTGGACCTTCCACCCCGCCAACGGCCGTGACCCCGCCGTCACCACGCCGGCCAGCCTGAACGCGCCCGACCACCAGAACATCCGCGAGCTCTGGGCCGACTTCCTCCGCGCCATCCGCACCGGCACCAAGCCGGCCGCGGACATCGGGGACGTCCACCTCGCCACCAATATGGCCCTGCTCGGGATGGTCTCCCTCAAGGTCGGCCGCAGCCTCGAGTGGGATGGCGAGCGCGAGCGGGTGATCGGCGACGACGCCGCCCAGGCCCTGCTCCGCCGCGATTACCGCAAGGGCTGGGAATTCCCCTCCGCCTGAACCGGCCGCCCCCGCTTATGCCCCGCCCCGCCCCGCTCCTCGCCCTCCTGCTGCTCGCCGCCGCCGGCCTCCGCGCCGCCGACCCCGCGCCCCGCTGGAACATCCTGTTCCTCTTCGCCGACGACTGGGGCCGCTACGCCTCCGCCTACGCGAAGGCCGACGGCCGGCCGACCGTCAACGACGTCATCTCGACGCCGAACGTCGACCGGCTCGCGCGCGAGGGCGTCCTCTTCCGCCACGCCTTCGTCAACGCCCCCTCCTGCACTCCCTGCCGCAGCTCACTGCTCTCCGGGCGTTATTTCTTCAACACCGGCCGCGGCGCGATTTTGCAGGGTGCCGTCTGGGACCCAGCGATCCCGAGCTTCCCGCTGCGGCTGCGGGACGCCGGCTACCACATCGGCAAGAGTTACAAGGTGTGGAGCCCGGGCACGCCCGCAGACGCGCCCTTCGGTGAGCAACGGCACGCCTACGAGCAGGCCGGCCGCGCGCCCAACAACTTCTCCGAGGAGGTCACCGCCCGGGTCGCCAAGGGCCAGCCGCTCGCCGCCGCCCGCGCCGAGCTCCTCGCCCAGGTGCGGGGCAACTTCGACGCCTTCCTCGCCGACCGTAAGCCCGGCCAGCCCTGGCACTACTTCTTCGGCACCACCACCACGCACCGCAAATGGGTCCGCGGCTCCGGCCTCGCCCTCTGGGGCATCGACCCAGAACGCCTCCGCGGCCGCCTGCCCGCCTTCCTCCCCGACGTCCCCGAGGTGCGGGAGGACGTCGCCGACTACCTTGGAGAATGTCAGGCGGTCGACGCCTACCTCGGGGTCCTGCGCGAACGCCTCGAAGCCACCGGCGAGCTGGAACGCACGCTCATCATCGTGAGCGGCGACCACGGGATGCCCGGCGTTCCCTCCGGCAAGTGCAACCTGTACGACCACGGCACCGCGGTATCGCTCGTCGCCCGCGTGCCCGGCGCCCGCCCCGGCCGGGTGGTGGATGACTTCGTCTGCCTGCCCGACCTGGCCCCCACATTTATGGAGATCGGCGGCGTCACGCCGCCGGCCGGCCTCTACGGCCGCTCGCTCCTCGGCGTCCTCCGCTCCGACCGCGAGGGTCAGGTAGACCCGACGCGCACCTGGGTGATCACCGGCCGGGAGCGGCACGTGGAGAACGCGCGCGAAGGCTACCTGCCCTACCCGATGCGCGCCCTGCGGACCAAAGACTACGTCTACATTCGCAACTTCGCCGCTGACCGGATGCCGATGGGCGACGCGAAGGACGCGCTCCAGCCCGCGGTGCTCGCGGCGGACACCCTCGCGGAGGAAACGCGCGTCGGCTACGCCGATATGGACGGCAGCCCGACCAAGGCTTGGCTCATCCGCAATCGCGAAGACCCGCGCTGGAAGTGGCACTTCGACCACGCCTTCGGCCCCCGCCCGGCAGAGGAACTCTACGACCTGCGCCGCGATCCCGACCAGACGCGCAACGTCGCCGCCGATCCGGCCCACGCGGCCGCCAAGGCCGAGCTGGCCGCGCGGCTGATGCGGGAGCTCACGGCCGCGGGCGATCCGCGCGTGACGGGCGACGGCCTCACCTTCGAACGTCCGCCCTTCTCCGGGCCGTTGCCGGGAGACGCAGGTAAGGGCAAGAAGAAGGCCAAGGCTGGAGACTGAACCCGCCCGGCGCGCGGCCAATACGCGCCAAGAAAAAGGCCCGGCCCCCGGAAGGGGGCACGGGCCTCAGCAGGAGGACGGTGAAGCTCAGGCCTTCAACACCGGGATCGCGAAGGCGCCGCGGCCGGCGCGCTTCAGCAGCGGGTTCTTATTGGCCGCCGCCGCCACGGTGGCGTTCGGGCCGGTGAACTGCTCGGTCTTCCCGTCGAGGACCAGCTTCGGGCCGACCACGGTCTTGGTGCCCGCGGTGTCCACGTTGTTGGCCTTCAGGTGCTCGAGCATCCGGTTGAAGGAGTCCTGCGTGTCCTTGTCGCTCTTGATGGCCTCGGCCAGTTCGGCGTTGGTCTTCTCGGCGCCGAGCATATACGAGACGTTGCCCAGGTGGCAGAGCGCGGAGGAGTAGTGGCACTCCTCGGCGGTGGAGCGGACGACCTTGCGGGTCTGGGCGGCCGTGACGAAGGCCGCGCGGTGCTGGCCGAGGGTGTTCTTGGCGAACTTCTGGAGCACCTTCTTGTCGTTGCCGTAGATCAGGGCTCCGCCGTTGGAGCCGATGGTCACGTAGCCCTTCTCGCACTGCACCACCACGCCGACGTCAGTGCCGAGGTACTTGTCCATCGCGCGCATCCCGGCCTTCATCGGGAGACCGCGGACTTCGAAGATGAGCGGGGCCTTGGCGTAGCCGAAGACAGAGATGAGCGTGTTGGGCGTCTCGGCGTCGTCGCGGTAGCCGAAGCGGCCGCCGAAGCTCATCACGGTCGGGGGCAGGCCGGGCTCACCGAGGAACCAGCGGGCGACATCCATCTGGTGGATGCCCTGGTTGGTGATATCGCCGCCGCCGTAGTTCCAGAACCAGTGCCAGTCGTAGTGCACGGTGCCGTTGGACTTAGAGTTGCGGCGGGGCGGGGTCAGGTCGGCGGGGCCGGTCCAGAGGTCGTAATTGATCGAGTCCGGCACCTTCTGGGCGCCCTGGGTCTGGCCGATGCTGTCGCGGGTCTTGTAGCAGAGGCCGCGGGCCCAGAGGATGCGACCGATCTGGCCGGACTTCACGAAGTCGATGGCGTCGTAAATGTCCTCCGAGGACCGGTTCTGCGTGCCCGCGAAAACGATGTTCTTCGTGTGCTTGCGGGCGGCCTCGACCGCCTGGCGGCCTTCCCAGACGTTGTGGGAAAGCGGCTTCTCGACGTAAACATCCTTGCCGGCTTGGAGGGCCCAGATCGTCTGCAGCGAGTGCAGGTGGTTGGGCGTGGCGAGGACGACGGCGTCGATATCTTTGCTCTCCAGCAGCTTGCGGTAGTCGACGAAGGTCGCCGGCTTCACTCCGGCCTTCTCACAATCGTCCTTGCGGCGGGCGAGCACCTCGGAGTCGACGTCGCAAATGGCAACCAGCCGGGAGCCCTTCAGCTTCGTGGCGTGGTCCATCATATGGCCGCGGCCCTGAGCGCGGAGGCCGACGACGGCGACGCGGAGGTCGCCGTTGGCGCTGCCCGCGGCGGGCGCGGTCTGGCCGTAGAGCCGGGTGCCGGCGAGCGCGGCACCGCCGGCGAGGGAGGTCTTGAGGAATTCCTTGCGGGTCCAGTGGTTCATAGGGGAGGAACGATTGAGGTTGGGCGAGACTTGCGGCGGGGGCGGACGCTTTGGCGCGAGGCCGGGGCGGGCTTCCGCAGGGGAAACGTCTCGACTCCGGCACACGCGTCAAGGGAGGTCAACCTCCGCGTTGGCTGGACGGTCCGACGACGCAAAGGATGCGCGGCGGCGCGCAGACCCCGGTTGCCAAGGGGCCAGCGACCGCGCTGACTGCCCGCGCGATGACCTCCCCCGAACTGCCCGTCGCCATCCTCGCCGGCGGCCTTGCGACCCGCCTGCGGCCCATCACCGAAAAGGTGCCCAAACTATTGGTCGAGGTCGCGGGCGAGCCGTTCTTCTCGCACCAGCTGCGCCTGCTGCACGCGGCCGGCCTCCGGCGGCTCGTGCTCTGCGTGGGCCACCTCGGCGAACGGATCGTCGAGCGCTACGGCGACGGGCGAGACTGGGGCATGCGCATCGACTACGCGTTCGACGGCCCACGCCTCCTCGGCACCGGCGGGGCGCTGATCGCGGCCCTACCGCTCCTCGGCGAGGCGTTCTACGTCCTGTACGGCGACAGCTACCTGCCGATCGACTACCGCGCCGTGGGCGAGGCCTTCCAGCGCTCGGGCCGCCTCGGACTGATGACCGTCTACGAAAACCGCGGCCGCTACGACACGAGCAACGTGTGGTACGAGGACGGCCGCATCCGCGTGTACGACAAGCGCCAGCGCCGCCCCGAGATGCACCATATCGACTACGGCCTGGGGGTGTTCCGCGCCGCGGCTTTCGCCGGCCAACCCACCGATGCTGTGGTGGACCTCGCCGCCGTGCAGACGGACCTGTGCGCGCGCGGCGAGCTGGCCGGCTACGAGATGAAGGAGCGTTTCTACGAGATCGGGTCCCACGAGGGCCTCGCCGAGCTCGACGCCCTCCTCCGACGACGTACCGCCGGAACCTGAGGGCCACGGGCGTCCGGGCGGGCCCTCCCGAACCAGTTCCGGGCAAGTTTGCGGAAACATCCACCCTCGGTCCGGTGTCGCATCGCCCGATGAACGCCTCCGCCGCCCCCACTCGCCCCCGCCGGATCCTCTCGCTGCTCCTGGCCACGCTGCTGCTGAGTGCGTTCTCCCTCGCGGGTGAACCGCCGGCGGAACCGGACCGAAACACGATCTCCGCCGCCGTGCCGATGACGCTCGAGGTCGAGGGCTCCGGGGCCCACGGGCAACTCGTGGTGGCGCCGGAGTTGGTCGGCCCGGATGCCGGCGCGGAACTCATCTACGCGATCGTCGGGGCGCCCCTGCACGGGCGCGTCGGCCTGGCCGGCGGCGACGAGGGCGACCTCTTCCGCACCCAGACCTCGCGCCTCGGCTACTTCGCCTACCGCCCGCGCGAGGGCTTCGCCGGCGAGGACTCGTTCACCTACACCGTGCGCAACGCCACCACCGGGCTCACCTTCCGGAACACGGTCGTGCTCACGGTCCTCCCGCCGCCGCCCGTGGTGCTGGAGAAGTTCGAGGTCGGCGCCGCCCGCGCTCGCCCGCCGCAGGTCCGCGCGGTCGCCCTCGTCACCCGCCCCAACACCCCCGTGTCGGCGCAGTTACCCAGCCACGAGGACGCGATGGCACCAGCCGACCGGGCCCTCATCCCCGCCCCGAAGGTGGCCTACGTGCTGGACGCGAAGAACGCCCCGCGGAACGGCGTCGCCCGCCTCGATCGCGCCACCGGCCAACTGACCTACGCACCCCACCCCGGCTTCATCGGCGAGGAGCGCTTCGGCTATTACACGGTCGACGAGCACAACCCGCATCTCGGAGCGGAGCGCAGCGTCGTAGTTAGCGTGGAACCCATCCGCCGCGGGCGCGAGCTCTCGGTCGACCGCTCCCGCAGCCGCGAGGTCGACCTCGTGTTCGTCATCAATAACTCGCCGTCGATGGGCAAACACCAGGAACGTCTGGTCGCCACCCTCGCCCGGTTCCGCCAGCTCTTCCACGCGCGGGACCTCGACTACCGCATCGGCGTGCTGACAACGGACTTCGTCAACGCCGATCCCTCCCGCGGACCCGGGCAGCAGCGGTTCTACAAGGAGGTGCGCGCCGTGCGCCTCGACGCGGCGGGCAACCCCGTGACCGACGCCCGCGGGCGCCCCCAGACCTTCACCAAGCGCGTCGCCAGCAACGGCCTCCTCGTCACCCTGCCGGAGCTGCCCGAGCCGTGGGTCACGCCCCGGACCCCGGACGGCGTCTTCGCGGAACTGGTGCAGGTGAGCACCAACGGTGACAGCAACCGGACCGCCTTCACCGCGACCTACAATTTCGTGGCCGGGTACCACAACGGGGACCACGCGTTCCTGCGGCCCGAGGCGCCCACGTTCGTGGTGTTCTTTATGGACGAGGAGGAGACGCGGATGGCCACGTGGAAGGAGCAGGCCGGCGGTGCGCCGCGCGCCGAGTGGATCGAGGACGGCCAGCTGCCCGCGCTGCTGGACGCGTTCAACGCACGGGCCCCCGCGGCCGCCCGCCAGACGCTCGAAGGGTACATCAACCAATGGGTGCTGCGGCCGTTCATCATCGCGAAGGGCAACCGGCGCGGCCGGCTGGAGATCCACGCCGTGGTCGCGCCCGGCAACGTCTCGCACCGCCGCGCCGCGGAACTGACCGGGGGCGCCGTGCTCAACATCGAGGAGGATTTCTCGGGCCCCCTGGCGGCGCTGGGCGACCGCATCGCGGACACGGTCGCGGTCGCGCTCGAGCCGGTCGAGGGCGGGGCCACCCTCTACCGGAAGAGCCTGCGGGTGCTGGTCGATGGCCGCGAGGTCGCGTCCGATCCGCGGGATGGCTGGGTTTATGACGAGCAGACCCATCGCATCCGGTTTGAGGGCATCGCGAAGCGGCGCGCCTTCCTCGCGCGGATCGACATCCGCTACGAGGAGCACCGCTAAAGCCGGCGCTAGCCTTTGGGCGGGGGATCCGTTTGCTCCCGGCGATGCCCCTCCCCACCCGCCTGCTCGCCACGCTCCTGCTGGGCGCCCTCACCCTGCCCGCGGCCGCGCCCCGCTTCGCCCACGAGGATAGCGACCTCCGGCCCGACCCGGCCGCCCGCTTCGGAAAACTCGACAACGGCCTGCGCTACATCGTCCTGCGCAACGCCGAGCCCAAGGGCCGCGCCTCCCTCCGCCTCCTCATCCACGCGGGCAGCCTGCACGAGGAGGAGGACCAGCGCGGGGTCGCCCACTTTCTCGAGCATATGGCCTTCAACGGCAGCCGCAATTTCGCGCCCGGCACGCTCGTGGAATTCTTCCAACGGATGGGGATGAGCTTCGGCGGCGACACCAATGCCTCCACCGGCTTTGACCGCACGCTCTACCTGCTCGAGCTCCCCGAGACGACCGAGGCCACCCTCACCGAAGGTCTCCGCGTCTTCAGCGACTACGCTTCCGGTCTCCTCCTCGCCCCCGCGGAGATCGACCGCGAGCGCGGCATCATCCTCAGCGAGAAGCGCGCGCGCGACACCGTCGGCTTCCGCACGGCCGTCGCCCAGTTCGAGTTTATGCTCGGCGACACGCTCCTGCCGCGCCGGATGCCCATCGGCGCCGCAGAGGTGATCCAAGGCGCCCCGCGCGAGCGGTTCGTCGCCTTCTGGGACCGCTGGTACCGCCCCGAACGGATGGCCGCGGTGATCGTCGGGGATGTCGACCCGGACCTCGCGGAACGGCTGCTCCGCGCCGCCTTCGCGCCGCTCGCCGGGCGCGGCCCCGCCCCCGCTGAGCCGGACCGCGGCCGCGTGACGCGTTTCGAGGGCGTGCGGGCCCGATTCCACCCGGAGGCGGAGGCGACTGCCACCAGCGTGTCGCTGGCCGTGCTCGCGCCTTACCAGGCGGAACCGGACAACGCCGCCCAGCGCGTGAGCCGCCTGCCGCGGCAATTCGCGGTGTCGATGCTCAACCGCCGGCTCTCCGTCCTCGCCCGGCGCGAGGGGGCCGCGTTCAGCGCCGCCCGCGTCTCAGTCAACGAGGGTTACCGGATCTACCGGGAGGCCACGGTCGACCTGACCTGCAAGCCGGACCAGTGGGCCGCCGCGCTCGCGGTCGGTGAGCAGGAGCTGCGGCGCGCGCTCGAGCACGGGTTCTCGGCCGGCGAATTGGCCGAGACCAAGGCCTCTTACCGCAACGCCATCGAGCAGGCGGTGCGCGGGGCCACCACGCGGCGCTCCGGCAACCTTGCCGGGGAGATCGCGCAATCGATCCTCGACGAGCGCGTGTTCACGCACCCGTCGGCGACTCGCGACCTCTACCTGCCGGCGGTCGAACGCGTCACGGCGACGGAATGCCTCGCGGCGCTGCGCGAGGCGTTTACGGGCAACGGCCAGCACCTGATGGTCAGCGGCAACGCGACGCTGCCCGGCGACGCCCCCGCGGCGATCCTCGCCGCGCACGCCGCCTCCGCCCGGGTCCCCGTGGCGCCGCCCGCGGACGCCGCCGAGGCGCGCTGGGCCTATATCGATTTCGGCGCCCCGGGCCGGGTCACACGCCGGGAACACGTGGCGGACCTCGACGTCACCCTCATCACCTTCGCCAACGGGGTACGTCTCAACCTCAAGCGCACGGACTTTGAGGCCGGGATCCGGGTGAGCGCGCGGGTCGGCACGGGCGGCCTGACCGAGCCAGCGGACCGACGCGGGCTGGTGATGCTCGCCAACAGCGCGTTCACCGCCGGCGGTCTCGGCCGGCACGGGGTGGACGATCTCCGCCGGGTGCTCGCGGGCCGCAACGCCGGGATCGGTTTCCGGGTCGGTCAGGACGCGCTCGAGCTCGGCAATGCGGGCAGCGGGGGTGGCCGCGGCGGGCGGGGCGGCGGCGGGGGCGGCACAACCCGCGACGACCTCCTGCTCACGCTCCAGCTGCTGACCGCGCACCTCACCGACCCCGGTTACCGGCCGGAGGCGCTCCGCCAGGTCCGCACCGGGATGGAGCAGATGTACACCGGCTTCGCGCACACGCCCAACGGGCCGCTCTCCACCGAAGTTGCGAACCTGATCGCCGGCGGCGACCACCGTTTCGGCGTGCCGCCGCGCGAGGTGCTGCTGGCCCGCGAACTCGGCGAGGTCCGAGAGTGGCTCGCGCCCCAGCTCGCCCGCGGGGCGATCGAGGTGGCCCTGATCGGGGATCTCGACCCCGAGGCCGCGATCGACGCCGTCGCCCGCACGCTCGGCGCGCTGCCGGCCCGCGACGAGCGGCCCGCCCTCGCGGACCTGCGGCAGGTCAAGTTCCCCCGGGAGCCCTTCACCCGCGAATACCGGATCAGTTCCGAGATCCCGAAGGGCGTGGTCGCGCTGTTCTGGCCCACCGCGGACGCCTCCGACATCCGCCGCACGCGGCGCCTAACCCTGCTGGCGAGCGTGTTCAGCGACCGGTTGCGGGTAAAAATCCGCGAGGAGATGGGCGGCACCTACAGCCCGCGCGCGGCCAGCTCCTCCAGCGACACCTTCGCCGGCTACGGTTACCTCTCCACCTCGATCGACGTCGACCCGGCCACCGCCGTGAAGGTGCGGGAGGCCGTGGTGGACCTCGCCGACGACCTCGCCCGCAATGGGGTGACCGCGGAGGAGCTTGAGCGCGCCCGCCTGCCGGCGCGGACCGCCGCCCGCGAGTCGCTCCGCACCAACGCCTACTGGCTGCAGGCCGTGCTCGGCCGCGCGCAGGAGAAGCCCGAGGTGCTCGACTGGGCGCGCTCCCGCACCGCGGACCTTGAGGCTGTCACCGCCGCCGAGCTCTCGGCGCTCGCGCGCGCGTACCTCGGTCGCGAGCGCGTAAGCCGCGTCACGGTCCTGCCGGGATCCTGACGCGCGGCGGTTTTGGATCGCATCTTGGTGGCAGCACAGGCCAGCTTCCCGCCCCTTACCGCGTAGCTACTAGCGCGCCGCGGCCCACACCACCCACTCCTGTTATGCTCCGACCTCCGCGCACCCGACGCTTCCCCTGCTCGCGCTGGCGACCCTTGTCGCCGGGCAGGAGCGCCGAGACCCAAGTGGCCGGGAGGGTTGCAACCGATCGCGAGGAGGGGATTTTTTTAAAGTGAGCCTGCCCACCAAACCCGCCCCTGCGGCGACCCCGACGCCTCAGCCGAGCGTCGCGGAATGGAAAGCGATCGTCACCCGCTTCCAGAAACCCTCCCTGCCCCGCGCGCTCTGGCAGCTCGTGAACACGGTCGGCGGCTTTGTGCTCCTGTGGGTATTGCTGCACTGGAGCCTCGAAGTGTCCCTCTGGTTGACCGCGGCTTTGGCCGTGCTGGCGGGCGGGCTGCTCGTCCGGGTCTTCATCATCTTCCACGACTGCGGGCACGGCTCCTTCTTCGCGTCCCGCGCGGCCAATGACGCGGTGGGGTTCGTCTGCGGAATGCTGACCTTCACGCCCTACCATCACTGGCGCTGGGAGCATTCGCTGCATCACGCGAGTTCGGGCGACCTCGACCGTCGCGGGGTGGGCGACATCTGGACGATGACCGTGCGAGAGTACCTCGCGGCTCCGCGTTGGCGGCGGCTGGCCTACCGGCTCGCGCGCCACCCGCTCGTGCTCTTCTTCCTCGCACCAGCCCCGCTCTTCCTACTCCGCGAGCGGATCCCGTCGGCGGGCGCGCGGAAGGCGGAACGCCGGTCGGTCTGGCGGATGAATGCCGCGATCGCGGCGATGGTCGCCCTGCTCGTCTGGTGGTTTGGCTGGAAACCCTACCTGCTCATCCAGCTCACGATCTCGGTGGTCGGTGGCGCGATTGGCGTGTGGCTATTCTACGTGCAGCACCAGTTCGACGAGGTTTACTGGGAGCGGGGAGAGGCGTGGGACTACACCACGGCGGCGCTGCAGGGCAGTTCCTATTACCGGCTACCGAAGGTGCTGCAGTGGTTCTCGGGCAACATCGGGTTCCACCACATCCACCACCTCAGTCCACGGATCCCGAACTACAATCTCGAGCGCTGCCATCACTCGCACCCGATCTTCCGCGACGTGCGGCCGCTCACGTTACGCCGGAGCCTGCGCGCGCTGCGCCTGCACCTCTGGGATGAACGGCGGCGCCGGCTCGTGAGTTTCAGCGAAGCGCGGCGGCGACGCGCGCAATTCGGGACCGAGCTCCCGCCCGGGCACGCGGCCTGAACGGCGCCGCGTCCCAGACGCGACGGCCTTCAGGCGAAGGGGCGCGCGCGCTGGCAGAGCTGGAGGGAGACGCCCCACGGGTCGCGCAACATCACGAGGCAGGTGCCGTCGGGAAAGACGTCCTCCGACTGGAACGTGGCACCCGCAGCCTCCAGGCGGCGCCGCTCGGCGCGGGCGTCGGGGGCCACCACGGCGACGTGGAAGCTGAGCGCGGGCAGGTCGGCCAGCGGCCAGCGGGGCACCGCGGGGTTCGAGTAGAGCTCGAGCACCACCCGGCCGGAATCGTCGCCGAGGAAGTGGGTGAAGGGCGCCTCCTCCTTGCGCCACACGACGCGGAAGCCGACGTGCTCCGTCCACCAGCGGGCGTGGGCCAGGACGTCGGGGACATTGAGGGCGAAGTGCTCGAATTTCATCGGGGCGCGGGGAACGTCCCGACCGTGACCGCCGCGCGCCCGCAGGCAATCCCGCAGCGCGGCCGCCGCGGGCCGCGGCAGCGGAATCGGCTGGTTCCCCCCATGGAAATCACCCTTGCTCGCCGGATGTTGCACCAGTTGCTCCGGCAACCCCTGGCCGCCGCCCCGGACCGGCCACTCCTCGAAACGGACGGCCACTGGCTGACGGCTGCGGAATTGGAGCAGCAGACCAGCCGCCTCGTCTCGGGCCTGCGGGCCGCCGGACTGGAGGAAGGAGACCGGCTCGCGCTGCTGCTGCCCAACGGCCCGGAGGTAGTGCTGTGCTACCTCGCCGGCTTCCGGCTGGGGCTCGTGGTCGTGCCGCTGGACGCGCAGTACCACCCCCTCCAGATCGGCCACGCGCTCAGCCACTGCGGGGCCGCGATGCTGATCGCCGACCACCGCCGCCTGCCCGGACTCGCCGAGGCCGGCGCGCTCCGGGGCGTCCCGCGCGTAGTGGCCGTCGGGGACGGCGCGCCGGGAGGTTACCGACCCTTCGCGAACTTGCTCGGCGCGAACCGCGAACCCGGTTCCGCGGCGCCCGCGGCGGACAGCCCCGCCGTGATGATCTACACCTCCGGCACGACGTCGCGGCCGAAGGGGGTTGTTCTCTCCCACGGGGCGCTGGGTACCGGGATCCGCAAGTACCTCGCGCGCGTCACGCTGACGCCCGAGGACGTGACGCTGATCTCGGGGCCGATTTCCCGGCCGCTCTCCCTGCGCTGCCAGCTGCTGCCCACGCTCCTCGTCGGCGGTCGGGTGAGCCTGCTGCGGCAGTTCAGCGTGCCGGACTTCATCGCGGCGCTGCGGCGGGCGCCCGCCAAGACCTTCTTCACCCTCACCCCGAGCATGATCGGGCAACTGGTGGCGGATCCGGCCTTCGCGACGGGCGACTTCAGCCGGCTGCGCCTCTGCCTGGCGGGCGGTGACCAGGTGCCGGTCCGGCTGCAGGAGGCGTTCGCGCGGATCACCGGCGTCGCCGTCACCGAGCAATGCGGGTCGACCGAGACGGGGCCGTACGCGATGAACCCGCCGTTCGGCCGCAAGCGGGCGGGCGCGATCGGCCTGCCCGCGCCGGGGATGCAGGTCGCCGTGGTGGATGAGCAGGGCGTCGACGTGCCGGCGGGCACGACCGGCGAGTTGTGGGTGAGCGGGCCGGGGATCATGGACGGTTACTGGAACGATTCCGCGATGACGCGGAAAACGCTCCGGGACGGATGGATCCGGACCGGCGATTTGGGGCGTTACGACGAGGACGGTTACCTGTGGTTCGCGGGGCGGCGGAAGGACCTGATCGTGTACCTGACCGGGGCGAAGATCGCGCCGCGGGAGGTGGAAACGGCGCTGGCGGCGCATCCGGCGGTGCGTGAGTGCTGCGTGATCGGGGTGCCCGCGCCGGCGGGCGGCGAGGTCCCGCACGCCTACGTGGTGCCGGAGTCGGGATCCGGGGCGGAGGCGGAGGCGCTGCGTGCCTTCGTCGCGGGCCGGTTGGCGGAGTTCATGGTGCCGGCGGAGGTGCATCTGATCGCCGCGCTGCCGCACAAGGGCCCGGGCAAGGTCGACCGCGATCTGCTGCGGATGCGGGCCATCACGGCCGGATTGGTCGAGCGCGTGCCCTTCTTCCGTGCTGCGGGCGACGGGCTGCTGCGCGACCTCATCCCGTGCCTGGAGGCGCGCACGCTCGCGGCGGGCACGGGGCTGGTGCACGAGGGCGACACCGGCGACGAGATGTATTTCCTGACCAAAGGGCAGGTGGAGGTCCTGCAGGGTAACCCGCCGCGGCGGCTGCAGGTGCTGCGGGAGGGAGCCTACTTTGGGGAACTCGCCGTGCTCGCGGAGGTGCCCCGGGCGGCCACAATCCGGGCGCTGACCGAGGTCGAGGTCTACGCGCTGGGGCGGACGGCGGTGCGGCAACTGGCGAGCGCCCACGCCGACTTCGACCGGTACTTGCGGGCCGCCGCGGCGGCGTACACCGCGGCGGCGGACAGCGCGCCCGCCCGCTAAGTCCGGCTTCAGCCAACCGGTCGGATCCGAGCCCCCACCGCGAGGCTCGCCAACGTGGCGCCCGCGGCGACCAACCCCACGGTCCCGAACGACCGCAGCGGCTCGCCGGCCCCACCCTGGAGGACCAGTCCGGCCAGCAGGGTTCCGGCACCGCTCGCGAGATGCTGCACCGCGGCGTTGGCCGCGAGGAAACCCGCCCGGCGGGCCGGCTCGACGCTCGCCGTGATGAGCGACAGCGCGCTCACCATCCGGCCGGCGTTGGCCGCCATCACGGCCGCCGCAACCGGGGCGGCGACCGCGAAGCCAACGGCCGGCAGGTGCGTGACCGCGAGGAGCAGAAGGGCCGAGAGGAGAGCCGCAACCGGAAACACCCGGCCCGCCCCGTGGCGATCCACCAGCTTGCCCGTGAGTGGCGCGACCCCGAGGGTGAGCAATCCGCCCGCGATGAACACGAGCGGCAAACGGGCCACGCTCACGCCGGCGTTGGCGACGAGGGCCGTGCCGATGAAGGGGATTACGGCGAAGGCACCGGCCATCAGCAGCGCCGTCAGCCCGAGCGCGCGCCGATGAGCGGGGAAGGTGAGCGTCCCCCGCAGGCGCGCGAGCGGCGGTTGCGCCGGCCCCGGCGCAGGGCGGGCCGGGGCGGGCAGGATCCGGGCGGCGAGGACGACGAGAGGCAGGCCGAGCACGGCGAGGCCGAGGAAGGGCGCGCGCCAGCCGGAGTGGTTGGCTAGGGCGAGGCTGAGCGGCACCCCGGCCACGGAGGCGCAGGCGAAGGCCAGCATCAGCCGGCCAGTCGCGCGGCCGCGCCACGCGGGCGGGAAGACATCCGCGACCATTGCGAGGGTGAGTCCGCCGTGAATCCCGGCGCACGCCCCCGTTAGACAGCGCGCACCCAAGAGGACGAGGTAATCGCGGGCGAGTCCCGAAGCCACGGCGCCCGCGACCAGACCGAGGGAGACCGCGAGGTAGGTCGGTTTCCGGGGCCAGCGGTCAAGCCAAGGGCTCACGAGCAGGCCCGCGAGCCCCGCCGCCAAGGTGTACGCGGCGACGAGCCAGCCAAAGTCCCGCGCGCCGAGGTT
>Ga0315905_10002105_pt1 | contig 21061 bp, 12 predicted proteins | sample LakEriMetagenome_5_FD_203522 | JGI IMG/M metagenome (GOLD analysis project Ga0315905, IMG submission 203522) | Freshwater fungal communities from buoy surface, Lake Erie, Ohio, United States - Buoy 4 MA121 | ecosystem: Environmental > Aquatic > Freshwater > Lake | place: USA: Lake Erie, Ohio...
TGCCGACGCGCCTCAATCGACCTTGGCGACACCGTTCGATCACCCGAGGGATCAGGTGCGGATCACCCACCCCCCAAATCAGATGCGGACGCAGCGCGCAGGTGGCCATCTTTCCGGGCTCGCAGGCGGCCAAAACCCGCCCCTCGGCAATCGCTTTGGTGCGAGGGTAATCGCACAACCAATGGTCCGGGTAAGGGACTTGCTCATCGATCCGGGATTGAGGGGAGCCATCGAAACTCACCGAGGGTGAACTTGTGTAGACAAACGCTCCGATGCGATGGGCCCGAGCGGACTTAAGCAGCAGCTCGGTCGCGGTGATGTTCGTCGATTCGTAGTCGGAGCGTTTGCCCCATACTCCTGCGATCGCGGCCGTATGGATGACTGCATCGACATCCTGCATCGACTCCTCGACAAGTCGAGGGTCAAGGATTGAGCCTTGGATGCACTCGACTCCCGCATCGGCCAGCGCCGGATATCTACCGCGAGCCAGACCCCGGACTCGGTAGCCTTGCTGGATCAATTGACGGCAGATCGCCGCCCCGAGGAAACCTCCGTAACCGGTAACAAGGATGCGTTGGGACACGATAGGATTGCTCATTGCGCGGGTGTTCGGAAAGACGGGTTGTTGGAGGTACTCGGTTATTTGCTACTCATCCGGGCTGCTACTCGTTCGGGGTATCGAGATCCTCGAAGATCACCTCATCCCCTGGTGAGCTTGTCGAAGGTGCCGAACCGAGTCCCCATTGCTGCATGCGTCGCAGAAGTCGTGCGCGGGAGATCCCAAGCGACTTGGCCGCCGCAGTGTTGTTGCGAGGATGGCTCGCCAGGGCTTGTTCGATGAGCATTCGCTCGACTCGCTCAAGGACTTCATCCAGGACGATCGGCTCGGTCGCTTCAATACGCTCGATATGCGATGGATAGGTTCGCAACGAGATCGGCAGATGCGATTCATCGAGCACTTGATTGCCTGCTAGGCGAATCGCATGCTCGAGCGCTCGATCCATCTCGTCGATGTCCTCGGGCCAAGAGTACGCGAGCAGGGTATCGAGAAACGCTTGGCTCCAGCGAGCCTGTGGGGCTCTTCGCATCCAGGCGACAAGCAAACTTTCGATCTCCCCGGTGCGGGACGAAAGAGGCGGTATGGGGATAATCTGCACCGAAGCCCTGGCCATCATCGATTCCCAAAGATCCCCACCTTGGACCAGCCCCGGCTCGCTCGAATGCCCGACCGTCACAAGGTAATTCCAATTCTGCTCGTGGCAGCGTCGGGCCAAGGGTTCACGCAGTTCCAAGGGGAGCTGCTCGATGCGATGCAATATCACCTCGGGTAGGTTCGGGCTCTGTCGAGTGTCATCGATCCAGTCGAGTGTGCTCTGCAAAAGGTCTTTATCCATCAGCGAACCATCGATGACAAAAGGGGCCATCCGAGCCGGTCGCTCGCCGCGCTGTGCACGTCGCTCTTTAAACAACATCATCGCCAAAGCCAACAGATAGTTGCCGCAATGGGCGACGAAACGCAGTGGGTGCTCACCGGCAATCGCCAATGCCAACTGCTTGCGCAGCGTCTGCGTACCTACCGAGGCACTCTGCAAATACCAAATCCCATCGAGTTTCGCATCGCTGAGCAACAGCGATAATGACGGGACTTCAACCCGCTGATGAAAGCCCGCATCGAGCATCGCCTGGGTATCCCCAGAATCAGGCTTGAGCACACACAGATGGCATGGACTGGCCGAGTCGTCCAGTGGCAATATCCACCGCAAGAGCGATCGGCTCGTGGATCCATCGGAGTGGCTCAGAACGACGCTCGAATCCGCAGAGATTCCCTCGGGGATCGAGTCTTGCACACAGCGGACCGCAGCGAGCGACCCGTTGGCCGGCAACGCTAGCCAACGCGCAAAGAGCGTTTGATCCGGCAGTGCCCCTTGGGCATCGACCCTGCAGACAAGACCTAAACTCTCTTCGATGCGATCCGCAAAGAGCGTATCGAACGCTTCGTTGGTAAAGACCAACTGAGAATCCTCCGAGAGCACCCACATCGGGTAGACCGACGAGCCGATCAAACGCGCAATTTGACGCTTCGGTACGTTGCGTTGTGACGGAGCATCCGACATAAAGGAACTCGGATTACTGGGACTCGGATTACTGGGACTCGGAATACCGGGATTCGAAACGATGGACGGAACCAGGAGCAAACCAAAAATAAAACACCGCAGGCTGCCGACTGCAACCTGCGGTGTGCGGGAAATGGAATGCGTATTGCCATCGCTCGAAAAAGGTTTATCGACGGACTCGAAAACCTCCGATTCCGTGTCTAGCGGCTTTGCCTAGCAGCCTAGAACACGTCGAGAATGTAATGATGACCCCAATGGTACCGGCGATTGGTCGGATACTCATTGTACCAATGACGGTTGTAAACAGGAATCTGAGCCTCAGGAGCATAGCGATGGTACAGACTGTCGCTGCTCTTGTAGTAGTCGGCCCCATAGAAATTTTGGGGGTAGTAGACATAAGGATAGTGGTTAAAGCGAGCATAATCGCGATTGCTCGCCGCTCCGCCCCAAGTCCTACCATAAGCTTGTTGCGACTGCTGTGCATGAGAAACAGAAGCAGTCGAAATACTGGCAACCAAGGCCAGGGCGACAACCAATAGCGCCTTGCGAATCATAATTCCCCCCCGAGAACACGGCTTATTTGACGTCGTCGGTACGACTTCGACCGAGCGACTTGTAGGAGTTTTCGGCTTATCCGTTTCCTAAAGTTGAATCAATCCATTCGGAGTCTCCGGCAAATTCCTCCCCACTGGGCCTCACCCCAAAGTGGATCGACACGATGCCAATGGGTAGAATGACCCGGAATCTCATGACGATTACCCAAGTCCCACTCCCAGGCCGACCATGTCCGTCCGAATCCAAAAAGGAAAAGCGCTCGAGGCCCTGAACCTCACGCCTCTGATCGATGTGGTCTTTCTGCTGCTGATTTTCTTCCTCGTCGCTACCCAGTTCTCCCAAGACGACCAGCAACTGCCGATCCAACTCCCCTCGGCCAAAAACGCCGTACCGATGACCGTCGCTCCCGAGGAACTCGTAGTGAGTATCGGCCAGGATGGCACCTACATGCTCCGAGGACAACGCTTGGATATCCAGCAACTCGAATCGGTCTTAGCCCAAGCGATCGTCGACAACCCAATCCAGCAGACCGTCATTCTCCGCGGCGATAAAAGGGTCGAGTTCCAATCGGTCGTCTCGCTGATCGATCTTTGCAATCGCTTGAAAGTCCCTTCGTATCGGATCACCACCCAGGAGGATTCGCCCGAGCCGACTCCTCGTCCGGACCTGGGGGGGCCATGAACCGATCGAACTCCGGCGTATGGCTTGTGGATCTTGCGATCGGACTGCTCGGATTCCTCGTGATGATGATGGTCCTGAGAGTCTTTCGTTTCGATGACCCTCGCGTCCTGTACAACGCCTGGACCTATTGCTTGGCGATTCCAACGGTCATCGTCGGATCGACCATGCTCGCCCATGTCCTGATCCCCCAGAGCGCCGAGCGATCGATTCAAACCGGATTTCTCCTGAGTGTCTTGATGCATCTGGGGCTGACGGTCGCTGCGATCAACACCGTCCTTTTCTCAGGCGTGTGGAAAGATGGTTCTCAGGAGGTCCAAGTCCAACTCAAGAACATGTCGCAAGGCTCCTCGTTCCTGACTCCACCCAGATCCACTGATGTCTCTGCACCCGATTACCTCAAACCCGTGCCGAGTGCGATCGATCCGGCGACCCGAGTTGAACTGCGACCTGAGGCACCAGCCCCCAACGCCCTCGAACAGATCGACCCCCTAGAGCCATCGAGCCTCGATTCAAAAAAACAGATCCTCGATCAGCAACTAGCCCTAGAGGAACCCACCCAACCGCAGTTGACCCCAGAGCAAGCGCAGGCCATGCAAAGGCCCTTGCCGACAAACACGGAACCACCACGGCAAGCGATCCAGGTCGAGAACGTACTCCCTACGGCTTTGGCCCAAGCTGAGTTGCCCGAATCCAAGCCGACGGAGCTCGAACGTCCAACGGCTGAGCAATCTCCCGGCTTCCAACGCGCGACGATGGCCCCGGAATCTCGCCCGCTAGAATCTCCCCCGCTGGATTCACCGACCGTGAAATCGCAATCGGCCGAAACGTTCCAGCGGGCCGAGCAAGGCCGACTCGAGCGCGAGCTCAATGCCGCTTTGGAATCGCCCCTAGCCTCGGCTTCCTCGGCCAACGAGGAGGTCTTATCGACGATGCGCTCGCAACAAGCTCGCCCTGAACGACTCGAGCTACCTCGTTCGACAAATCCGATCCGTCTCGATTCGCAGACCAATCCAATCCAGGCCTCCGCAGAACCACCCGGGTTGCCCAGTGTCGGCGATCTGCTCGGCGACCGCGCCCAAATCGCCCGTCGCGATACCCCTTCCTCAGGGATTCGATCGCGCGATTCGATCCGGGGGGATACCGACGGTTCGCTCGACGCGAAACCTTGGAAAGACCCCATTGTCGGTCGAATCGCATCGGCAGCACCCAACTCGGCAGCACCCAACTCGGCAGCCATCGGAAACTCAGCAACGGCTCGGCTCCCTAGCCTCAGCCAACCGGATACTACTCTCTTGGGCTTGGACCAATTTCGCCCAGCGAGCCAAGCGAACAAGGGGACGGCCAAGGGGCTCGTGCCGATCCCTGCGGCTGCCTTTGAACAGCGGATGCGACGGATGGATGAGTCGAGCAACCAAGACACCCAAGCCATGGGTCCACTTGGCCCCAAGACCGAAGAAGCCATCGAGAAAGGCCTCGAGTTTCTAGGCAAACATCAGCGGGTCGACGGGTCATGGAAACTCGAGGACTTCGGACAAAGGACGGTCATTCGCAGCGACACAGCGGCCACGGCCCTCTCGCTCCTTGCGTTTCAAGGAGCCGGGTATAGCCATGTGCAATACAAGTACCAGAAGGAGTGTCGCAAGGCACTCGGATTCCTCATCGCTGGACAGCAATCCAACGGGGATCTCTATCGACCGATGGAGGAAGCCTCCGATCGCAACGGTTGGCTTTACAGCCATGCCATCGGAACCTTGGCCCTATGCGAAGCCTACGGGATGACCCAAGACGAGAACCTTCGGAGCGCTGCCCAACGGGCGGTCGATTTTCTGGTTTACAGCCAGGACCGCCAGGAAGGTGGTTGGAGATACATCCCGCGCGTCGGTAGCGACACGAGCGTCACGGGTTGGGGAATGATGGCCCTCAAAAGCGCCGAACTCTCAGGTCTGTATGTCCCTAAACAAACCTTCGAGGGAATCGAAAAATGGCTCGACCATTCCCAAGTCTCTTTGCGCGAACAACATCTGTATCGCTATAACTGGTTAGCCAATACCCCGGAAACCAAACACGGTGCTCTGCCCACACCGGTCATGACCAGCGTGGGGTTGCTCATGCGGCTCTACATGGGCTACAAACGCGACAACAGCGTCATGGCCAAAGGAGCCGACTGGTTGCTCCAACGCCCACCGGCGATGGGAACCGAACAAGCCCCAGAACGCGATACGTATTATTGGTACTACGCCACCCAAGTTCTCTTCCACATGGGGGGAGATCGCTGGAAAAATTGGTACCAAGCCCTCTACCCGATGCTCATCGAATCGCAGGTCACCGAAGGCCCCTACGCCGGGTCATGGGAGCCCATTGGTCCGATCCCCGACGCCTGGGGAGAATATGCCGGCCGACTCTACGTGACTACTATGAATTTGCTATCCTTGGAAGTCACCTATAGGCACCTTCCGATCTACGAAGCGACCTCGCGCTAGCTTCTCTAGCTGTTTCGCTACTTGACATTTCGCACCAGCGATGAAAGATATATTGAGGTTGAAATAAGAAGTCGGACATGATGCGACCTTTTGGCTCGAGCCGAGCCGAACAAGGTCGCATCTTTTTTTCTGTCGAAACAGGAGTTTGCAATGAGCGATCAAGTACCTATGACCCGAGAAGGGTACAATCGAATCAAGGCCGAGATCGAACGCCTGGAAAACGAGGAAATGCCCCGCATCGCCGAAAAGATCGCCGAGGCCCGAGCCGAAGGAGATCTCAAGGAAAATGCTGAATACCACGCGCAGCGAGAAAACCAAGGGCTCATGCAGGCCAAAATCAACTCGCTCAAATTCAAACTCTCCAGCGCCCAAATCGTCGACGTCGCCTCGATGCCCAAAGATCGAGTCGCCTTCGGCGCAACGGTCAAGCTCAAGGACCTCAAGTTCGACGACGAGGAAGTGTACACCTTGGTAGGTGCCGGCGACGAGAACTACGAAACCGGCAAGATACTCACGACGAGCCCCTTTGCCGCCGCAATGATGGGGAAAAAAGTTGGCGAAACCGTCGAGGTCAAAGCCCCAGCAGGGACTCTGCGGTATGAAGTTCTTGAAATTCACTTCGACGAAATCTAACCTGGACCACCTGACTTGAGCTCCTCTAGCAACCCTCCATCGAACGATGCTTCCGACGGCAAAGATGTCTCCCTAGGACCAGCTTGCTTGGTTGTCGCCGTCGTCGCGATGATGTTCGTATGCATCGCTGTAGCCTACATGTCCTTTATGCTCACGGGCAACCAAGGCCCCCGCGCCGCCCGAGCCCTTCGCGAACAACTCATCCCCTGGGTCGATGACTCGGCATTGAGCAAAACCGACCAAACCGCCATCATCGACGAACTCAATGACCTCTCGTCCAAGATGGAACGCGGTGAACTGACCAGCCGACAACTCAGCCGCTTGGGTATCCGCATGACCGATTCGACCGTCCTGCAATGGGGGATCGTCGAGGATACCCTTCGCTACGTCAAAGCCTCCCCAGGTTTCAACGACGAAGAAAAGGAAGATATCCAAAAGACCTGCGACCGCTGGTTGCGATGCGCCTCGGAAGGCCGACTCTCAATGACCGAAATGGAATTCGCCTTCCAATCCGCCGGACTCAAAGAACCACGCTCCGGACGCTTAAGCCTCCGCAAGGATGTCACCGACGATCAAATTCGAGAATTCCACCGAAGGGTCCTCGGCATCTGCGAAAAGTACAAGATCTCGAGCGAACCGTTCGACCGAAGTGTCTCCCAAGTCTTCCACATGCTGATGGAAGACGGACTGGCCGAAAAGTAAGCCTACTTGTTGCTAGCACTCAGGCTTGATCCCCAGGCTTATTTTCCAAGCGATAGAAGCTCCACTCGCCATCGATGGAGTATCTCCGGCGTGAGCGCCCCATAGTCGCTCCACGTCGCGGGCTCCGCATAATCACCCTCGGCCCGATCCTCAGACTTCAGTTGTAGCGACTTGCGAAGCCTCTGGCCAAACCGGTAGCGATCCTGACCAGACTCCTTGGCTAACTGATTCAAAACCTCCACATCCTGCTGGCCATAACAATAGGCCTTCAAGCGAATCGACGGTATCGGGCCAGCCAACTTCGGATCCACCGAAGGGTAAAACAACGACAGCTCGTCGGCTTGCTTCCAGGAGTTTTCCGTACCAATGGTTTGCCAAGGCAAAATTCCATCGGCACCCGAGCTCCAAGCATCCCAACTCCAAGCGACGGCCGTCGCATTGCTCTTGCCGATAGGATTGTTTCCGCCATAGACGACCACTTCATGGCCAAATCGAAACTTGCGGTCGAGCACCAACGACTCATACTCCTTGAACGCTCCATTGCCCACCACGTTGAATTTGAGCATCTCATCGAGCGTATCCCGTTGCCATTGCGGGCGCGAAATGTCCGCGCGAAACACAACCCTCGGAAAATCACCTTTGCCAATCCCACCTTCGGCTTTCGCCACTCGGGACGCTTCGAGGCCATCGCGGAAGGCCAGCCCAAAATAACGCAGGGCGATGTAGTCTTGGAAATTGGCGGGCTCATCCAAAAGCCAAGGGGATGAACCCCTCGACCAGCCCTTGGCCTTGAAATTATTCTTGTTGTTCAAGTAGACGTGAAATCGAGTCTCCATCCATCGTTGATCCGCACAATGATCGACGCTTTGAGAGACCGAGGACACCCACGCTTGGCGATACGATTCGGGAAACGCTTGGTCTGCCCAGTAACTCCCGTTGTAATTGGGTTCGATCGGCAAGGGCCAGTTTTCATGCATCGCAAGATAAAAACATTCGATCGGGACCTTGCCCCTAGGCAAATCCTCAAAGGCCTCTCCTGTAAATAGCCTAGAGAATCGTCGATCGAAGGCACTCCAATCCAACACTCCGTTTTTCCATTCCGGGGCGCAGCCATCGGCAAGCTTACCTCCCTGCCCGTAGGGGACTCGATTGACGACCGTTCGATGCCGTTGAGCCAACCGGTAGTAATCGATGTCGTTGCTCGGAAGCCCATAGCAATTCATCTCCGGCAGAAAACTCAGTGTCTTGGGAATCACTCGATCATGAACCCGTAAGACCACCGAAAGCTCGATTGGTTGCTCCTGCTGCTCGATCTTCAAAACCGCTTGGTATTCCCCAGTGGGAACCTCGGGGGGAACATAGGTCTCAACCAACCAATTCGATCCACGCCCCGCAGGCGACTCGCGTGTGGTCCATTTTGGAAAATTCCCTTCAAGAGGGATCGCGAGCAATGGATCGGGAATCGACTGGTCGCCGCTAGGCACGTCCCGATAGGTGTAAATCTCAAGGCGGCTCGATTCCATAAGACTCTTTTGCGAATCGAGGTTCTGCCAACTCCAGGTCATCCTCGGCGCACCGGGCTGCTTGGATATGACCTGAAAGCCAGCCCAAGCACCTCGCGCCATGTCGAGCCTGACGGTGCGTGTCTGTGCATCGAACAGATGATTGGACTTCAGATAGCTCTCGCGCTGATCCGGGATCAAAGTTTTGGTTTTAGAAACATAGGTGTCGAGTGGGTCGATCACGCTCCATTGCGTACCCGCACCTTCGAGTGCCCCAGTCCAGTAGGCATCATTCTTAAAATTCGCATTCTTTTTGCCGCTGAGGTTTGCAACCGGCTTGAGGGCCAGTGCCGAATCTTCCTGACGCAATATGGGGACTTGGACGATCCGCTCGAGCCCTAGATTCCCATGCTTGTCGATCGCCTGGACACTGATTTTCGCCGAAGTGGAATCCTTGCTCAAGAGTTTAGAATTCGGAGAGAAAATCCGATCCAACGGCATCAAAAACCGATGTTTGTCATGGCTTCGGATCGATGGCACCCAAAACGGGGCAAGCTGCTCGCCATCGAGCTTCGCACGAAATCCGATCAATTCATCGATTCGATTCGGTTCGATCTGCCATGTAACTCTCCATCGAGGATCTTGTTCATCAGGAGGCACAGAACGCAATTCGTCGATCGTTGGGATCGAGCTGCTGGATTGTTTGGGTGCTTCGGGGCCGACTTGTACCATCAAATAAGGAGCGCTCGAGCGATTCGAGTCCTTGCTCGCGACGAAACGATTGGGGAATATCTCCTGCTTGAATTCCTCCCCGTTGCGAGTCCAGGTGCTTCCTGTGTCATCCATCAAGACAATTCCATAACTCAAACCATGGACCCTGGCGAGCAAAATTTCAGGCGGTACATCCAACTCAACCCAGCCCTTGCTCGCCGATGGCTTCGCATCGACCGAGGCATAGATCGTATTGCCCTGGCCAATACTCACAGCGGTTAAGTCCGAGTCGTACCATCGCTCGGCAGGATAAACCCGGTGGGTAAAAGTCGATGCACCTTGAACTTTCTGATATCCACTCCCATCCCCCTCAATCCAGTCGGCACTGAGCGTGCTGAGCGTCACGCGCTCGATGGGTCGGTCCCCCTCGACCTTCAGCATCAATTTAGCACTCTGAATCTGCTTGCCCTTGAGCACACCGGGCTGAAAATCGATGATCGAAAGCTCGACGATCGACTTGAGCTTGAGCTTCGGCGCACCACCATTCGAACCGCTTTGCTCCGATGGGTAATTCGACACCCACGTATCTCTGGCAATATCGATGCGAACTGCCCCCTCGGCTCCTTGGCCGAAAACCCTCGAACCACAACTTGAAGACCAGAGGACAGCAAATGAAAAACAATGAACCAAGAATAACGTATATGCATTGCGCATGAATGCCTCCTGTCGGTAACAGTACTCGATTACTCGGGTGACTTACGCTTCTTAACCGCACGGGTTGGTTTAGCGCGGGATTGAATAGCGCGCTTCTTACTCACATCGGGCTCTTGAGAAGCCGAGCCGGATTCTCCGGTCCGAACGCTCTCCCACTGCGCCAATGCCTCTGCAGTATAACTCCGATGCCGACCCTTCGGGATTCCTTGCACCAAAGTGCTTCGCCCATAATCGATGAGCATCTGTGGACTCCCCTCGAAGACCAACTGGCCTCCAGCCTTGCCCGCTTCAGGTCCAAGATCGATCACCCAATCGACCACGCGGATGACCTCGAGATTGTGCTCGATGATCACCACCGAGTTGCCTTGGTCGACGAGTCGATTCAGCAGATTCATCAGCTTATTGATATCATCGAAGTGCAATCCGGTTGTCGGTTCGTCGAGCACAAAGAGCGTTTTCCCCGTCGCTGGACGGACCAACTCGGCAGCCAGTTTGACTCTCTGCGCTTCGCCTCCCGATAAGGTCGGTGCGCTCTGTCCAAGCTTCACATAGTCGAGCCCCACATCGCACATGATCTGGAGCATTTTGGCGATCCGAGGTTGCTCGCTGAAGTGCTCCAAGGCTTCTGCCGTCGTCGACTCGAGCACATCATTGATGTTTTTCCCAAGGTATTTGACGGCCAAGACGCGATCCTGATACCGCTTACCCTGACACGCTTCGCACTCGATCCAAACATCTGGAAGAAAATGCATCTCGATGCGCTGTTTCCCGACACCTTCGCATGCCGTGCACCGCCCGTTGCCCGCGTTGAAACTAAAACTCCCCGACTGTATGAATCCATCATTGGGTAATGTTGCATAGAATTGCCGTATCGAATCGAAGACCCCTGTGTAAGTCGCAGGCGTGCTCGTAGGACTATTGCCCAGTGGGGATTGATCGACCTTAAGCACCTTATTGAGTTGCTCGGCCCCTTCGATCGAACCGTGCGCACCGGGCACCTTATCGCTCCGATAAATCTTCTGTGCCAAGCCTGGATACAGAATCCCTTGGATCAACGAACTCTTTCCGCTCCCGCTCGGCCCGGTGACAGCGATCAGACGCTCTAACGGAAACGCAACATCGATCAACTTGAGTGTATTGTGGGCGGCTCGGCGCACTGTCAACCACTTACAACCTGGCCGCTCCTGGTGCGTTTCCGGATCGATGATCGATGCTCGCTTTTGATCGATCTGAATCGACTTGGATCCGTTGAGATAAGGACCTGTGACGGAAGCTTGGTTTTTAAGAATCTCCTCGACGCTACCTTGAGCGACAATCGTCCCTCCCAAAGAACCTGCCCCGGGCCCAAAATCCCGAACCGAATCGGAACTTCGTATCACGTCGCGATCGTGCTCTACAACCAACAGCGTATTTCCCAAATCCCTCAATTGATGCATCGCCCGGATCAGTTTTTCATTGTCTCTCGGATGAAGCCCAATCGTGGGCTCATCCAATACATACAACACCCCGCTCAATCCTGTTCCGAGCTGACTGGCAAGTCGAATCCGTTGCGACTCGCCACCCGAGAGTGTGTTCGCCGTTCGCCCGAGCGTCAGATAATCCAATCCAACATCGACCAAAAATCGAAGGCGTTGGAGAATCTCACGTCGTAGCTCTCCCCCAACCTGCACCTGATGCGAAGAGAAATCAAGCGATTGAATCCAAACCTGCAAGTCCTCGAGTGTCATGCACATTAAGTCCGCGATCGGCTTGTCAAACCATCGCATCGCAGATGCCTGCGGATTGACCTTGGATCCCCCGCAAACCCTGCATGGCACATCGCCAAGTTGCCCTTGCAATCGCGATTTGATCCCCGAATTGTTCTTGGCCATAAACTCAAGCGTCGGCAGGATCCCCTCGTACCGGAATTCAAACGATAATTGCTCCCCGGAGTAGATCGGAATCAACACCTCCTCGGCTCCATGAAAGAGCTTATGCAATTGGCTTCTGCTCCAGGTCCTAAACGGCTCCTCGACCGGCAAATCCAAATGACTTCCCATGGCTCGAACCATCGCTAGAGCCATGGGATTGCCAACGGGATTCCATAGGTGCAAACCACCCTCGAGCAGACTCAGCCCAGCGTCGATGAATCGCATCGGATCGGCTCCGGCTTCGGTCCCGATGCCCGAACATGCTTCACACCAACCGATCGCGGAATTGAACGAAAAGGAATGCGGGCTGAGGGGTTCAAAGGAAATGCCGCAAGCATGACACGCCGAATGCAACGAATAGGTTTCGATGGCCCATCGATTTTCCGGACGATCGTCAACCATGGCCAGTTGCGCAATGCCCGAACCGAGCCCTAAGGCCGTTGCTGCACTATCGGCTAAACGCTTGCGATCGATCTGATCGAACTGGATCCGATCGATGACGACCTGTAGCTGCGAGACCTGCTTGGCCGGTAACTTCAACTCTTGATCGATCTCGTGCGTCTTGCCATTGACCCGAATCCGTGTGTAGCCCGACCTGAGTAGGTCCTGCAAGAAGCCCTCGAGGTTTTGATTCGCCTGAAGCGTCACGGGTGCCAACAGCAAGCATCGCTGTGGCAACTTTTTATTGCGGCTGGCTTCTTCCTTCTTTTGCATCCAGCGATCGAGAATCTGGTCGATCGTTTGGGATTCGACCGGCGCATCGCACTGCGTGCAATGCTGCTTGCCCATCCGCGCATAGAGTACTCGAAAGTAATCGTAGATCTCCGTGACTGTCCCGACGGTCGAACGGGGAGTGTGCGAAAGCCCTTTTTGTTCGATCGCGATCGCAGGGGCGAGCCCCTCGATTTTCTCCACCGGCGGCTTGGGCATCTGCCCGACAAATTGCCGCACATAAGGACTCAAGCTCTCGACGAATCGTCGCTGCCCCTCGGCATAAATCGTCTCCATCGCCAAGGAGGTCTTACCGCTTCCGCTGTGCCCACAAAAGACGGTCATGGCCTGCTTAGGTATCGTCACATCGACGCTCTTGAGATTGTGCTGCGTTGCTCCAATCACGCGGATATCTTGCAACGCCGGACTCGTCAGCGGCGATGCTATTGGTTCAACCTTGGCTTTGCTGCTCTTGCGACTAGCCGATTTCTTCGGCTTGGTCGAACCACTCTCACGGCTCTCCAAATACTGCTTGATCGCTAAGCCCGTGTAAGAGTCCGGGTTCCGAGCGACCTGCTCGGGAGTACCCTGGCATAGCAGTATCCCACCCCCGGCCCCTCCCTCGGGTCCGAGGTCGATGACCCAATCGGCTGACTGGATCAAATCGAGGTTGTGTTCAACGACGACGACGGTATTTCCTTTATCCACTAAACTGTGAAGGACTTGAAGCAAAAGATCGATATCGTGAAAATGCAAACCGGTCGTCGGCTCGTCCAAAACAAACATCGTCTGTCCGGTCCCACGCTTGCTCAACTCCCGCGAAAGCTTGATCCGCTGGGCTTCTCCCCCTGAGAGACTCGGCGATGGCTGACCGAGCTTGATGTAATCGAGCCCGACGTCGGCCAAAGTCCTTAGCTTGCTGAGGATCTTCGGAAACGCATCGAAAAGTTCGATGGCCTGCTGGACATCCAAATCAAGACAATCCGCGATCGATTTGCCTTTAAAAAGCACCTGCAGGGTCGCTCGCGAATATCGCTTGCCTTCGCACACTGCACAGGGTACCCAGATGTCGGCCAGGAACTCCATGTCCAAGCGGATCGCACCATGCCCCTCGCACAACGAACATCGCCCGATCTCGGTGTTGAAGCTGAAGGTGCCGGGCAAAAATCCGCGACGCTTGCTCTCGGGGAGCTCAGCAAACAAGTCTCGCATCTCGTCGAAGAGCTTGGTGTACGTCGCAGGATTGCTCCGAGGGGTTCGACCGATCGGACTCTGATCGATTTCGATCAGCTTGTCCAAAAACTCGATCCCCTGGATCGCTCGGTGAGCCCCTGGCGAATCCTCGGCGCGATTCAACGCGTTGCGCAGGGCCGGTGACAGGATATCCGTGACCAGTGAGCTTTTCCCCGAACCACTGACGCCCGTCACGGCGATCAACCGACCCAAAGGGAAATCGACATCGATGTTGCGGAGATTGTTGTGCTTGGCACCTAAAACGCTTAGCGTCTTCCCCGAGCCGACACGACGCGTCGGTGGTCGTCGGATCGAACGCGCACGGCTGAGAAATTGCCCGGTCAAACTCTTTGCGTTCGAGGAGATGTCTTCGATGGAACCGACCGAAATCAACTCGCCTCCTTTGACCCCAGGACCTGGTCCAAAGTCGACCAACAAATCGGCCGCTCGCATCGTGTCTTCGTCATGCTCGACAACAATCAGACTATTGCCGATATCTCGCAACTTCTTGAGCGATCGCAGTAGCTTCTCGTTGTCGCGGGCGTGAAGACCGATCGATGGTTCATCCAAAACATACAATACACCCGTCAGGCCGGCTCCGATTTGACTGGCAAGCCGGATACGCTGCGACTCTCCCCCCGATAGCGTCGGTGCCCCCCGATCGAGCGACAGATACCCGAGCCCAACGTCTTGAAGAAAACTCAGTCGGTTGCGAACCTCTTTGAGCACCTCGGCAGCGATCAACTCCTGCGTCGGGGTCAACTCTAAGCTCGCAAAGAACTCGACAGCTTCGTCGATCGGCATCGATGAACACTGCCCGATCGACCTCCATGGATCGAGATTGTCAAACCCTTCGGTAAGCGTCTTGAGCTTGATCGATCTGCCCAACGCACGAATCCGCTCCCCTTGGCAACTCGGGCATTGGACTTCTTCGAAATACCGGTCGTACCGAGATTTCACCGTTTGGCTGTTCGACTCGCGGTAGACAAACATCATGTCCATCGCGATACCCAAGTAGCTCCGGTGACCGGTCGATGGTTGATTGCAATACGCGTAAGCTCTCCCATCGCCGACCAACAAGACCCTACGAATCCCCTCTGCCAGATTCTGCCATGGAACCTTCGATGGGTCCTTGGGCAGTTTATAGATCTTTTGGACCTCGTAGCAGAAATCCCCCAAACCTTTCTTCAGCCAAAGGGGCATGGTTTCCCACGTCCCAATAGGCTCGATCGCCCCATCTCGGATCGACAGCGCGGGATTCGGAACCAATTTCTCTTCGGTAAAGAACTTCGCTACACCGAGTCCCTCACAGGTCTCGCAAGCCCCCTGAGGTGAATTGAAACTCAGCATCTGCGGTGTCGGTGTCGGATACGAAACACCGCATTTCGAACAAGCGTAAAGCAACGAATAAACGACATCATTGGCCGTATCGCAACCCCATTCGACATCGGACTTCGAGGCGTCGCCCCCAAGCGGGATGGCCCGACTGAGTATCATCTGGCCATCGCTCACATCCAATGCCTTGTCGATCGCTCCGATCAACACCTCAAGGTTCGGGGACTCAAACAACTCGGGCCTTACGCAAATCCGATCGACCACCACATCGACATCATGCTTGTAATGCTTATCCAACTCCGGTGGCTTGCTCAGCGCATAGAGATTGCCATCGACTCGGACACGATTGAATCCAAACCGTTGCATCTGCTCGAATAGGTCCTTTTGAGTCCCCTTCTGATTGCGAACCAACGGAGCCAATACCGCATACCAAGCCGCCGAATCCTTCGATGAAGCCTTCTTGGGTACCAATGCTCGGATCTTCTGAACCATCTGATCACGGGTCTGATGGGAGATCGCCGTAGCGCACTGAGGGCAAAACCCGGTCCCGCATCGGGCAAAAAGAACCCTCAAAAAATCGCTCAGCTCGGTGATGGTCCCAACGGTCGAACGGGGGTTGTAACCGGTCGATTTCTGGCTGATGGAAATCGAAGGTGCAAGCCCCGAAAGCAAGTCCACATCGGGTTTGGGCATCTGCCCGAGAAACTGCCTTGCATAGGTCGAAAGACTCTCAAGGTAACGTCGCTGCCCTTCTGCAAAAAGCGTATCGAAGGCCAGCGAACTTTTGCCGCTGCCACTGACACCCGTAAAGCACACCAATTGGTTGCGGGGTAGCTCAAGGTTCACGTTCCTGAGATTGTGCTCCCGAGCACCGCGCACAACGATGGGAAGCACGTCGGCGCGTTGCTCATCCTTCACTCGGCTCGAGCCCTTGGGATCCACAGACTAAAGTCCTTCCTCAGAAAACGGAGCCGCATGGCGAATAATCGCACGAAACGATGGGAGCCAAAAAGCGAATCAATGGACTTCCGCATGCGCTAGATAACGCTCGGCGTCCAAGGCAGCCATGCAACCGGTACCTGCCGATGTGATCGCCTGACGATAGTAATCGTCGGCCACGTCGCCCGCCGCAAAGACCCCTTCGGCGCTGGTGATGGTCCTATAAGGCTGCGTCCATGCAATGTAACCGTTTGCATGGGTCTGGACTTGGCCTCCGAGGAACTTGGTGTTCGGTGTATGGCCGATCGCAAGGAACATTCCGGTCGCTTCGAGCGTCGAGGTCTGGTCGCTTTGAACATTTCGAATCCGTACTCCGGTCACACCGATACGAGGATCCTCATCGCCAAGTACCTCGTCGACTACCGAGAACTTGACCAACTCGATCTTCGGATTGGAAAAAGCTCGCTCTTGCATGATCTTGCTCGCACGCATCTCGCCGCGCCGCAAAATCAAATAGACCTTCGAGGCATACTTGGTCAGATAACTTGCCTCTTCAACGGCCGAGTCTCCCCCTCCGACGACCACCAACGGCTTGTTGCGAAATCGTGGAAGTGCTCCGTCGCAAACCGCGCACGCACTAACTCCACGATTGCGAAACTTCTCTTCGCTCGGTATCCCCAAATAATTCGCACTCGCCCCGGTCGCAAGAATCACCGTGCGGGTTTGGAACGATCCATTTTCGCTGGAGTTCAAAACCATCGGCTTCTTGGAAAAATCGACGCTGACAATATCGTCCGTGATCACTCGGGTGCCGAAGTTCGTGGCCTGCTGACGCATCAATTCCATCAACTCCGGACCGGTTACCGCATGAGGATGCTCCTCGACCGGGGGGTACATGTACTGACGGCTCGGGTCGATGGCCGAATCGATGAACTCCTTAAGCTTGCCCGATGGAAACCCCGCGTAATTTTCAACCTCGGTTGTCTGAGCAAGTTGGCCCATCGGGAAGCGTCCCATGACCCGATTCTCTTCGGTCATGGCCCCCTCGAAAAGCAGAGGACGCAGGTTGGCTCGCGCAGCATAGATCGCAGCCGACCAGCCCGCCGGACCACTACCGATGATGATGCAATTTTCGACGTCGCTCATGAATGATGATTCTTTCAAAACGGAATGAATTAGGACACGTCCTGCTGGCGATCAACCGCCCCTCGAATATCCCGTTTTTTTACCATAGATGATCGGAATCCACCAGGACGAACCCCACAGCGGAATTCATTCAAAGCAGTCGTTGATCAACAGCGACTCGGGAAATCTTGTAAACTGTGGCGATCCTGGTCAAGTCCGCCGATTTTTCACTCCTCCGATGCCCACCAAAAACGATGGAAGCGATCCTCCACCGAAAAAAAATAAAAAGAGGAACCAACCATGACCAACCGTTTAACCCGCCGTGGATTTCAATCCAGCCTTGTGGCCACCGGGCTGCTTGCAAGCCTTTCGCCGACCCACTCGGCCATGGGCACGCTGGCCAAAGAGCCGACACCGAATGGACCGACCCCGAATGGACCAAGCCCGATAAAACCGACCCGCCAATACCGGGTCGGTATTATCGGTGCGACGGGTCGAGGGGATTACGGCCATGCGGTCGATGTTCCATTCACACGATTGCCCAACGTCGAACTCGTCGCCTGCGCCGATGCGAACCCCCAAGGGCTTGCCAAAGCCATCGAGCGACTTAGGCCCCAAAAATCCTATGCGGATTACCATGAAATGCTCAGCAAAGAGTCTCTCGATCTTGTCGCGATCTGCCCACGATGGATCGATCAACACTTCGAGATGCTCTCGGCGGCTGCCCAAGCCAATTGCCATGTCTACATGGAAAAACCCTTTTGCCCCTCCCTGGTCGAATGCGACAAAATCCGCAATGACTTCGAAGCCAAAAACCTTAAACTAGCCATCGCTCATACCGGACAGTATTCCCCTGTACTTGCCACCGTGCTCGAATTGGTTCGTCAAGGTGCTATCGGGGAGGTCCTCGAACTTCGAGGTCGAGGCAAAGAAGATCATCGTGGTGGGGCCGAAGACCTATGGGTACTCGGATCCCATATCTTCGCGTTGATGCGATCGTTCGCCCAAGGAGATCCGATCCGATGCTCGGCCCGAATCGAAGTCCAAGGCCAAGCGATTCGAAAAGAGCATGTGGTTGACGGAAACGAAGGCCTCGGACCACTCGCCGGGGACCATGTCCAAGCCCACTACACTTTTCCCAACGGGATCAGCGGAAGCTTTGGCTCACGCAAATCGATGGCGGCAAACCCTAGCCGTTTTGCACTCCAAGTCTTCGGATCCAAGGGAGTACTAGAAATCGAAAGCGGATACCTTGCACCAGCTTACATCCTCCAGGACGGGAGCTGGTCACCGGGTCGCTCCGGTAAAAAATGGGAAAAGGTCACGTCGGCTGGAATTGGATTGGACGAACCGATCCAAGATGGTACCTACCAAGCCGGTCACCTCGCCGCCATCGCGGACCTGATGCTCGCCATCGAAAACCAACGAGAGCCGAAATGCGCACTCGGTGATGCTCTAGGAATCACCGAGATGATCCTCGCAACGTTCGAATCCCAAAGAGTCGGCCATGAAATCGCTCTACCTTTGGAATCGCGCATCCATCCGCTAACCCTCCTTGGCTAATTCAACTCATGAATGATGCCATACTTTTTCTGCGTCCAAGCGTCAACGCAAATATAGCTAGGGTCGGATCGCGGACCTGATGAGAGTCGATGAGAGTCGATGAGAGTCTTTGTGATTTCCAATCCGGTAGCGGGCAAGCGGTTCCAACAAGGTTTGCGCTTGCCCGATTGGATCACCTCGGATGCTCAGCAAGTGATCCATCGAGAGACGGACTACCAAGGCCATGGTGAATCGTTGGCCAAGGAAGCTTGCCAGCAAGGCTTCGACACCATCATCGCTGCAGGTGGAGATGGAACGATCCATGAGATTTTAAACGGGGTCCTAGATAGCCAATCGACAGAGGTTCGCATGGCCATCATACCTATGGGGACAGCCAACGATTATGCCTATTCGCTCGCACAGCGACCAAGGCCCCGAGAACGATTTACCCAGCGCGTCGATATCGGTGCATTGGATTGCAATGGTCAACGAAGGTACTTTGCCAACGTGGCTGGAATCGGATTTCCTGGCCGGGTCGCGGAACTCGCAAGAGGCTTGAAGCGATTGCCGGCCCGCTTGCGATACACACTCGCCATTTTACGATGCATGGGGGCCTCCTACCGCACCGATCCGGTCCAGATCGACGACCAAGAGCCAAAGTCCTACTTGATGATCAGCGCCGCGATCGGGTTGAGAGAAGGAAGCTATCCGCTGACGCCCCATGCGAAGCTAGACGATGGGCTCTTCGACTTGCTGCTCGTCGGCGCGTTGCGACGAAGGGATATCGTAAGGTACTTTCCGCGGATGATTCGCGGGGATATACCCACAAGCGATCCTCGGATCACGACCGACCGGAAGTCCAAAATAGAGATAGAGAGTGCAGCAAGGATCCCCTTGCACTTAGACGGCGAAGATCCTTGGAGAGCCCTAAGGCCAACGGCTCTTGGTCAGGAGTTTCGATTGGTATTGAGCGTCATCCCCAAGGCAATCGTGATGGAGTTGTGTGAAAAAGAGGGGCTTGAGCGATGACTTTCTTGAGCGATGATTTTATCGAGGTATCTAAGGGCAGCGAAAGGGAATGCGATGGCATCAAAACGAGATTGGATAGGCTCAGACCTGATAGGCTCACTAGGATCGATGGTGGTCTTTCTGGCGTCGCTGGCCGGAGTTGCCCGAGCCGAGGAGTTTTGGAAGCTTGCGTCGACAGGAACCCAAGCGTCGCTTCGGGGGTTATCCCCAGTCGATCGATCGACGGCCTGGGCATGCGGTAGTCGATCGACTTTGGTAAGGACCATCGACGGAGGGATGACTTGGACCGTCCATCCCATCGAGGGCTTAGAGACCACCGAGTTGCGATCGATTCATGCATGGTCGGCCGATGAGCTCGTCGTGGCCACAGCAGGAGCTCCTTGCCGAATCTACCGAACGAGCAATGCGGGTCAATCCTGGGATATCGTTTATGAGAATCGTAACCCACAAGCGTTTATCGATGGGTTACGGTTTGTTGACCAGAAGGAAGGGTTCGCATTTGGAGATCCGATCGACTCGAAGCTCATGGCCTTGCGCAGTGGGGACCGGGGACTTACATGGCAATCGGCTGGCGTTGAAGACTATCGCATGCAGGAGCATGAGGCTGGTTTTGCCGCAAGCAACAGCAGCTTTCTTGTGTTCCGAGCCAAGGCTGCTGAGAGATTATCGGTGTGGATCGGTCTTGGAGGAGCCGCTGGGCCAGCACAGATTTTGACCAGTAACGATGCGGGGATGAGTTGGTCCCGAAGTCCGATTGCGGCGATTCCGAGTGGTAAGTCCGCAGGGATTTTTTCGATCGCGATGAGTCCAGAGGGTCGGGCCGTTGCCGTCGGGGGAGACTACATGGAGCCCGATTCGAATCGGGGAAACATTGCGATCTATGATTCCGACAAAGGGGTCTGGCAAGCCGCCGAGGGGCAAGTCCCAAGAGGTTTCCGTTCGAGTGTGGTTTTTCTACCCGAGGCGCTGAGCATAGAGCATCCACGAGCGACATGGATCAGGTGGATATGTGCGGGTCCCACCGGGTGTGATTTCAGTGAGGATGGCAAAACTTGGTATGCATTGAGCGAGCAACCATTCCATAGTCTCGCGGTAGCCAGCGACAAGAGCCTTTGGGCATGCGGCCCAGAGGGTCGAGTCGGCAT
>Ga0315905_10002107_pt1 | contig 21057 bp, 19 predicted proteins | sample LakEriMetagenome_5_FD_203522 | JGI IMG/M metagenome (GOLD analysis project Ga0315905, IMG submission 203522) | Freshwater fungal communities from buoy surface, Lake Erie, Ohio, United States - Buoy 4 MA121 | ecosystem: Environmental > Aquatic > Freshwater > Lake | place: USA: Lake Erie, Ohio...
GCTCCCCAAGGCTCTGTGTACACCATAAACAAGACAGGATATTTCTTGGTGGGATCAAATCCCTTGGGCTTGACCATCCATCCGTCCATCTCTGTCCCATCGGCAGTGTTGATTTTAAAGAATTCAACTGTTTTTTCGCCTTGGTTCTTGGACAATTTGGAGGCAATGCTCTGACTTGCATCCAATGCTTGGTGCTTAGGAAGGCTGATCCATTCGCTTGCAGGTCGGGTGTAGCTATTGGAAAACTGATGCATGCCAAACTTTCCATTAGGTGAGATGACATAGGAATGGGTTCCAGGCAGATCTGTAGGGGTTACCCGTTCTGCAGTTCCTTTTCCGTCTAGTTTGGCTTTGTACAAGTATTTCTGGGTAGCATTGTCTGGAGAAGCATGAAAATAGAGTAGATTTTCTTTCTCATTGAAATACAAAAGGTTGATCACATCGTAATTTCCATGGGTTACAGGTGTCACTTTACCCGTCAAATCAATCCGATACAGGTGTCTCCAGCCATCTTTCTCGCTAAACCATAGGAATTCCTTGCCTGCATTGATCCATTTAAACTCGTGTCTGTAGGTGAGCCCATAGGTGTTTTCCCAGCTGGACAGCACATCGATCCAGGTTTCGTCCTGTTCCTCGAAAATGAGATTTGTTACATTAGATTTGACATTGACGCCTAGGATTTTACTATGGTTTTGCTTGCGATTGAGCTGCTGTACCAAGAGCTGTTCCGCGGAATTCCACTCCATTCGAGGCAAGTAGTGCTGCTGTGGATCCCCCGGAATGTTCAACCAAGTGAGTTTTTGACCGGCAAGCTCAATGACGCCAATTTTCGCTGGTGATGGAGACTCCCCTACTTTGGGGTACTCTACAGGGATAATTTGGGAATAGATTGAATCGGTGGTATTGATCATGTAATAATCCCGAATCTGATTCGCATCGATTTGCCAAAAAGCAATTCGCTTGCTGTCTGGGCTCCATTGGAAACCATCTCTGCATGCAAACTCCTCTTCATAGGCCCAGTCAAAGGTACCGTTGATTAGTTTGCGGTTGCCTTCTTTGGTTAAAGGGGTGATCTGACCTGTAGTCAAATTCTCCGTATACAGATTGAATTCGCTCACATAGGCTACTTGCGACCCATCTGGGGAAAGTTTTGCAAAGCGAAGCGAGCTTTCAGGTAAAGACTTTCCAACTTGCTTGAGTTGGCCAGTTTCCAATTCATACACCCAATAATCTCCCTGGGTCTGCAATCGCCAAACACTTTTGGTGTTGGTGTAGAGTAGCAGCTTTTTTTCATCCTGCGAAAAAGTGAAATCCGTGATGGAAAGTGGTTCTTGACCTTTAGGAGTCAATTGGGCTCCTGAAAGGATAAGCTGTCCTTCGCTGCTTGGAAGTGTATATTTAAAAATTTCATTCTTTACAGCCGAATAGTAGGTACTCCCCTCCTTTCCCCACTTGATTTCTTGTGCAATTGTATTACTTAGGATAGAGAAGAGTCCAAAAAATAGACTTAGTGCGAAAGCGTGTTTTTTCATGGGATATAGGTATTGAATTAGGGCTAAATACTTGAAAAAAAAGGACAATTCAAGACCTTTCATCCAAAATATCATCCAGTCGGTACTGGTAATCGTATTGAAGATCTTCATGTAGCGCAGCAATCCCTTGCTGAATTTTCTTCACCTGCATGTCAAACAGGTGCTTGATGATGGGATGCTGGAATTTTAAGTACCCGTATCGCTGCAGCTGCTCACAGAAATAAAGCAGCAACTCAACCTGATCCTCTTTTTTCTTGGACAGCTTGAGGCTTTTATTCAGTTTCCGGCGAATTGTTTGTGCTGACTTTTTAGCAAAAAAATAGGTTTTGGTATTGGCTGTCTGAAACAACTCCTCCAGTTCCTCTTTCACTGTATCAACAAAAAGGGCTGGTTGATCCCGCTCATGGAGCTTAAAATGTAAAAAAGCTTTATTGTCACGACTAAATTTGCTGAGGTCAATCAATAAGCCTACTAACTCCTTTTCATCGAGGCAGTTGAGTTCTTTTTTGAGTTCGGCAAGTGCAGGAATTTTCATGTAAAATCAGGGCAATTCTGTAGGAATTTTGAGGTCTAAGACCAAATTTTGAGTAAAATTTCCAGACAAACTAAACAATTGTTGAATGGATACGAGTTTATCAATAAATTTAAGGCAATAAGTAATAAAGAGATGGAAGCGTACGGAAAGATTTTATTGATTGCCATGCCAGCATTTTTTGTGTTGGTGTTATTAGAAAAAGCCTGGGGCTTGTTTAAAGGCCGAGATACCGTACCGGTTTCGGACATGGTGGCCAGCTTGAGTTCGGGCATCACCAACGTGACCAAAGACGTCTTGGGACTCAGTGTGGCAGTTATTTCCTACCAATGGCTCTACGCTCAGTTTGGGTTTTTCGAGATTCAAGCAACTTGGTTGGTGTATGTTCTCGCCTTTTTTGCCCTTGACTTCGCGGGTTACTGGACTCACAGAATCGCCCACGAGTACAATATCTTTTGGAACAACCACATCGTGCACCATTCCTCCGAAGAGTTTAACCTCGCATGTGCACTTCGTCAAAGTATTTCTTCCATCTTCAAAATCTTCACCGTCTTTTTGTTGCCCGCTGCACTATTAGGCATCCCTCCCGAGGTAATTGGAATTGTAGCCCCACTCCACCTTTTTGCGCAGTTTTGGTACCATACGCAGCACATCCGCTCCATGGGTATTCTTGAAAAAATCATCGTTACTCCTGCCCACCACCGGGTACACCATGCGATCAACCAAGAATACTTGGACAAGAACTATGGTCAGATCTTTATTTTCTGGGACAAGTGGTTTGGAACCTTTCAAGAAGAACGGGAAGATATTCCTGCGGTGTATGGGGTGACACGTCCTGTACAAACCTGGAATCCGATCAAAATTAACTTCATGCACCTATGGCTACTGATTACCGATGCTTGGAGAGCTAGAAACTGGATGGATAAGCTGAAAATTTGGTTTATGCCTCTTGGCTGGCGTCCAGCTGATGTGGCAGAAAAGTATCCGGTAGCCAAAATCCAAGATGTCTATCATTTTGAGAAATACAACCCTACCCTAACATCCGGAATGCGGATCTGGAGCTTCGGGCAACTCATCGTGCTACTCCTGCTTTTAAGTTACTTGTTTGGAAATTTAGCTGCAATCGGTGCTCCTGGGATTTTCTTCTATGGAGGATTCGTATTCCTAACCGTCTTTGCCTACACCGAACTGATGGATAGAAATCCAAATGCCTGGCTTTGGGAACTTTTGAAATCTTGCTATGCCCTCTATTTCATTGTGACTACGGGTGATTGGTTTGGAATCCAAACACTATTCCCAGGATCTGTCTATGCGATGGTGGCCTATCTTTTGGTATCTACCCTATTTTCTTTCTTTTTTTCCCTTCAAAAACTATCCCCAAAATCTGAATCCAGCCCGGGCATGACCGCATGAAAGAGTTGATTCAACTGGTGGCAGGCTATGAACAGGCCAAGTCCGAGGGAAAAGCCATGGCATTGGCCACGGTAGTGCAGGTAGATGGTTCTGCCTATCGCCGTCCGGGAGCTCGCATGTTGGTAACAGAAGAAGGACGCCTCACGGGTGCAATCAGTGGAGGATGTTTGGAGGGAGACGCGCTTCGAAAAGCCCAAACGGTGATTTTTCAGCAGAAACCCATGCTTGTTACCTACGATACCACCGACGAAGACGATCAAAAATTTGGCGTAGGCTTGGGTTGCAACGGCATCATTCACCTTTTGATTGAACCCATCGCTTTGGATCGAGCGGATCATCCCATCGAATTAATCAAAGAAGCCTTAAGCCGAAGAGAAATGGCCCTTTTGGTGACTATTTTCTCTTTAAAAGCAGCCAAATCCGAGCAAATTGGAACGGTTTACCTCCGACAGGGAAATCAGGAATTCGGTTCCTTTCAAAAAATCCCTTCTGATTTCCAAGCTGCCATTGCCCAAGAAGTAGCAGGATTTGAGCTGCACACCAATCGGATCCACTGTTTTGCCGAATGGGATTCCCTATCCGTCTTTTTTGAGTTGATCCCCCCTCCCGTTCGCATCCTCTTGTTTGGTGCTGGCAACGATGCCTTGCCTGTGGCGCAATTGGCAGATATCTTGGGCTATGAGCTTCACCTCATCGACGGTAGAAAAGCTTTTGCCACTCCTACTCGATTCCCAAGTGCTTCCAAAATCATTCAAGGCCCTGCTGATGAGGTGGTAGCGCAGTTAGAAACCGATCTGCATACAGTAGCATTGTTGATGACCCATAATTTTGACTACGAACTGCGAGTTTTTGAAGAATTGACTACGCGCATGCTTCCCTACATCGGCATTTTGGGTCCAAAGCGAAAGACAGACAAGCTGATCACCCGCTTAGAAGAAAAAGGGGTTACAGTGTTCCGAGATGCCCTCTATGCTCCAATTGGGCTTGATTTGGGTGCAGAAACCTCAGAAGAAATAGCGCTATCCATTTTTGCTGAAATTGCTGCCGTCCTTCGCAAGAAACCAGCAGGATCTCTTCGGGACAAGCAAGGTCCTATTCACGAGGTAGGCGAATGAAAACGGGAATTATTCTTTTGGCTGCTGGTTCATCTTCTCGTTTGGGTAGAGCGAAGCAACTTATTGAATTTCAAGGTAAAACATTGATTAAAAAAGCTATTGATGAAGCCAAGAAGTGCCAGGCAGATAGCCTTGTAGTAGTGCTTGGCGCGAATGCAGAACTGATCCAAACTGGCTTTGAATCATCGAGTGCTCCCTTTATTATCAATTCGGATTGGCAACAGGGAATGTCCTCTAGCATGCAGGCCGGTCTTCGTTTTTTGATGGAAAAGGAAGAAATCAATCAAGTGCTGTTGATGTTGTGTGACCAGCCTTTTGTGGATGCTTCCCTCCTGAATCAATTGATTACTGCAAAGGAGACATCCGGCAAACGGATCGTTGCGGCTGCTTACTCCAATACTTTGGGGGTACCCGCACTTTTCGATAAGCCTTATTTTGAGGAGTTATTGCAATTGACCGGATCTGAAGGAGCCAAGAAGGTTATTTTTAAACATCAAGCAGAGGTCCATGTGCTTGATTTCCCGCTTGGAGCAGTGGATTTGGACACAGAAGAAGACGTTAGCCAATTCCTCATTCGATATCCGCAAAAAAATCTTCCAAATCCAAGCTAAACCCTTCCAAAACCTTGGAATGGAGCACATCGCCCGAGGTCATTAATTTGGAAGGGAGGTAATGGCCATTTTCCAGGATGTAAGATGTGATATTATGGTAATCTGGATGGATTACCCAGTATTCAGCTACCCCATGCGATTCATAAAGCTGGTATTTAAACTTCAGTTCGGTTTTGGTATTTCCAGGGGAAAGAATCTCCACAATCAAATCTGGGGCTCCGAGGCAACCTCTTTCGTCTAATTTTTCAGGATTGCAGATCACACAAATATCCGGCTGGACCACATTAAATATTTGATGATCTTCCTTGGAATCTTTGGGAAATCGAACATCAAAAGGTGCATCATAAACCTGACAATGCTTTCCTTCCAAAAACTGATAGAGTTTGGCTGCAAGTTTTATAGAAACTCGTTGATGTATTCTTTTGGGAGCTTCTGCGCCTTTTTTGAAAATCTTTCCATTGATGAGTTCTACTACTTCTTCAAACTGCCAGGTCAAATAGTCCGCATAGGAATACTTGCCGTAGGAAGCATCTGGTTCTTCGACTAAATCTGGTTTTTTGGGATCCATTCTTCAAGTTACACTCGATGTTCCACAGTTCTTCCTTCGGGTAAAGAAAAGATAAGGTGATTTTTATCAGGTTTGTCTCAATTGCTCGATCACCGATCTTACCCAAGAGACAGCATGAGCTACGCTTTCAGCCCTCGTGCTTTTCCCCAAACTAAATCGAATGGAGGCCCTACCCAAGTCAGCAGAGAGTCCCATGGCTTGCAGCACATGGCTGGGCTTGGGAGTAATAGAGCTACAGGCTGAGCCCGAACTAACAGCTACTTTCAGATTGACGCGCTGCAAGAGTTCTTCCCCCTCTACCCCTTCGAAAGCGAGGTTGCTCACATGGGAAAGGCGATTGTCCAAACTTCCATTTCTTCTAACACTCGGAAGGGACAAAAGCTGTGATTCAAGGCTATCTCGAAGGATTCCGAGTCGAGTTGCTTCTTTCTGCATGGTTTGCATGCGAAGGCTGGCCGCTTTGCCGAAACCCACAATAGCGGGTACATTTAAAGTGCCACTGCGAAACCCTTTCTCATGCCCTCCCCCATGGATTTGAGCCATTGGCTTGGGAAGCGGGTGATTGTGGCGGATATACAAGGCGCCTACTCCTTTGGGACCATACAATTTGTGCGCTGAAAAGGCCATGAGGTGAATTCCCTGGGTATGTACAGGTATTTTTCCTACCGCTTGTACCGCATCCGTTAAAAAAATAAGTTGGTACTTTTCTGCAAGTTGGGAGATTTCGCTGATGGGATGAATTAAACCCGTTTCGTTGTTGGCCCACATCAAACAGATCATCTTGGTATGGTCCCGCACATGAGCCTCCAATTCATTCAAATCGATCTCTCCAACCGAATTTACGGCTAGGTAGGTCACTTCCGCTCCTGCCTGTTCTAGTTGCGCAAAGGAATCCAACACTGCTTTGTGCTCGGTTTGGCAGGTGATGTAATGCTGCTTTTGACCTTGATAGCGTTCAAAAACCCCTTTTATGGCCAAATTAAGCGATTCGGTAGCTCCTGAGGTAAAAATGATTTCCTTGGACTGCGCTCCAATCAACCCAGCCAAAGATACTCTCGCCTCTTCCACTGCCTGCTCTGCCATCCAGCCGTAGGGATGGTTTTTGCTGGAAGCATTGCCAAAATGGGTACCCAAATAAGGGATCATGGCTGCGATGACTTCTTCCTCGCAGGGAGTAGTGGCATTGTAGTCAAGGTACTCGGGATAGTTCATGGGACTAAACTACTCTTTTTGATTCTTTTTTTCTTTAAAGAAAGGAGACATCTTGCAGCAAGAACTAATTTTCACGCATGCAAGAATCCTGGAGCTTTGAACTACCCAATTGTACAACCCTTCCAGAAGGACTTGAAGCTGTCATGCAGCAAAAGCAAATTGAATTGGGTGTTTTTCTCAGTTACTACTACAAAAAAGAGGGAGCCGTTGTTGAAAACGTTTCCCAGGCCTCTGAATTACAGTTTACATCCCCAATCTCAGGCTCACTCAAGGTTGCTTTTGACCTGATCTACTTCAATGCCTGCAGGGATATCCATCAGCAAGAAAGAGGAGAAATGGAACTTCAAGTCAACTGGGATGAAGAAAAAAGGACTCTTCGCCTACAGGGTGAATATTGGCCTACCCGAGATGGGGATGAAATTTAGGTCTTTGAATTTGTATTTAGAGGCACTTCAAATCCTCTCCCCGTTGTAATTCCTAGCAATTGCCGTATTTTTGAGTCCAACTATAGGAGTATGAAAGAAGCTACCGATTCCCTAAATTTTATTGAGCATATCGTTGAAGAAGACCTAACCGCTGGGTTTCCCAAGGAAAAATTATGTTTTCGCTTTCCACCTGAGCCCAACGGCTACTTGCATATCGGCCATGCCGCTTCAATTTGCTTGAATTTTGGGTTGGGAGAGAAATACGGTGCTCCGGTTAATCTTCGATTTGATGACACCAATCCCGCCAAGGAAGAACAAGAATACGTGGATGCAATCAAGCGGGATATTGCTTGGTTGGGATTCAAATGGGCCAACGAATGCTATTCATCCGACTATTTTCAGCAATTATACGATTGGGCAGTCCAACTTATCCATCAGGGCAAAGCTTATGTGGATCAGCAGAGTTCTGAGCAGATCGCTGAGCAAAAAGGCACCCCTACTAGCCCTGGAACAAATAGTCCTTACAGAGATCGTCCAGTTGCAGAGAATTTGGACCTATTTGAGCGCATGAAAAAGGGAGAATTTGCTCCTGGCACCTATCTCCTACGCGCCAAGATTGACATGGCATCTCCAAACATGCACATGCGTGACCCGATTTTGTATCGGATTATCCATGCACACCACCACCGTACTGGAGATAGCTGGTGCATTTACCCCATGTACGATTGGGCACATGGAGAGTCGGATTACCTCGAGCAAGTATCCCATTCTTTCTGTACCCTAGAATTTAAGGCACACCGGGAGCTCTATGATTGGTACTTGGATCAGATCATTGATCCCAAGAAACTTCGTCCCAAGCAGCGTGAATTTGCGCGTCGTAACCTAAGCTTTACCGTAATGAGCAAGCGAAAGCTGCTTGAATTAGTACAAAAGAATGTTGTGAGTGGATGGGATGATCCACGCATGCCAACTATTTCGGGATTGAGAAGAAGAGGCTACACTCCGGGTTCTATCCGTAAATTCAGTGACGTAGCAGGTATTTCCAAGCGGGACAATGTTACGGATGTTTCCTTGCTTGAATTCTGCCTTCGCGAGGACCTCAACCAATCTGCCACCCGTGTGATGGCTGTATTGAATCCCATCAAGGTGGTGCTTCAAAACTATCCGGAAAGCCAAACGGAAGTCTTGCATTTGGAAAACAATCCTGAAAAAACAGACGCAGGAACGCACGAAGTGCCTTTCTCCAAAGAATTGTACATCGAACGAGAGGATTTCAAAGAATCCGCCGATTCCAACTTTTTCCGCCTTACCATTGGTCAGGAGGTTCGCTTGAAAAGCGCCTACATCATCAAGGCTGAATCCGTAGTTAAAGATGCACAAGGAAATCTCCTGGAAATTCATTGCAGCTATGACCCCGATTCGAGATCAGGATCAGGAACAGAGGCGAGCCAGCGAAAGGTAAAGTCTACCATTCATTGGGTTTCTTTGGCGCATGCCATCTCTGCCGAAGTTCGTGAATACGACCGTTTATTTTTGGATGAATCTCCGGACACCCATGAATCCAAAAGTTACATGGACTTTATCAATCCGAATTCTTTGAAGGTGATTAAGACTGCCTTTTTGGAACCTCATTTGGGTCATGCGAATCCAAACGAAAGCTACCAATTCCAGCGTCTTGGCTATTTCACTTTAGATCCAGATTCTAAGCCAGGGCAATTGGTCTTCAACAAAACTGTGGGACTCAAGGATACCTGGGCGAAGCAAAATGCAGCTCCTACCAACAAGCAGGCAGCTCCAGCGAAGCCAGTTGCTCCTGCACCTCAAGAAGTGAAATCGGCCTTGAACGAGATTCAATACATCGGTAAAAAGCTGACCAATCTTTCAGGAGACAAATTGGAAGATGCGCTCAATGACATCCGCAAACAGGCAGAAGGCCTAAACTACGAGGAATTGGAACCCCTATTCGCAACCGCTACCAAGAAAGTGGGAACACGAATAGCTGTTTTGGTTGCACTTTCGGTGCTTTTGGCAAAAGGAACTCCCAAAACCCCAGCAGCTACGGAATTCATCGCTTCCTGCCAATCGGATGAATCAAACACACTTAGAGAAGAAGTTGCAAAGCTTTCTTAATTAGCTTAAGGCACAAAAAAAGGCCTCGAATCAAATTTCAGGGCCTTTTTTGGTTTTGCTTAACCTCTTTTTATTTGCAATTGGAGGTCTGAAAATTCCTTTTGCTCGATAAAAGGCTGACTTCTGAGTCTTCTACCCGTTGCTGCAAATATCGCATTGGCAATCGCTCCACCTGTAGGCGGTAGCGCTGGTTCACCCAAACCGGTAGGATCAAATCCAGAATCTACAAAGTGGGTATCGATTTCAGGTACTTCCTTCAAACGAATCAGTCGATACGTGTCAAAATTTCGTTGCTTAGGAACACCCGCTTCAAAAGTCAAGTTGGTATACATCGCATGTCCCATGCCGTCTACAATTCCGCCACGAACTTGATGATTGGCTCCTGTAGGATTGACTACCAAACCACAATCCGTCACGGCTGTGATTTTCTTCAAAGTAGGAACTCCGCCTTGCATGTCGATATCTGCAACTTGTGCCACGTACGATTTATGGGAGAAATAGACACTAAACCCTTGCTTTACGCTTGGATTCTTACCCCAATTCGATTTTTCTTTGGCCATTTTGACCACCCCAATCATTCGATCCACATCGTAGCCCAACTCTCCTACTGGGTTGGTCTTGGCACGGTTGAGTAATTCCATACGGAAATCAACAGGATCCTTTCCTGCCGCTAAGGCAACTTCATCTAAGAAACTTTGCTCAGCATAAGCAAGGAAATTGGTGATAGGTGCTCTCCAAGCATTGGTGGTGATGGTTGACGCATGCTCTACAGATTCAATCAGCAGGTGGTCTACTGCTCCAGAAGGAAAGTTACCCTCTCGAGTAGTGTTGCCGGCATTCATGCCTACACCTCTAAGCTTGTAACCGGTCATTGTCCCATTGGCATCCAAGGCAGCTTCAAAACGGTAACGAACAGCTGGACGGTATGCACCACCAGTCAATTCGTCTTCACGACTCCAGGTTACTTTCACTGGTGCTTTAATGGCTCTAGAAACTTCTACAGCTTCGACTACATAATCTGCGCGAAGTCTTCTACCAAATCCTCCTCCCAAACGGGTGATTGCTACAGATACATTTTCTGGTGGAATCCCGAGCAGTGCAGCCGTTTCTTGGCGTGCACGGTCTGGAGTTTGAGTTGGACCAACTAGTTCCACCTTGTCTCCTTGCACGTGTGCAAAGAAGTTTTCCGGTTCCATCGGAGAATGCGCTAGGAAAGGACACTGGTACTCTGCAGTGACCACTTTCGCTGCTGCTTTAAATGCTGCTGCCACATTGCCATCTTTGCGTTTAACTTCTGGTTTGCCTGATGCAAGCAAATCCGTGAAAAGGCGATCGTGATCTGCCGTACTTTCCACTGCCCCATCGGGTTCGTAGTTAATTTTTAATAATTTTTTGGCCTTGAGTAAGGGCCAAGTAGTGGTTCCTACCACGGCTACACTTGATCCAAAAGTGACCACATTTGTAACTCCAGCTACTGCTCTTGCTGCGCTATCGTCTACCGAAACTAGTTTCATGCCAAATGGAGCACGTTGGATCATTGCATATTGCATTCCTTCCCGCTGGAAATCAAGCCCATACATGGGTTTACCTGTATAAATATCATTGGCATCCACATTTTTAACAGGTGTACCAATGATGGTAAAGTCTTTTTTGTCTTTAAGCGTGACTTCCTCAGGAGTAGTAAGCGTGGATGCTACGGCCACAAATTCTCCAAAATGTCCCTTCATTCCAGAACCTTCATGCGAAATCATGCCTTTGGAAACAGTCAATTCCGATACAGGTACTTTCCAAGTTTGGGCAGCAGCAGCAACCAAGACGAATTTGGCAGTAGCTCCTGCTTTTCGCAAGCGCTCCCAGCTATGTGGCATCGCTCCGGATCCGCCGGTAAGTTGGCGTTCATATTTCTCTGGATCTAGATTGGCTTGAGCTACTCTCACTTTTGCCCAATCCGCCTCCAATTCTTCAGCGACAACCATTGGGAAGGAGGTTTTGATGTTTTGACCTAGCTCTGGGTTGGGCGAAAAGATCACTACATCTCCTGTTGGGGAAATGGATAAAAAGCTGTTGAATGGCTTCGCTTTGGCCAATACTTGCTCGATGCTAAGTACCTCCATTTTTGGTGAGTCGCAGCTAAACCAGTTGAAGCCAATCACCAATCCACCTGCAGTAGTTCCTGCTATTTTCAAGAAATCCCGTCTACTTGTTCCTGTTTGAGTTTTCATAGTCATTTGGTTTTAGCGGCAAGCGCAACGGCCTCACGGATTTTATGATAAGTTCCACAGCGACAGATATTTCGATTCATCGCATTGTCAATTTCTTCGAGCGTTGGTGAAGGATTTTGCTCCAAAAAAGCCGCTGCAGTCATGATTTGTCCCGACTGGCAATAGCCACATTGGGCCACATCGACTTCATCCCATGCTTTTTGTACAGGGTGATCTCCTTCTTTGGAAAGTCCTTCAATGGTGGTTACTTCAGAATTTCCTATACTTGAAACAGGAGTTACACAGGAAAAAGTAGCATTTCCATTTACATGAACCGTGCAAGCGCCACATTGGGCGATGCCGCAAGAAAACTTGGTTCCAACAAGGTTTAAATGATCTCGTAAGACCCAAAGCAATGGGGTGTCATCCTCGACTTCCACTTGGTGAGTGGTTCCATTTACTTTTAGCGTAAAATTTGCCATATCTGGTTTGGTTTTAGGTTATTAAACTACAAAAAAAGAATCTAAAAACCCATACCTTTTTGTGGGCGGATATAAGAATAGCTGAGTCGTAAATCATTTTAATTTTGAAAACTACTACCCCACTATTTTGAATTGGGTGATGAATTAAATGCTTACCCTATAAAAATGTCATTTTGTTGGGCTGAGATTTTTTTTAACTTAGATTAATATTTTTTACCCAAACCTGAAAAAAATGTCTCAAACCATCAAAGCAGCCATAGTCGGAACTGGATTTATCGGACCTGCACACCTAGAAGCACTGAGAAGAATACCTAATGTAGAAGTAGTCGCCTTGGTAGAAGTCAACCAAGAGCTGGCAGATGAAAAAGCGAAGCAACTGGGCATTCCTCGTGCCTATGTTTTTGCGGATATGCTCAAGCAAGATGATATCGATGTTGTCCACATTTGTACCCCTAATTTCCTGCATTACAGCCAAGCAAAGGCGGTTTTGGAAGCAGAGAAACATGTAGTATGTGAGAAACCTCTAGCAATCAGCCTTGAAGAAGCTGAGGACTTGGTAAAAATTGCCAAGACAACTGGCTTGGTAAACGCAGTGCACTTCAACCTGCGCTACTACCCGATGGTCAGACAAATGAAGGTGATGCGCGAAAAAGGGGAATTGGGAGAAGTGTATTCCATCATGGGTTCCTACCTGCAAGATTGGCTGTTCCTACAAACCGATTACAACTGGAGATTGGAACCAGATAAATCTGGAGATTCCCGTGCCATTGCTGACATTGGTTCACACTTATTGGATATCACAGAGTACGTCACTGGTCTTAAAATTACTGCGGTGATGGCTGATTTTTCCACCGTCCATAAAACCAGATTGAAGCCGCTCAAAGCGATCGAAACCTATTCTGGGAAAATGCTAACTCCTGAAGATTACCAAGAAGTGGCCATCAATACCGAAGATCATGCTACGGTACTGCTTCGTTTTGACAACGGTTCCAAAGGCTCCATCACGGTATCACAAGTGAATGCTGGTCGCAAAAACCGCCTCAATATTGAGATCGCTGGTTCAGTTTCTGCATTTGAATTCAATTCAGAGCGTCCAAATGAATTGTGGATAGGTAAGCGTGAAAAGGCCAACGAAAAGCTGATGAAGGATCCTTCCTTGGTGCATCGAGAAGTAAGTTCCTTGGTAAGTTTCCCAGGTGGACACAACGAGGGATTCCCGGATACTTCCAAGCAGCTCTTCAAAGAGGTTTATGCAGCAGTAGCTGCAGGAAAGCAACCTGAGCAACCTACCTTCCCAACCTTTGCAGATGGCTTGCGAGAGTTACTTATTGGAGAGCGAATTGTAGAAAGCAACAAAAAGCAAGCTTGGGTAACTATTTAAGAATTTTTAAGGGTTTTACTCTTTAAAAATCCAAACTATTCGAAGCTATTAAAGGTTATCTCGACATCTGTTTTGAACAAAAGCCAATTTATTATTTTACTTAAATCATAACCTCATGAAAATTCAAAAACTAATTCTTGCCTTTTCCCTCAGCCTTTTCTTTGCTTTGGCTGCGCAGGCACAAGACAAGCCAAGCCCAGCAGAAACTGCCGAAGGTGAAGCTGCAGGTGCAAAAATCACCATCAAGTACTCCTCTCCAGCTGTGAAAGGAAGAACCATCTGGGGTGATTTAGTTCCTTTTGGAAAGATCTGGAGAGCTGGAGCAAATGATGCAACCACCTTTACCACCTCTAAAGACATCACAGTAGAAGGCCAAAAGCTAGCAGCTGGTACTTACAGTTTCTTCGTCATTCCTGGAGAATCTACTTCCACCTTTGTTTTCAACAAGGTAGCCAAGCAGTGGGGAACATATACTTACGATGATAAGCAAGATGTACTTCGTGTGAATGTAGCTTCTCAGCAAAGCTCTACGATGGAGGAAAGACTTGTTTACGAAGTAAAAGGCGATTCCTTCGAGATTCGATGGGAATATGGAAAAGCTGCCGCCAAAATCGGCGCTTAATTCGCTTCATTTTCTAAACAGAGCCCATGGGATGTTTTCCTGTGGGCTTTTTTTACAGCATTAAATTCTAGAATCCAGGTTCTGGATTGTATTTTTGTGGTACATGCCTGATTTTGATCCTAGTTCCTTCGATTTGCCTGTAGCGGAAATTATCCCTGCAGTCAAAAAAAGCCTCTCTGCTACTCCGACCTTAATTATACAGGCTCCTCCTGGCGCAGGAAAAAGTACGCTTTTGCCTTTGGCTTTATTGGATGAACCCTGGCTTGCAGGAAAAAAAATTCTGCTTTTGGAACCTCGCCGCTTGGCTACCAAAAGTATTGCGCAGCGAATGGCCAACCTACTCGGTGAGGAATTGGGGCAGACGGTGGGCTACCGCATTCGCTTTGATACTTGTATCAGTACATCTACAAGGCTGGAAGTAATTACCGAGGGCATTCTCACCCGAATGCTTCATCAAGACAATGCACTTGAAGATGTGGGCATGGTCATTTTTGATGAATTCCATGAGCGGAATCTTTTCTCAGATGTTGGATTAGCACTTTGCAGAGAGGTGCAACAGGTACTTCGTGAAGAACTTCGAATCGTATTGATGTCAGCCACGATTGACTCGGAGCAGCTCTCCAAACTGCTACAGGCACCCGTGATTCAAAGTAAAGGAAGACAGTATCCAGTAGAAGTCACCTACCTACAGGAAGTAGATGAATATGCAATTGGTGAGGATACAGCAAGGCAAATCATCCCCTTGACCAAACAGCATTCGGGAGATTTCTTGGTGTTTCTACCAGGTCAAGGCGATATCCGGAAGGCTGAAGAAGTTCTAAAAAGAGCCCTTCCATCAGATCTTATAGTCCCTTTGTTTGGACAACTTAACTTTTCCGAGCAGCAGCGGGCCATTCTCCCCCATCCGAGTGGCAAGCGGAAAATTGTGCTTGCAACGGACATCGCAGAAACCTCCCTCACAATTGAAGGTGTGACAGTGGTGGTCGATACGGGCTTTGTGAAGTCCAACCGCTTTGATGCGCGCTCTGGGCTATCCAAACTGGAGCTTCATCGCATTAGCAAGGATTCTGCGGATCAACGAAGCGGTAGAGCGGGAAGACTAGCTGCAGGTCACTCCTACCGATTGTGGAGTAAGGGTACCCAAGCACAGTTGGCTGATTTTCGGATACCAGAACTCCTAGATGCTGACCTCACTCCCTTGGTGCTGGACATGCTGGTTTGGGGTAAAAAAGATATTCGCAGCATGACTTGGCTCAATCCTCCCCCAGTTCATGCTTTGGTGTCCGCTGAAAAAGTACTGGAAGCTATTGAAGGATTGGACCAAAGCAACCTGACCTCTCATGGAAAAGAGTTGCACCAGGTACCTGCCCATCCCCGTATCGCACACATGCTCTTGTATGCAAAAAAGGCGAATCTGCTACCTCTGGCCACAGATATTGCTGCCATACTAGAAGAAAAGGATCCACTTGCATCCCAAGCTGGCGTAGACCTCAACTTGCGAATAGAAGGTTTGAGACGCTTTCGAGGACAGGTAAATGGGGCATTTGCCTACAAAAAGATTGATAAAGTGGCAGGTCAATACCGGAAGCTATTTTCCGTAGAACCGGAGAATTCAGCTGTGGACCCTTGGGCTACAGGGCTTTTGCTAGCCTATGCATATCCCGAACGAATAGCTGCTGCAAGGCCAGGCAATAATGCACAGTTTCAACTTGCAAACGGCAAAATTGCGCAACTCGGCCATAAGGATGATTTGGCGCATGAATCCTGGTTGGCCGTAGCCCACTTGGATGCGCGTGATGGGATGGGCAAAATATGGATGGCAGCACCCTTGAATCCCAAGGATTTGGCTCCCATGCTCAAAACCAAAGAGGCATTGGAATGGGACCGAAAGAAAGGAGGGCTTCAAGCCCATGCTGAAATTCGGATTGGCGCGATTGTCTTGGGAAATAGACCATTGCCGAAAGTAAACCCTGAACTGGCAGTTCAACTTCTGTTAGATACACTCAAAGAAGAAGGACGGTTTTTATTGGATTGGAGTGACGCTGTTCTGGGTTTGATTGCACGGGTACAATCTTTGGCAATTTGGCATCCGGAACAGGATTGGCCCAATTGGTCGGTAGATTCTCTATGTGCAAATGCTGCAATCTGGCTAGAACCCTACCTGATGGGCATCACAAAGAATGAGGAATTGAAAAAATTGAATATAAGTCAATTTCTGTATCATTCGCTTTCATTCGAACAACAACAGGATTTAGAAAAGAAAGCTCCTACAAGTTTGCAGGTTCCATCTGGAAGTGAAATACAAATTATTTACCAGGAAGATGGAAGTGCTCCTCGCCTAGCAGTACGCTTGCAGGAACTCTTTGGGATGCTTGAAACCCCAAAAGTGAATGAAGGACGAAATCCTATTCTAATTGAACTTCTCTCACCAGGTTACAAGCCGGTACAGCTCACCCAGGATTTAAAGAGTTTTTGGACTTCAGGATATTTTGAAGTCAAAAAAGAACTCAAACAGCGTTATCCAAAACATTCTTGGCCAGATGATCCCATCAAAGCAGTGGCTGTACGAGGAGTCAAAAAAAGAGAATAAGCGCGGTTTATTCCTCAAAAAGGTCCTTTAGCTCCTGTAGCATCGGTTCCACTTCAAGCTTTTTCAAAGCAAGACTCTCTTCGTCCTCTGGATTGTGCAGGTAATGATTCCAATGCTTTTCAGCCTTGCGTATCGTCCTAGGGGTGATATCAAATTCCACGCTGTCCAAATAGCCTTTTCCTAGTGTAGAAGCTTTGAAGTTTCCAAAAAGGTACACTCGGAAAACATCAACAAAGCGTTCCCCTAGGTTGAATTCTTCTAAAACCTGAACGAAAGCACCTTGAATGGCTTTGTTTTTCTTATCAAAAATAGCTTCGAAAATAGCGTCTAGAGACTCTTCATTCCAAGAAGTTTTGGCCAATGCCCGACAAGCCAAATACGCAATTTCCCATTGATCTCCCTTAACCAAGGTAATCAGGTGGTCTTTCGTTTCTTCATCAGCCATGCCCCCAAGTTTTTCCGCAAAGTGATAGGCTTCCTCTTCTTTGGGATCGCACATCCGATTCAACACTTTTTGTATGTCTTCCTGCATATTGTTTTCTTTCTTTGTGCAAAGATAGTTACGGAACTGGCTTTACGATGAAAATACCCCAAACTCAAGTTGTATCCTACGCTCAAGCACTTCTCCTTGTGGATCAAGCGGCCAAAATGGAATGGGAAATTCGCTTTTTACCAGAAAAAAACCAGCTTCTCATTGAAAATGAGGGGGGCTGGTTGATCAAACTTTTTCTTCCGTGGACGCTATCCTGGCATCCTGAACGGAAGTTTCAAGAATTGGATGATGTCCACTACTGTTTGACCCTTGTAAGGGCTGGACAGGCTGCAGTAGGCTATTTTCATCGAGGAAAGCTCCTGGATCACAAAGTATTTCGAGGCTACTTGGTTCGCCAAAAGCAAGGTAAATCACAATTTAAATACCTGAAAACCAAAGGAAAATCTAGAGCTGGTTCACGTATCAGATTAGAAGAAACGCAAGTGTTTTTTAAAGCAATCAATCAGCGCCTACAGGTGTATGCCAAGCAATACCCACTCAACTTTTGGGGTCTTGGATGTGCCAAAACCATGAGGCCCTTGCTATTCGATGGGGAAATAGCACCTCCTTTCAGTTCCAAATCACGGGAGTTGATTGAACTCCCCTATCCGTTCACCAAAGGATCTTACGAGGAATTGCAAGAATTGGAATTGCGGTTGCAGCAATTTCACCTGCTCCTATCCCCAGCAGGGAAAGAAGTACTTTCAACCGCACTATCGTCCAACAATCCCGAAGACGCTGACGATACCTGGTAAGCATAAAAAAGCCTTTGGCTTCCGAAGAGACCAAAGGCAAAAAGGAAAGTGGGCGTTGGTTTAGCTTTCTTTAGTTCCTTTTTCTGGGAAAGAGTAGGACAACATATTGATTGTTTCGTGTGCCATTTTGATGTTGAATTCGTAGGCTAGACTCTTGTAGTTTACCAAATCCACGATCGTTCCAATAAAGCACAATCCGACGGTGAGTAGATACAGGATTCCAAGGCCAATTTGCCCAAGGATAAAGCGATGCAAACCCGCAAAGCCAAAGAAACCAAGTAAGGTTAAAATCAAAATCATCTGTGGGTCTTTTCGTCTTGCTCGATACACTTGAGCAAATAAGGACGCTTCTTCTTCATCCATGCTTTTCATCAATCCCTGGATGTAACCCAATTCCATGCCTTCCAATTCAGGAAGATGTCTCAATACATTAGCCATAGTATGTCCTGTTTTTTAATTGTTTAATTAATACCCAAATACGATGAAATATGACTCCATAAGCCAATGCTGCCAAGGGATGCATTTCCCAAGAGGCTAGAAATTCTCCTCTAACAAGCAGGTTCATGGCCCTTCCCAATCCACATCCAGGGCACCAGGTCAAGCCTAAATTATCCAAAGGACAAAGGCTGAAGGCATCCGAATAAGGATTGATGGTGAGGATGGCAAGAATACACGCGATCCAAGTAATTAATTCTACCGGGATAGTTTGCAATCGATGCCTCAATTCTTTCATGGTATCCAATTTACTAAAATGATGCCAAACCGCTAAAAAAGCGCTGGAAGCGGTTTAAGCAAAATAGCTCCGCTGTTCATGTAGGATAATTGAACAGCTACCTGTCCGTTTACGAACGATTTAATACGGGTAGTTGGAGTTGTAGTACCCGCCCAAATTGCTGGATTTGTTGGCGCTCAAGGTTCTTTCGCAGCGATTCGTGGTTTTTTACTGCTCCAAAGGTTTTTAAACCAGATGATTTTAAAAATAGTCCCAGAAAATCACCCGGAACTTGAATATTCCCAGAAATCCCTACTGCTTTGGAAGCTTCTTTTCCTAGAAAATAGGAAAGCAATGCCTCCAATTGGCTTGTTAAAAAGGAATCAGGAATATTTTTTTGATAGAATTCGAGCAAGGCTTTCGTTAGTTTCTTTCCAGCATCCGAAGGTTTGAGATGTCTTTTTCGAATCAATCGATCCAACTCAAATGCTTCTTTGGCAGTTGTTGGCCACAAAGAAGGCTCGATCCCCATCAACTCCCCAATCCACTTCCAATAGCGAAGCACCGCTTGGTGTTCCTTTGAACTTGGGGACATCCCCAACTTGGTCATTCCACGAAGTACAAGGTGACTAAACGCCAGATTAGTACCCAAAAGGTCTTCCTGATTGATTGGTTCTCCATATTCAGGGGACCAATCCAATGCATATTTTCGAATAAAATAGCGGCTATAGGCATGTATTAAGCGAACCTTAGCACAAGTCAAAAAGGCTTCATCTTGATGAGTAAATGCCCCAGGTTTAAAGATATCCAAAACGAAACGTGTGGTCTCCCCTAGCCTTTCACCGATTTTATCGAGGATTCGTTGAGATCGAACGAGCACTTGGGCCCCATCAGCGAAAGCATAGCAATAAGGCAAGGAATAAAATCCAAGCATTGCGAGATACATATCCCCTCGTTGTTCGAAAAACTCCTGTGCTAGCCGATGCTCCCCTCCAGAAAATTCTTTTTCTTTGTGAAGGTAAAATTCAAAATATAGCCGCAGTTCTTCTGGAAAGTAGTCTGGAAGCTTCCCTGGAATGACTAGCCAAGAATTAATCTCTGAAGCCAAATTGGGTTGAGAGACCAACACTTCAACAGCTCGATCTGCCAAAGTATCCTGTTGGAGCCGTAATTGATCGAAATTAGGGTTGTTGTATTGCGCAAGTAGATTCACCTTTACCTAACCAAAAATTCACACTTTAGTTGCCAAGAGATGCGAATCCAGTATAAAATCTATTTCACACTTTTAGTGTGCCTACTGATTCAAACCACGAAAGGACTTGCACAGGCATCCACTGACCTATGGGTGATGGATGTGGAAGGCAAGGGTGGAAAAATCAAACTTTTAACTGCTACCGCGAAGCCGCTGACCAATCGGCCTGAATACGACAACCAACCTAGCTTCATCAACGATTCCGAATTGATTTTTTCTGCTGCCGATGCCAAAGGAAATAACGACCTGATCCTCTACAGCTTTCGAACACAAAAATTCACCAACCTGACCCAAACACCGGATCGAAGTGAGTTTTCGCCGAGCCTTACCGAATGTGGATCCTATTTTTCGGCCATAGTTGTAGAGCCAAATGGCACCCAACGATTGTGGTTGTACCCGATTACTGGGGAAGCGCCAGAACTATTGTATGACGATATTTTTCCAGTGGGCTATTACGATTTTTACGATGGGAAGGCCGCACTCTTTGTTCTTGGCGAACCCAATTCCTTGGTGTATGTGCGTGGAAAAGGAATGGTGGACACCTTAGATACGGATATTGGAAGAACAGTCAGAAAACGACCTATCACCCCTGAAATCTCCTATTTAGATCGGAAAAAAAGCCAAGAAACGAGTCAAGGCAAAGCTTTTGGAATCGCCTCAGTCAACCTAAAAACAGGGGTGAAAAAGGAGTATGGGTATGCCATCCCTGGATCTCAAGATTTCATTTGGCTAGACAAAAACCACCTCTTGATGGCGAAGGGAAATGAAGTCTTCACCAAACATATTCAAGAAAGTGATTGGCATTCTCTGGGAAAAATAGAATCTTCGAGCCACCAAGGGATTACAAGGTTGGCATACAGCCCTGAACTGAATAAGATTATTTTGGTACTTAACAGAAAATGAATTTACGCATGAACCCAAAAATTTACTTCCATAGCCTCGTACTAGTCCTTTCATTGCTAAGTCAATCACTTATTGCACAAGTGGATGAT
>Ga0315905_10002109_pt1 | contig 21053 bp, 14 predicted proteins | sample LakEriMetagenome_5_FD_203522 | JGI IMG/M metagenome (GOLD analysis project Ga0315905, IMG submission 203522) | Freshwater fungal communities from buoy surface, Lake Erie, Ohio, United States - Buoy 4 MA121 | ecosystem: Environmental > Aquatic > Freshwater > Lake | place: USA: Lake Erie, Ohio...
TTACGGGTCGATGATTGCGGCGGTGGTGGGGGCGTGGGTGGTGCATCGGTTGGTGACGGGGTTGGCTGGGGGAGGTGGGCCGATTGACCGTGGGGCGCGGGTGCGTGGTGGGTTGATCGGGTTGATCCCGGCATTGGTGCTGACGTGGGCTGGGGCGATGGCGTTGCGGGTGACTGGGGCGACGGCTGGGTTGCGGGAATTGGAGGCGGCGGTGAAGGGGCAGCGTGCGGCTGGGGTGAGTGAGCCTGGGTTGCTGCCGCGGGTGAGTCACAGTTTGTCGACGGGGACGGTGGGGGATCTGCTGAATCGGTTGGATCCGCTGGCGACTGGGCAGACGGTGCCGCTGGCGTCGCTGCTGGTGCTGCGGCACAGTCCAGTGGTGTGGGATCGGGCGCTGCGGCATCCGCAGGCGGCGGTGCTGCTGCAGAGCGGGGCGGTGCAGCGGTTGCTGCGGGACAGCGATGTGGGGAACGCGCTGAGTTTTTCGGATTACACGAGACTGCTGACCCTGCCGGAGATGGCGGAGGCGCTGAGGGATCCGGTGTTGAGGGCGGCGCTGCTGAATGCGGACATGGGGGAGCTGCTAGGGGCGTGCATTACGGGGCGGAGTGGCCCGGCGGTGATTCCGCGGGCGATTCCGGTGCCGGAGCCGTGAGGGAAGAGCAGGTGGGAGGGGCAGGCGCGTGGTTAGCGCGGGTAGCGACCGCCGCGTGGGCCGGAGAGCCAGCGCCATGCGCTTTCGACCATGCGGCGCGGGTCTTTCCATTGGGCTTCCCAGCCGAGGACGGCTTTGGCTTTGGCTGGGTTGGCGACGAGTTCGGGGGGATCGCCTTCGCGGCGGGGTCCGAAGGAGAAGGGGACGGGTTTGCCGGTGACTTCTTCGACGAGTTTGAGCATCTGGAGGACGCTGACGCCGGTGCCGGTGCCGAGGTTGCAGGCGGTGGAGGGGCCACCTTTGCGGAGATGGGAGAGGGCGTCGGCGTGGGCCTGGGCGAGGTCGAGGACGTGGATGTAGTCGCGGATGCAGGTACCGTCCGGGGTGGGGTAGTCGTTGCCGAAGACGGTGAGAGCTGGGACTTCCCCGGTGACGGCCATGAGGGCGCGTGGGATGAGGTGGGATTCGGGTTCGTGGTCTTCGCCGATGGCGGCGTCATCGGAGCAGCCGCTGGCATTGAAGTAGCGGAGCATGACGTGGTTGATGCCGCAGGCGTTGACGCAGTCGATGAGGACGCGTTCGAGCATGAGTTTGCTCATGCCGTAGGGGTTGATGGGTGCCTGGGGGTGGGATTCGTCCATGGGGACGGAGACGGGGTTGCCGTAGGTGGCGCAGGTGGAGGAGAAGACGAAATGGCGGGTGTTGTGGCGCTGCATGGTTTCGAGCAGCGTGAGTGGGGAGGCGAGATTGTTGCGGTAGTATTTGAGGGGATTGGAGACGGATTCGCCGACGAGGGCGTAGGCGGCGAAGTGGAGGACGGCTTCGATGGGTTGTGAGCTGAAGACGGCGTCCATGGCGGCGGCGTCGCCGAGGTCGGCCTGGACGAAGGAGACGGAAGGGGAGACGAGGGCGTCGCGGTGGCCGAGTTCGAGGGTATCGACGACGACGACCTGTTCGCCGGCTTCGGCGAGCATGCGGACGGTGTGGGAGCCGATGTATCCGGCGCCGCCGGTGACGAGAATGGCCATGATGAGTGGGGGGATTGAGAGTTAGGAAGTCGGAAATCAGATTCTGGGGCAGGGTCCGGCTTTGATGCGGCTGTAGTGTGCTCTGACGCGGCTGAGGAACCATGCCCATTTGCGGCCGGGGCGGCCGTTGTCGAGGAGGAAGTGGGGGCAGTTTTTGTTGGGGGGGCTGGCACCGCGGCGAGGCCAGTGGTAGTGTGGGACGACATTGCGGAGGGGGATGCCGTGTTCGTACATGAGGAAGGCGGTGAGTTTGGCGGTGCGTTCGATGGTGGCGGAGCGGTCATTGCCGCGGTGTTCGCACATTTCGATGCCGACGCTGTAGTTGTTGCCGGGGCCGTCGAAGTCGGCGTGTTCGCCTTGTTCGCGGGTGGGGAGGTGTTGGACGGCGCAGTTGTCCTGGACGGTGAAGTGCCATGTGAGGAAGCCGATGCGGTTGCCGCCGGGGCGTTTACGGGCGCGGAGTTTACCGTTAGAGAGAGCGCGGGCGTGGTCGAAGGCGTCGCCGGAGTAGTTCTGGGTGGAGTGGATGGTGATGTAGCGCGGGGACATGGGCCGATGGTATCTGCGGCCGTAGGTACCTTTGGGGATGAGGCGGGAGATGACGCGGATTTCGCTACGGAGGAGTTGTTCCGGGGTGATGCCGCGGCTGCTGATGACGTGGGAGCCGGTGGGAGGGGAGAAGCCTTGCGGGGCTCCGCCTGGGGCGGAGCAGGCGGCGACGAGGGCGCAGAGGAGCGGAACGACCGCACTGAGCAGGGGCAGGGCTGCGGAGAAACGCATGCGGTGTGGGTACTGTTTCGGCCAGGAAAGTCAAGATATGCCGGAGGGTTGCGGTGGGAAGGGGAGTGATTAGAGTGGGGACTTCATTCTTTCCCCATATGAAATTCGAAACCATCTGTCTTCACGGCGGCCATGAGCCGGATCCGACCACGTTGAGCCGAGCGGTGCCGGTGTACCGGACGGCGAGTTTTCTGTTCCGGAACACGGAGCATGCGGCGAATCTGTTTGCGCTGCGGGAGCTGGGGAACATTTACACCCGGCTGATGAATCCGACGACGGACGTGCTGGAGAAGCGGGTGGCGCTGCTGGAGGGTGCTCCGGAGATGGGTGCGCTTGGGGTGGCGAGCGGGACGAGTGCGGTATTTTATGCGGTGATCAATCTGGCGCAGGCTGGGGACAACATTGTGAGTGCGCGGAATCTGTATGGGGGGACGTACACGCAGTTCAACGACATCCTGCCTGGGTTGGGGATCGGGGTGAAGTTTGTGGACAGCCGGGATCCTGAGAATTTTGCGAAGGCGATTGATGGGCGGACGCGGGCGTTGTTCTGCGAGACGGTGAGCAATCCTGCGCTGGAGATTGCGGATCTGGAGGCGATTGCGGGGGTGGCGAAGGCGCATGGGATACCGCTGATTGTGGACAGCACGTTCAGCACGCCGTATCTGACGAAGCCGCTGGCGCATGGGGCGGATGTGGTGGTGCACAGCCTGACGAAGTGGTTTGGCGGGCACGGGACAGGGATTGGTGGAGTGGTGGTGGACAGCGGGCGGTTTGCGTGGGGTGCGGGGAAGCATCCGGTGTTTGATGCGCCGGACGGGTCTTATCACGGGTTGCGGTGGGGGCATGATCTGCCTGGGCCGCTGGCACCGCTGGCGTACATTCTGCGGATGCGGACGGTGCCGCTGAGGAATCTGGGGGCGTGCATCAGTCCTGACAATTCGTGGATGTTTCTGCAGGGGATTGAGACCCTGCCGCTGCGGATGGAGCGGCATTGCAGCAATGCGCTGGCGGCGGCGGAGTTTCTGAAGGGGCATCGGCGGGTGAAGTGGGTGCGGTATCCCGGGTTGGCGGACGATCCGGAGTTCGAGCGCAATCAGCGGTATCTGGGAGGCAAGGGAGGGAGCATGGTGGTGTTCGGGATCGAGGGCGGGCGGGAGGCCGGGGCGAAGTTCATTGATTCGCTGAAGCTGTTCAGTCATCTGGCGAATGTGGGGGATGCGAAGAGCCTTGCGATTCACAGTGCGAGCACGACGCACAGCCAGTTGAACGAGGCGCAGCAGGCGGCGGGCGGGATCACGCCGGATCTGATCCGACTGAGCATTGGGATCGAGCATATTGACGACATTGTGGCCGACCTTGACCATGCGCTGGCGGCGGCGGCCCTTTGAGGGGAGTGCGGGTGGGTGCCGACCGTGTCCGGCGGATGGAGGCCGGGCACGGTGGGGCGGAGCGGGCGGCGGCTTATTTCCGGGTGGAAATAAGGAACCGAGGTCCGGGGCGAGACCGGGAGGTCAGGGACCGGCGACGGTGGCGACGGTATTGGATCCGGCGACGGCGGCGTCTTTGCCGGTGATGGGCCATGTGGCCTTGAGATTGAGGCGTGCTGGGGGTTCAGCGATGATGCTGGTGCCTTTGCCGGCGTCGACGGCGTGTTCGCCGTAGACGAGGGGGACGACGGTGAAGACGAGGCTTTCGTCGGGTTGGTGCTGGACGTTGAGGAGAGTGGCGTGGAGACGGCGCTTGTTGCGCTGGGAAGAGGTATCGATTTCGATGATGTCGCCGGAGCCGAACTGGGCGGAGGACGCGCTGCGGGTGGGGATGATGTATTCGATGACGACGTTGCGGTATTCCTTGTCGTGTTCGTTGATGGCGACGGCGCGGGCGACGATGCCTTTGGTGAAGACGTCGGTGGCTCCGAGTGGGCGGGCGTGGATGATGCGGAAGCGGCCTTTGACGTAGACTGGGCGGTCGTCCTTGTAGTTGGTGAGGTAGGCGCGGCGGAGGTCGCTGTTTTTCTGGGCGAGGTTGTCCGAGGAGAAGCTGTGGAAGGTCTGGTAGAGTTCGGCCTGGTCGAAGGCCTTGCCGCCGGGGACGTCTTTTTCGGTGAAGCCCTTGAGGCGCTCGAGTTTATTGAAGCGTTCGAGGATGGCGTAGTTCATGGGCTTTTCCGGATGGGTGAAGACCATGATGGAGAAGAACCATGAGAAGGTGGCGAGGCCGAGGAGGAGCGTGATGGCGACGGCCCACCAGAAGATGCCGCCTTCGGTGCGTTCGACGGTGGCGGCGGCCCCGCGCGACCAAGAGCCTCTGGGGGCCTGCATGAATTCGACACGTGGAGGGCGCATGGGGTGGGAGGGGTCAGGCTGGAGTGGCGCAGGCCTCGCCGTCTGGGACTGGTGGAGATGCGGCAGGGTCGCCGGGTGACTGAGGTTCGAAGGACGTGCCGCAGCCGCAGCTGCGAGCGGCGTTGGGGTTGAGGATTTTGAAGCCTGAGTCGGCGAGGGAGTCTGTGTAATCGAGGGTGCAGCCCTTGAGGTAGGGGGAGCTGGCGGGGTCGACGAGGACCCTGACACCGTCGCGTTCCGAGATGGAGTCGCCGGGGGCTGGGGCGCTGACTTTCATGATGTACTGGAGGCCGGCGCAGCCGCCGCGTTCGACTCCGAGGCGCAGACCTGATCCTGAGGCGGCGTCTGCGAGGAGGGCGCGCAAGTGGATCACAGCGGAGTCTGTGAGGAGGATCATGGCGGAGGAGTCAGGAGGGCATCGGTTGAGAGGCGGGAAGCGGCCGGCTGAGGGGCCGGAAAACGACTCGGATTTCCGCCTTTTCTTACGGAAATCAAACGCTTCTCTTGTCGGGAGATGCAAAAAATCAAGGTGATGCCTGACACGCTGGCGAGCCAAGTGGCTGCCGGGGAGGTGGTGGAGCGTCCTGCGTCGGTGGTGAAGGAGTTGCTGGAGAACAGTATTGATGCCGGGGCGGGGCGTGTGGACATACTGGTGAGGCGTGGGGGGACGGCGTTGATTCGGGTGGTGGATGACGGGGTTGGGATGGGGCGGGAGGATGCGGCGATGAGTCTGGAGCGGCATGCGACGAGCAAACTGCGGACGAGCGGGGACCTTGCGGCGATTCGGACGATGGGGTTTCGAGGGGAGGCGCTGCCGAGCATAGCGAGTGTGTCGCGGTTTGTGCTGCGGACGCGGGAGCACGGGGCGGTGAGCGGGACGGAGGTGGTGGTGGAGGGAGGGCGGCTGGTGGGGGTGGCGGTTGCGGGGGAGGCGCCGGGGACGCAGATTGAGGTGCGGTCGTTGTTTTACAATGTGCCGGCGCGGCGGAAGTTTCTGAAGTCGGAGGCGACGGAGTTCAGTCACATTGAGCAGGTGGTGCGGGTGCATGCCTTGGCGCATCCGGAGATGGCGTTCAGTCTGACGCACGATGAGAGATTGGTGTTCCAGCTGCCTGGGGGGAGTGAGTTGCGGGAGCGGATTGCGGGGTTGGCGGGGCTGGAGGTGGCGGAGCGATTGAGGGAAGTGGTGGAGACTGAGCGTGGCGGGCTGACGGTGCGCGGGTTTCTGGGGGAGCCGGGGATGACGCGGTCGAACCGGGCGTTGCTGCAGACGTTTCTGAACCGGAGGCCGGTGGAGAGTCCGGTGTTTGTGCATGCGTTGCGGGGCGCGTATGCGGAGGCGTTGCCGCGAGGGGCTTGGCCGGTGGCGTTTTTGTTCATCGGGATTGATCCTGGGGAGGTGGATGTGAATGTGCATCCGGCGAAGCGGGAGGTGAGGTTTCGGGATGGTGGGGGTGTGCAGGCGGCGCTGATGGAGGTGTGCGGGGAAGTGCTGAGGAGGCGTGTGGTGGTGGCGGTGCCGGAGGTTCCTGAGGGGGGGGTGCAGCCGGTGGCGCGGTGGCGGGTGGTGCCGGAGCAGCCGGTGCTGATTCCGGCGGCGGAGCAGGTGGCGTTGCGGCGGGACTGGTCGGCGCTGGAAGTTAGGGTGGAGAGGGAGGAGAGGGCGGCGGGGCGGGAGGAAGTGTCAGGGGAGGAGACGGTGGAGGTTCCGGTGGCGCGGGAGCCGGTGGCGGTGCCGTTTCGGATGCTGGATCGGTTGGGTGAGGGGTATTGGCTGATGGAGAGTGAGGAGGGGTTGGTGGTGCTGGATTGCCGTGCGGCGCGGGAGCGGATTCTGTATGAGGCGGCGCGGGCGCGGCGTCGGGATGAGCCTGTGGAGACGCAGGTGTTGCTGGCGCCGATCACGCTGGTGTTGAGCCCGCGGGAATTTGACAGTTTGCAGCCGCATCTGGGGACCTTGAGGCGGATGGGGGTGGGTGTGTCGGAGTTTGGGGCGAATACATTGATGATCGACAGCCTGCCGCCGTTTTATCGGGCGGATGGGGAGGCGGCGGCGCTGGTGAGCAGCCTGATGGCGGAGTTGCGGGTGGCGGGGGAACGGGCACCGCATCGGCGACTGGATGATGATGTGGTGGCGGCGGCGGTGGCGCGGCATGCGGCGCGGGAGCCGGTGCCGGCGGATGAGGAGGCGGCGCGGGAGCTGGCGGCTGAGTTGTTAGGCTGCGAGATGCCGTACTGTTGTCCGGAGGGGCATCCGACGATGATCCAGATATCGTTTCAGGAGCTGGGGCGGAAGTTCGGGAAGCGATGAGTTATGGGGAATGGAATGAACACGTGGGGACGGGTGATGCCGGTGGTGGTGGCGGCGTTGACGGTGGCTGGGCTGGGACGGGCCGCCGGAGACGGAGCGATGGGCGCGGGTGCTGGCGGAGGGGAGTGGGTTGCCGGTGCGGAAGCTTGGGGCGAGGCCTGGGTCGCTGGGGGCGTGGTTTGGGGAGACTCTGGGTGGGGCGGTGCTGACGATGGAGTTGCCGGCGCGGCCGCCTGTGGGGGTGGAGGCGTTGTGGCGGGAGTACGGGCGGGGGTTGGTGGCGGTGCTGAGGGGTGGGTGAGCTGGGCGCATCCCCTTTTGCATTTTTGCGATGGGGCGTGAGGGTGGGGGTTCTGCTGGTTCGCTGCGAGTGATGCGGCGAGGGCAAACTGCTTATGATCGGAGACCTCATCAAGATCCGTCCGGAACAGCTTCCGGCGCGACGCCGGAACCGTATGCCGCTGTGGAAGCGGCCGTGGTTTCGGGTGACAGCCCTGACGCTGCTGGCGGCTGGGGTGGTGGCGTGGCTGAGCCTGCGGAGTTACCTTGTGCAGTTTCGGGAGAAGGCGGAGACCTTTGATTTGAGCCTGCTGGGGAAGTTCGAGCAGAGCAGTATTCTGTTGGACCGGGACGGGCGTGAGATCGGGCGGCTGGCGAATGAGAACCGGACGCTGGTGCAGTACAGTGACATGCCGCAGTATCTGATTGATGCGCTGGTGGCGACGGAGGACAGTCGGTTCTGGGAGCACAAGGGTGTGGATTACCGGGGGATTGCGCGTGCGGCGAAGGATGGATTGTTTGCGGGGAGGTTGGTATCGGGGGCGAGTACGATCACGCAGCAGCTGGCGAGGAACACGTATGGGCTGACGGAGCGGACGCGGGAGCGGAAGCTGCTGGAGATCTATCTGGCGGAGCGGATCGAGAGGCACTATCAGAAGCCGACGATCATCGAGTTGTATCTGAACCGGATTCCGTTCGGGAAGGGGTTTTTCGGGATCGAGGCGGCGGCGCAGGGGTATTTCAGCAAGACGACGCGCCAGCTGACGAAGGCGGAGGCGGCGACGCTGGTGGGGTTGATCAAGAGCCCGCGGTTTTACAATCCGATCAATGATCCGCAGCTGTCGGTGCGGGAGCGGGACCAGACGATCGACCGGATGGTGATCCGGAATTATCTGACGCGGGAGGAAGCGGTGGTGTTGAAGGGGCAGCCGCTGGGGGTGAAGCCGTCGGACACGGTGAGGGCGGCTGGGTATGCGCAGCATGAGATTGAGGACGAGGTGGAGGGGATCCTGACGGAACTGGGGGTGGAGGGGATTGCGGGGAAAGGGTTCCGGGTGTACACGACGATTGATTCGGGGATGCAGCAGGCGATGGAGGCGAGCTTCATGAAGCGGCTGGCGGAGGTGGAGCAGCGAGAGGATTATCCGAAGGACCGGGAGAAGCTGGCGGATTTCACGGCGAAGCTGGAGGCGCACCGGAAGGCGAATGGGTTGCCGCAGGATGCGCCGCGGCCGGCGTATCTGCAGGGAGCTGGGATTGCGGTGGATAACCGGACGGGCGGGGTGCTGGCGATGGCGGGCGGGCGGAATTTCGGGCAGTCGCAGTACAACCGGGTGCTGCTGACGAAGCGGCCTGCGGCGACGGCGTTTGTGCCGTTTGTGTATACGGCGGCGTTTGAGGACAAGTGGTTTCCGGGGAGCCGGATCATTGATCAGCGGATGGACAACACGCGGGTGATGCTAGGGGCGACGAGCGGGACGCTGGGGGAGCTGGGGGTGGAGACCTTCAACATTCAGCATGACGACACGACGTCGGTGCGGAAGGCATTGATTCAGGGGAAGAACAACTGTGCGGCGCGGCTAGGGCTGGAGATCGGGGTGGAGAAGGTGACGGCGGTGGCGAAGCGTGCGGGGTTTGGGGAGATGCCGGCTGATCCGGCGGTGCTGCTGGGGCGTCAGGACGTATCTGTGAAGGACATGGCGCTGGCGTACACGACGTTTCCGAATGGCGGGACGAGGCCTGAGGGCATTCATTTTGTGACGAAGATCGAGAATCCGGAGGGTCGGACGATCTGGAAGCGGGCGGAGGAGGGAGTGAAGCAGGTGCCGGTGACGGATCCTGCGGCGGCGTGGATGACGCACAGTTGTCTGGAGGAATCGATGCTGCTGGACATCGGGACGGCGTCGAATGCGCGGGAGCTTGGGTTGCGGCCGATGCCGATGGCTGGGAAGACGGGGACGCATATCAATTCGAGCGACCTGTGGTTTGCGGGGTACAGCAGTGAGGTGACGTGTGCGGTGTGGGTGGGATTGGACAAGCGTGAGCAGGTGTATCCGTTTGCGTTCGGGCGGCACACGGCGCTGCCGGTGTGGGTGGATGTGATGAATGCGTCGGTGCGTGAGGGGAAGGAGCCGGCGGATTTTGCGGAGCCGCAGGGATTGAGCCTTGTGGAATTGTGCGAGTTGTCTGGGGATGTGGCGTCGGATGCGTGTCTGGAGATGCGGCCTGATCCTGCGGATCCGACGCGGGAGAAGCTGACGAAGATTTCGTACATGGAGTATATCCGAGGCGGGTCGAAGCTTGGGAATGTGTGCAAGCTGCACACGATTGGCGGGGAGACGGCGGCGACGGGGTTTATTGCGGAGCCGGGGGTGCCGGTGCCGCCGAGTGGACCGACTGGGGTGAATCCGGCGCTGGCGGCGGAGGATGCGATTCCGGTGCGGATCAGTGCGGCGACGGTGCTGGGGAAGGATCCGTACACGTCGGTGGTGGCGAGTGCGCCTGCGGAAGCGGAGGAGGAGGGGAAGGAGAAAGGAGATCCTGACAAGAAGGGCGGGGACGACGAGAAGAACGTGGCGGTGAAGCCGGGGATACAGGTGGCTCCGGCGATTCCGGCGGCTCCGGTGCCGGTGGTGTCGCCCGGGACGGCTCCGCGGCCGCTGCTGATTCAGCCGGGCAAGGCGGATATTGAGTGAGGGGGAGTGCCCTGGAGTGATCCGCTTGCGTAGATGGGAAAAGGACCGTTGCGTTGCGGTTCCGGAAATTTCCCATGCTTGCCCGAACCAGTTCCCCTGATCTTGCTGCCTCTCCTGAGGGGACAGTTGCGTTTCCACTTTCTGGTGTGCAGCACCGGCGCCTTGCGAACGGGCTGGAGATTCTTTTCAAGGAGGACCGGAGTGCGCCGCTGGTGAGTGCGCAGGTGTGGGTGCGGACGGGGAGCATCATGGAGGCGAATCTGCTGGGCACGGGGGTGTCGCATCTGGTGGAGCACATGGTTTTTCAGGGTGCGGGGGCGCATGGGCCTGGAGCGGTGGCGAGGCTGGTGCAGGAGACGGGTGGGGTGCTGAATGCGTACACGTCGTTTGACCGGACGGTGTACTGGATAGACACGCTGCGGGAGGGGTTAGATACGGCGCTGGGAGTGCTGGCGGATCTGACGACGGCGGCGCGGTTTCCGCATGCGGAGTTTGAGAAGGAGAAGGATGTGATCCGGCGGGAGATTGACATGGGGCGGGACGATCCGGGGCGGACGGTGAGTCAGCTGATGTTCAGCACGGTTTATCGTGAGCATCCGTATCGTGAGCCGGTGATCGGGCGGCTGGAGTTATTCAACACGGTGGAGCGGGATGCGGCGTTTGGTTACTGGCAGGAGCGGTACACGCCGGAGCGGATGTTTGTGGTGGTGGCAGGGGATACGGATATTGAGACGGTGGAGCGGATGGTGGAGGAGCGGTTCGGGAAGGTGGAGTCGAGGCCGTCGGCGCATTTGTATCTACCTGAGGAGCCGGTGCAGACGGCGGCGCGGGCGGCGCATACGGAGTTCAGCACGGAGATCACGCGGATGGAATTGGCGTGGCGGATTCCGGGGCTGCTGCATGCGGACACGCCGGCGCTGGAGGTGCTAGGGACACTGATGGGGAGCGGGAGGACGTCGCGGTTGTGGCGGGAGGTGCGGGAGCGGAAGGCGCTGGTGCATTCGGTGGGGGCGGGGGCGTACACGCCGGTGCTGAGCGGGATTTTTTATGCGAGTGCGGAGTGTGACCCGGACAAGCGCGAGGCGGCGGAGGCGGCGATGCTGGATCAGGTGCGGGCGATTCAGGACAGCGGGGTGACGGAGGCGGATGTGAGGCGGGCGCGGCGGATGTTCCTGGCCGATCAGTTGTCCGGGCTGACGACGACTCGCGGGCAGGCTAGTGATGTGGGGAGCAACTGGCACAGTGCGGGGAACGCGGATTTCACGAGTCATTACCTGGAAGCGGTGGACCGGGTGACGCCGGAGCAGGTGCAGCGGGTGGCGCGGGAGTGGCTGACGCCGCAGGGGCTGACGAGTGTTTCGATCAATCCGCCGGGGAGCCTAGCGAAGACGACGGTGGCGGTGAGCGGGCTGCGTGCGGAGCCGGTGCGGCGTCATGTCTATCCTAACGGATTAACCCTGCTGGTGCGGGAGGATCGGAGGTTGCCGGTGGTTTCGCTGCATGCGACCCTGCGGGGCGGGCTGCTGGCGGAGACGGTGGAGTCGAGCGGGATCGGGCGGCTGATGGCGCGGACGTTTGTGAAGGGGACGGCGGGGCGGGGATCGGAGGAGATTGCGGATCTGATTGAGAGTGGAGGCGGGAGCATTGGAGCGGACAGTGGGGGGAGCAGTTTTTCGGTATCGGCGCAGGTGCTGCGGCCGGATTTCGAGCAGGGGCTGGCGTTGTGGGCGGAGGTGCTGCTGGAGCCGTCGTTTCCGGAGGATGAGGTGAAGCGTGAGGCGTCGCGGCAGGCGGCGGCGCTGAAGCAGCAGGAGGACCATCCGTCGTTCCTAGCGTTTCAGGCGCTGCGGCGTGCGGTGTACGGGACGCATCCGTTTTCGCTGAACCGGGAGGGGACGCCGGAGTCGCTGGCGCGGATCGGGCGGGAGGAGATTCTGGGTTTGCACCGGGAGCAGGTGGTGACGGGCAATGCGGTGGTGGCGGTGGTGGGTGATGTGGGGTTTGAGGAAGCGCGGGAAGTGGTGGCGCGGGCGCTGGCGGGATTGCCGGAGGGGCCGCGGCGGGACGGGGCGACGCTGCCGGAGCCGCCGGTGCATGCTGGGCAGACGATTGCGGTGGTGAAGGACAAGCGTCAGGCGTTCCTTGTGGCGGGGTATCCGACGGTTGGGATCACGCATGAGGACCGGACGGCGCTGGATCTGATTGATGAAGCGTGCAGTGACATGGCGAGCCGGTTTTTCGAGCGGATCCGGGAGCAGCATGGACTGGCGTACAGTGTGGGGACGACGCAGATCATCGGGATGGCTCCGGGGGTGTTTGCGTTTTATCTGAGCACGGCACCGGAGAAGCTGGAGTTTGCGCGGGACGAGCTGCTGAAGGAGATCGGGCTGCTGGCGCGGGAGGGATTGCTGGCGGATGAACTGGATCGTGCGCGGAAGACGTGGATTGGGAAGCAGGCGATGCAGACGCAGAGCAGTGCGGGGCTGGCGCAGCAGTGTGCGCTGGATGAGCTGTACGGGTTAGGGTTTGACCACTATGAAGCGGTGCTGGAGCGGGTGCGGAGCATCACGGTGGAGGAAGTGGCGGCGGTGTGCCGGCGGTATTTCACGGCGGAACCGGTGCTGGTGGCGGTGGGGCCGGAGGGGGAGGGAAGTGAGAAGTGAGAAGTCGGAATGAGGACGGGTGCGTGTGGGTTGATCTGTTGGCGCTGGGCTGGCCGTTGAGGGGCGACGTATTTGCGTGGACTTAAGGGATGACGTTTACTCCATAGAGTCCGAAGAGCGGGGCGGCGAGAGGGCGGGGGTAAGAAGACAGGCCTCTTCGAGGTCTGGGGCTTTTGGGGGTCACAGGCAGGATGCCCGAGCCACTTTGGGGGGCTGGTTGGGAGAGGTGGGTGAGGAGTCAGGTCTGGGGTTGCAAATGGTGGGGTGGCGGGTTCAGGTCTGAGACGAGCGAGTTGGCGGGGAACCGTCGGGGCTCTGGGTGCGTTGTTACTGGTGGTGTGGTGCGATGATGTGCTGCGCTGCTGATTTTCTGAAACTGAACCAGTTGGGACTGACATTATGTGGACATCGATCAAATCGTATACGGACATCCGCTTTGAGAAGACGGAGGACGGGGTGGCGAAGATCACGATCAACCGGCCGGAGGTGCGGAATGCGTTTCGGCCGCTGACGGTGAAGGAGTTGCTGGATGCGTTTGATCTGGCGCATGAGGATCCGTCGATTGGGGTGATTGTGCTGACGGGGGAGGGAGAGAAGGCGTTCTGTTCGGGAGGTGACCAGAAGGTGCGTGGGCATGCGGGGTATGTGGGGAGTGACGGGGTGCCGCGGCTGAATGTGCTGGATTTGCAGAAGAAGATCCGAGGGTTGCCGAAGCCGGTGATTGCGATGGTGGCGGGGTATGCGATCGGGGGCGGGCATGTGCTGCATGTGGTCTGCGATCTGACGATTGCGGCGGACAATGCGCGGTTCGGGCAGACTGGGCCGAAGGTGGGGTCGTTTGATGGCGGGCTGGGGTCGTCGTATCTGGCTCGGATTGTGGGGCAGAAGAAGGCGCGGGAGATCTGGTTTTTGTGTCGGCAGTATGATGCGCAGCAGGCGCTGGAGATGGGCCTGGTGAATGCGGTGGTGCCGCTAGCGGAGTTGGAGGCGGAGACGCTGAAGTGGGCGCGGGAGATTCTGCAGCACAGCCCACTGGCGTTGCGGTGTCTGAAGTCGGCGCTGAATGCGGACTGCGACGGGCAGATGGGGCTGCTTGATCTGGCTGGGAACGCGACCTTGCTGTATTACATGAGCGAGGAGGCGAAGGAGGGGAAGAATGCGTTTGTGGAGAAGCGGAAGCCTGACTTCGGGAAGTTTCCGCGGGTGCCGTGAGGGCTGGGCCGGGCGTGCCTTGCGCGGTCAGCGCGGTCAGTAGTCCATTTCCCGGAACGTCAGACGGGTGAGTTCTTCGCGGGCGAGCATTTTGTCGGCGTTGGCGCGGAGGCGGCGGCAGAGGAGACGGCCGAGCCATTTGAGGACGAGGAAGGCGGCGTGGGGATCGGTCTGGACGATGTGAGTGAACTGGTCGTCGTCGATGGTCCAGATGTCGGCGCGTTCGATGATTTCGACATCGGCGCTAGCCTTCTGTGGGTCGATCATGTTCATTTCGCCGACGGTTTCGCCGGGGAGGATGGTGGCGAGTTCGAGGTAGGAGCCGTGGGCGTGGCAGGAGACCTTGGCCTTGCCGGAAAGGAGGACGGTGAGGGTCTGATGGGGTTGGCCCTGGGTGGCGAGACGAGTGCCGACGGGGACGGCTGCGAAGCGGCCGGCGCGGGCGAGTTTGGCGCGGAGGGAGTCGTCGAGTTCCGACAGGAGGCCGAGGGGCGGCAGCATGTCGGGAGTGTTGGCGGGATCCATGGCGGTAGCGAAGAGAGTTCCGATGCAAGGTTCTGCCACGGACCCTGATGGGGCAAGACCGGAGTGATTGAATTGGGGCTGTGGGGCGGGTCAGCGGAGGCCTGAGGCGAGGCGGACGCGGTCCATGGTGGACTGGGCGATGGAGCGGGCGCGATCGGCGCTTTTGCGGAGGACCTCGTGGACGTAGTCGAGGTTGTTTTCGAGATTGGCGCGGCGCTGGCGCATGGGTTCGAAGTGGAGCCAGATGGCTTCGAAGAGGCGTTTTTTGAAGTCGCCGTAGCCGGTGCCGCCGCGGCGGAAGTCGGCTTTGAGGGCGTCGACGTCGGCTTCGGGGGCGACGAGTTTGAAGAGATCGACGATGAGACTGGAGTCGGGGTCTTTGGGTTCTTCGACTGGGGTGGAGTCGGTTTTGATGCCCATGACTTTTTTGCGGAGGGCTTTTTCGGATTCGAAGATGGTGATGGTGTTGTCGTAGCTTTTGCTCATTTTTTCGCCATCGAGGCCGGGGACCTTGGCGACCTCTTCTTTGATGCGGGATTTGGGGAGGCGGAGGGTATCGCCGAAGGTGTGATTGAATTTGGTGGCGATGTCGCGGGTGACTTCGACGTGCTGTTTCTGGTCCTGGCCGACGGGGACGAGGTCACTGTCGTAGATGAGGATGTCTGCGGCCATGAGGACGGGGTAGGCGAAGAGCCCGTGATTGGGGGTGAGGCCGCGAGCGGTTTTGTCTTTGTAGCTGTGGCAGTTTTCGAGCATGGGCATGGGCGTCAGGGTGCTGAGGATCCATGCGAGTTCACAGACTTCGGGGACGTCGCTCTGGCGGAAGAAGGTGGCTTTGGCTGGGTCGAGGCCGCAGGCGAGGAAGTCGAGGGCGAGGTCGAGGACGTGGGTGCGGAGTGCTTTGGGGTCCTGGAGACTGGTGAGCGAGTGGTAGTCGGCGATGAAGTAGAAGGCGTCGCCTTCGTCCTGGAGGGAGATGGCTGGTTGCATCATGCCGAAGTAGTTGCCGAGGTGCAGACGGCCGGAGGGCTGGATGCCTGAGAGGATGCGCATAAGGTGGGCACAGTGGCGGCGGGGTGAGGAGTGTCAATGGGTGTAGCGGATGCGGTGGGAGGGGTGAAAAGGAGGTGTAATTTCCGTTTTCGCGTGCGCGGGCTGTGGGGTAGGAGCGGGGCCAGACAACCGATATGGCGCTACTTGACATTCAGCAGATCAGCCGGACGCATCGCACGGCGGCGGGAGAGATTACGGTGTTGGACGATGTGAGTTTCGGGGTGGGGCGGGGAGAGATTTGTGCGGTGACGGGGCCGTCTGGGAGCGGGAAGTCGACGCTGCTGGGGTTGTGTGCGGGATTGGATCTGCCGACGGGGGGGCGGGTGGTGCTGGACGGGAGTGATCTGACGGCGCTTGGGGAGGATGCGCGGGCGAAGCTGAGGAATGAGAAGGTGGGGTTTGTGTTTCAGAATTTTCAGCTGCTGCCGACACTGACAGCGATGGAGAATGTGCTAGTGCCTCTGGAGCTGCAGGGGCGGAAGGCGGACCGGGAGCAGGCGCGGGTGCTGCTGGAGAAGGTGGGGTTAGGGCACCGGATGGATCATTTTCCTGTGCAGATGAGTGGCGGGGAGCAGCAGCGGACGGCGCTGGCGCGGGCGTTCATTCACCGGCCGGCGATTTTGTTTGCGGACGAGCCGACGGGGAATCTGGATGCGGAGTCGAAGGAGACGGTGGAGGACATGCTGTTTGCGCTGAACCGGGAGTCGGGGACGACGCTGGTGATTGTGACGCATGATCCTGTGCTGGCGGAGCGGACGGGGCGGGTGATTGCGCTGCGCGGGGGGCGGTTGTACAGCGACACGAGGCGAGCGGAGGCGGGGCCGCCGCCGATGGTGTCGGAGCCATTTTCATCCTGAAGAGAGAATAACTAACAACAATTATGGAATCGCGACGCATTGGACAACTGCTGCTGACTGGCGTGCCTGGGCCTGAGCTTGATGCCGACACGGCGCGGCGATTCAAGGCGCTGCAGCCGGGAGGATTCATTCTGTTTGGCCGGAACATTCAGTCGCCGGAGCAGTTGAGGAAGCTGATTGATGATCTGCGGGACATTTCGGAGACGGAGCCGTTCATCACGATTGACCAGGAGGGCGGGCGGGTGTCGCGGCTGCGTTTGATCGGGCAGGAGCCGCCGAATGCGCAGGCGTTGCGTGACAAGGGTGATGCGGAGCTGATCCGGCGGCACGGGCAATTGACGGGGCAGCTGCTGAGGTTGTTCGGGTTCAATCTGGATCTGTGTCCGGTGCTGGATATTTCGTATGATGATCAGGCGGACAATTCGCTGAAGGGGCGGTGTTACGGGAGGAATCCGCAGGAGGTGATCACGAATGCGGGGGTGTTCAATCGGGCGATGAGGAAGGAAGGCGTGCTGTCGTGCGGGAAGCATTTTCCGACGTATGGGAGTGCGGATGTGGATCCGCACGAGCATCTGCCGGTGATCCGGCGGACGCGCGAGGAGTTGCTAGGGGAGGAAGTGATGCCGTTTTCTGCGCTGCTGGGCGAGCTGGATGCGATGATGATCGGGCACGCGTGGTTTCCTGATTTTGATGCGGAGCGGGAGCGGTGGCCGAGCAGCCTGTCGCGGAACATCATTCAGGGTTTTCTGAGGGATCAGCTGGGGTTCGATGACGGACTGGTGATGACGGACGATCTTGATATGGGGGCGATTCTGAACGAGGTGACGTTTGAGCAGGCGATTCAGGAGGCGGTGCGAGCGGGGAATGATCTGGTGATGATCTGTCACCGGATTGAGATGGTGGAGCAGGCGCATGTGCATCTGCAGGGGCTGGAGCATGAGGTGCTGGACGATGCGTTGCGGCGGATTGAGCGAGCGAAGAAGCGGATGGCGGAGCCTGATCCATGGAGTCGGAGCCGGTTTGACAAGCTGAACGAGGACGTGTGGAAGCTGCGGGTGGACACGTTAGGGGAGGAGAAGGCGGCGGTGCTGTCGGTGGAAGACGGCAAGCGTTCGCCGGTGGAACTTTATTAACAGAAAACGATGAAGAGAATCCGGATGATGATTGGGGCTGCGGCGGCGGCGATGATGGTGTCGTGTGTGCAGGTGCCGGTGTCGAAGGGGGTGCAGCATGTGGTGGTGGTGTGGCTGAAGAAGCCAGGGGATGCGGCGGACCGGGAGCGGGTGGTGGCGGCGTCGCGGGCGTTCCGGGCGATTCCCGGGGTGTGTGATCTGACGGTGGGGACGTGTGTGCCTGGGGGGCGGTCGATCATAGACGGGACGTATGATGTGGCGATCAGCATGAGGTTTGCGGATGAGGCGGCGATGCAGGCGTACGTGGATCATCCGGATCACAAGGCGGCGGCGGAGACGATCATTAAGCCGCTGGCGAAGAAGGTGCTGGTGTACGATTTCCGGCTGCGCTGAGAGCGGGAGCGGGGCGGGGGTCTGCGTGGTGGAGCCGCTTGAGCGGTGAGGGTGGTGGTGCTTGTGTTGAGGCGGGATGGAGGATGGTGGACTGGCTGCGGAGGTTGGGAGATCCGGGCAAGAAAAAGGCGGGTGCCGCGATGAACGCGACACCCGCCGTGAGGAGAGCCTGAGACCGGTCAGGGGTTAGGCCGGACGGCTGGGTTGCGGAGCCTCCAGAAGCCGCTGCCGGGGGTGCGGTGGGCTGGGATGGCGTCGGTGACCGAGGCGGAGCCGCTGGCGTTCATGGTGACGTTGTCATTGACCTCGGACCATGTGCCTGCGGAGAGGGCTGGGCTGTAGTCGAGTGCGTAGACGCCGCCGGGGGTGCCGGTGGCGGTGAAGTTGACACCGGAGGAGGTGACGGTGACGATGTTGAGGCTGGCCGGGATGATCGGGAGGGACTCGAGAGTGAGGCCAGCGAGGATCGGGTTTTTGTCCGGTGCGAAGGTGTCGGCTCCGTCGAGTTCGATGCGGAGGACGGAGTCGTGAGCGGTGAACTCGTAGCTGACCATGGCTCCCTGGGTGACGACCGGGCCCTGATAGTTGCCTGGGAAGAAGTCGTCAGCGACGACCCCGCCTTCGACTTTGACATCGAAGCCGCGGGCGGTGCCGGTTTCCGGGAAGAGGAGTTGGAGCTTGTAGCGGCGGCCTGGTTCGAGTCCTGCGAGTTGGAGGCGGACGGTGTCCGGGGCACCGGCCCAGCGGATGGACTGCATGACGCGTTCGAGCGTGTCATCGTTGGCGGAGCCGCCGTAGTCAGGGAGTTGCCAGTTGGGGATCTGGTTGAGGGCGGAGTAGCCGATGCCTGGGATGTTGTCTGCGGAGAAGACGACCGAGCCGGCGGGGCCTGCGGCACCGGGGGTACCGAAGTTGAAGGCGTAGAGGAAGGTGCCTTCGAGGTCGAGGCCTTCGCCTGCGTCGCCGCCTGTGAAGGCGCCGGTGGCGGCTGGGGCTGGGATGCTGGCGGCGGCGCGTGGGTTGGAACCGCCGATGATTTCCAGGGCGTCTGGGAAGGTGTCACCGTCGGTGTCAGCGGCGAGCGGGTTAGTATTGCGCATGGATTCAGCGCCGTCGAGGAGGTCGTCGCCGTCGGAGTCGGCGAGGAGCGGGTTGGTGGTGAGGGCGAATTCAGCGCCGTCGGAGAGACCGTCGTTGTCGGAGTCGGCGAGGTTCGGGAGGGTATTCGCGAGGTATTCGGCGGCGTTGTTGCGGCCGTCGGAGTCGATGTCAGAGGTGGCGGACAGGGCGAGATTGCCGAAGTACTGGATTTCCCATGCATCCGGGAGGGAATCGGTATCGGAGTCTGCTAGGGCGAGGGTTTCGAGGGTCAGGCCACTGATGATGGCGTTGTGGTCGATGTTGGCTGGCGAGTAGACCCCCTGGCCGTTGAGGACGATGTTGAGGGTATCGTCGGTGGCGACGAAGGCGAAGGAGACGACGGCTCCTTGGCGGGCGTTGTTGGCTCCCCCCTGAGCGGTGGCTGGGTTGAATTCGTCGACGCGGACAAGGCCTTCCACTTCGATGTCGAAGGCGCGGCCGGCGCAGCAGCCTTCGGCGAAGAGGAGCTGGAGTTTGTAGGCTTGACCAGGGACGAGACCGGTGAGGTCGACGGTTGGTTTGGCAGGGGCTGGGCTCCAGCGCATGGACTGCATGACGAATTCGAGGTTATCGTCGCTTTCTGTGCTGCCGAAGTCCGGGGCGAACCAGTTGGGGATTTCGTAGATGGTGTTGACGGAGATGCCAGGCTGGAAGTCGTCGGAGAAGAAGACCCCGTTGACTGGTCCTGGGGGAGCGCCGTTGGAGCCGATGTTGACGGCGTAGAGGAACGAGCCGGTGAGGTCGAGGCCTTCGCCGGGGTCGCCGCCTGAGAAGGTGTCGACGGTGGTGGAGAAGAGCGGGTAGCTGGCGGCGGCGGAGGGATTGGTGCCGGCGATTACTTCGGTGCGGTCGCCGTAGCCGTCGCTGTCGGAGTCTCTGGAGAGAGGGTTGGTGAGGGAGGTGACGACTTCGTACTGGTCGCTGAGACCGTCGCCGTCGGTGTCGGCCTTTTTGGGGTTGGTGAGATGGGTGACGAGTTCGGCGCGGTCGGAGAGGCCGTCTGCGTCGGTGTCGGAGCTGTTGGGATTGGTGCCTGCGGAGTTTTCCTGGAGGTTGGTGAGGCCGTCGCTGTCTGGGTCGCCGGTGGCGGTTTGGGCGAGGCTGCCGAAGTTGGAAGTTTCCCAGAGGTCGTCGAGGCCATCGCCGTCGGCGTCAGCGCCGGTGACGGCTTCGAGGGTGACGCCGCAGAGGAGCGGGCTGCGGTCGTTGTAGAGTGGGTTGGTGACGGTGGAGCCGTCGAGTTTGATGGTGGTGGAGGTACCGCTGGCGAGGAAGCCGATGACGGCGGCGGCGCCGCGGGTGCCGTTGTTGCTGGGCTGGAAGGTGTAGGGTGCGAAGTCGTCGAGTTTGAGGACATCATCGACGTAGATGTCGCAGGCGCGGTTGCAGCAGCGTTCCAGGAAGAGGAGCTGGAGCTTGTAGGGTTTACCGGGGGTGAGGCCGGTGAGGGTGACGGTGACGGCTGGGCCGTAGCGGATGGACCAGAGGATGTTTTCGAGGACGTCGTCGTCAGGGGAGTCTCCGAGATTGGGGAAGGAGGCCCAGCCGGGGATTTGGGAGGGAGCGACGACGGTGATACCTGGGGCGGAGTCGTCGGTGAAGTTGACGCCGCGGATGGCGCCGGGAGCGCCGTTGGTGCCGACGTTGAAGGCGTAGGGGAAGGTGCCGTCGAGGTCGAGGCCTTCGCCGGCGTCGCCACCGACGAGGGGTCTGCCGGAGCTGCTGAGGAGCGGGTAGCTGGCGGGGTTGGCGGGGTTGGTGCCGTTGGCGACTTCGACGCCGTCTGGGTAGTCGTCGTTGTCGGAGTCGGTGTCGGTGGGGTTGGTGCCGTGGGTATTGACCTCTGCGCCGTCGGTGAGGCCGTCGAAGTCGGTGTCTGTGAGGCGGATGTTGGTGAGGTGGGTGAGGACCTCGAGGCCATCGGAGAGGCCATCGCCGTCGGAGTCTGCGACGGAGGGGTCGCCGCCGCTGGTGATGTCAGCG
>Ga0315905_10002110_pt1 | contig 21050 bp, 15 predicted proteins | sample LakEriMetagenome_5_FD_203522 | JGI IMG/M metagenome (GOLD analysis project Ga0315905, IMG submission 203522) | Freshwater fungal communities from buoy surface, Lake Erie, Ohio, United States - Buoy 4 MA121 | ecosystem: Environmental > Aquatic > Freshwater > Lake | place: USA: Lake Erie, Ohio...
TTAGCATGTACTGCTCCAGAAGGATACGTAACAGACAACACCGATTGTGATGATACAGATGCGTTGAATGATTCAAATTCAGCGCCGTTTGCAGCAAATACTGAAATAACAATAGAAACTCATCAAGGATTTACCTCAATATCACTGGCTGAATTGGTTAGTGATGCAGCTGGTGATGTTTTGAATTTCACTGTTGTTGAAAATGCAAATGTGAGTTTGGTGGGAAGTGATTTAAACGTTACTTGGTCCACTGACTTCGCAGGTACACTCTCCATTACATATGTGGTTTGTGATCAAGGTGGAAATTCATGTGATCCAGAAATAGAATGTGATACTGCAGCAGTGACTGTTTTTGTATACAACGGGAATCCATTGGCTATCAATGATGCTGCATTCACCAACGAAGATGAGCAAGTGACAGTTTCCGTGACAGATAATGATAGTGATACAGATGGTACAATTAATACGGCTACTGTTGACTTAGATCCAAACACGGAAGGAATTCAAACTGAGTTTACTACAACAAATGGTCAATGGAATGTTGATGGAAATGGACTACTTACCTTCACACCAAATTCGAATTTCAACGGTGTTGATTCATTGAATTATGTGGTGCAAGACAATGATGGTTTATTCTCAAATGAAGCAACTGTTGTAATTACAGTGAACGCAATCAATGACCAAGTGCAAGCCAATGACGATAATGCAAATGTTGTTGAAGGATCAACATCAATCATTGATGTGGCTTCAAATGATACCGACACTGACGGAGTTGTAGATGTAAATACTATTGAGATTATCACACTTCCAAGTCATGGAAATGCAAGTGTGAATGTGAACGGTCAAATTGAATTCATTCCAAATTCAAATTTTGATGGATTGGATTCATTGGCTTATGTGATTTGTGATAACGGACTTCCGTTGCCAGCTCAGTGCGATACGGCTTGGGTATATATTACAATTAGCTCATGTGTTTCAAACCCAGCAAATGATTGCGATAATGATGGATTAACCAATGAAGAAGAAGAAAACAATGGAACTGATCCGTTGAATCCAGATTCAGATGGTGATGGAGTTATTGATGGAACCGAAGTCGCTGACAATACAAATCCAATTGACCCTTGTAACCTCGTCTTAGCCTCCGTTAGTGTAACCCAAAGTGAAGCTTGGTATGCGCTTGATTGTGACGGCGACAGTATTCCAAATGGAGAGGAGAATGGAACTGATCCACTGAATGAGGATTCCGATGGTGACGGAGTTTCAGATAGCGACGAAATTCAAGATAGTACCAACCCGAACGACCCTTGTAGCTTGATCTTAGCTTCAGTTACCTTAACACCTTCAACTGAATGGTACACATTAGATTGTGACGGTGATAGTATACCAAACGGCGAAGAGAATGGCACAGACCCATTAAGCGAGGATACCGATGGTGATGGAGTTTCTGATAATGACGAAATTCAAGACGGAACCAACCCGAACGACCCTTGTAGCTTGATCTTAGCATCGGTTACCTTAACACCTTCACCTGAATGGTTCACATTAGATTGTGACGGCGACAGCATACCAAACGGTGAAGAAAATGGAACAGATCCATTAAGCGAGGATACCGATGGTGATGGAGTTTCAGATAGTGATGAAGTTCAAGATGGAACCAATCCGAACGATCCGTGTAGCTTAATCCTAGCTTCTGTTACTTTAACTCCGTCTTTAGAGTGGTATACATTAGATTGTGATGGCGACAGCATTCCAAACGGAGAGGAAAGCGGCACCGATCCGTTAAGTGAGGATACCGATGGGGATGGGGTTTCAGATAGTGATGAATTACAAGATGTAACCAATCCCCTAGATCCATGTAACTTAATCTTAGCTTCGGTGACCTTAACACCTTCACCAGAATGGTACACGTTAGATTGTGACGGTGATAGTATACCAAACGGCGAAGAGAACGGAACAGACCCACTCAACCCCGATACCGATGGTGATGGTGTAACAGATGCAGATGAAATTCAAGATGGAACGGATCCTACCAATCCATGTGAATTCCTTCCTGAAAGCATAACTGTTCAAGTTGATTCAAGTTGGTTCGAAGTTGATTGTGATAATGATGGTCTAACCAACGGTGAAGAACTAATTGGTAATCTTGAATGGAATGATCCAGATACCGATGGTGATGGAGTCCTTGACGGAACAGAAATTATTGATGGAACAAGTCCGCTTGACCCATGTAGTTTACTTGTAGCGTCAATAACACTTACTCCCGAATTTGATTGGATTGCCTTGGATTGTGATAATGATGGACTAGACAATGGTGCAGAATTGAGCAACAACACAAATCCATTAAACCCAGATACCGACGGCGATGGTGTTACTGATGGTGCTGAGGTGGGTGATATCACAAATCCACTTGATCCTTGTGAATACGTAGTGTCTAGCGTTACACTTACTCCATCTGCAAATTGGTACGCACTTGATTGTGATGGAGACAGCCTTTCAAATGGAGATGAGTTAGTAAACAATACAGATGTATTCAATCCTGATACTGATGGTGATGGGGTGACTGATGGAACCGAAGTCGCTGACAATACAATTCCAACAGACCCTTGTAGTTTGGTTTTGACCAGTATTTCTTTAACACCAATCGCTAGTTGGGTGGATCTAGATTGTGACAATGATGATTTAACTAACGGAGACGAGGTTGCTTACAACACAGATCCTTTCAATCCGGATACCGATGGTGATGGAGTAGTAGATGGAGTAGAAGTAGCAGACGCAACTATTCCAACGGATCCTTGTAGCTTAACTTTTGCAAGTATCACCTTGGAACCTTCCATTGCTTGGGGTGATTTAGATTGTGATGGTGACAGTATAACCAATGCTGAAGAATTAATAGGCGGCATAGATCCATTTAACCCAGATACCGATGGTGATGGAGTAACAGACGGAACCGAAGCGATTGATGGAACCGACCCTCTTGATCCATGTAGCTATGTGTTCACGAGTCAAACGCTCGATCCGTCAACAGAATGGGAGAATTTAGATTGCGACGGTGATGGATTAACCAACCTTGAGGAGGCCAATGGCGGATCTGACCCGAATGATCCTTGCAGCCCAGTGCCTTGTGATATTATGATTCCACAGGCCATTACACCCAATGGCGACGGATTCAATGATGTCCTTATCATCAACGGAATTGAAAATTATCCAGACCATGAATTAATCATCTTCAATAGATGGGGAGCTGAAGTATTTAGAGCAACAGCTTATCAAAATGATTGGAACGGAAATTCACAAAGCAATTTGAATGTGGGTGGTGATGAACTTCCATCCGGAACTTATTACTACTTATTCGATACCAAAGTGGAAGGAAATGAGGTGATGAAAGGATTCATATACTTAAAACGATAATCAGAAGAAAAAGAATTAGACCTATGAAAAAGATTTTTCAATCCATCATATTTAGCTTGCCGGTGTTCATCACCAGTCAAGCCATGGGGCAGCAAGATCCTTTGTTTACCCAGTCTTTTGACAACATGATTTACGTGAATCCCGCTTATGCTGGAAGTAGAGGTATGTTGAATTTTACTGATATTAACCGCGTTCAATGGGTGGGCTTCGATGGCAATCCAAGATCTACTACCCTAAGCATGAATTCGCCAATCTTCAATGAGGCATTAGGAGCAGGTATCAGTATGATTCATGATCAGGTGGGACCAATCAAGCAAACCATGCTTTTTGGAGATTTGTCCTATTCAGTTAAAGTGAATGAGCAAGGAGGAAAGCTCGCATTTGGGTTGAAAACCGGATTTAATCTCATCAATATCAACTCTGCTGATTTGGTGACAGTTGATCCGAATGACCCATATCTTCTGCAAAATGTTCAGAACAGAGTCAATATAAACTTCGGAGCAGGTATCTATTATCATTCTCCGAAAATGTATATTGGTTTTAGTTCACCAAAAGTGCTGAAACAGAGCTATGATGGTATTTCAACAACCAATGTAGAGCAACGTCACTACTTCGGTATTCTTGGAGGTGTTGTTAAATTATCAGAAGAGTGGAAATTGAAACCCGCTGCTCAAGTGCGCTTCACAAGCGGAGCGCCAATGAGTATGGATTTGAGTTTGGCAGGTGTTTATCGCGATAAATTCTGGATTGGTGGTCTGTATCGCTTAAACGCAGCAGTAGGCGCCTTTGCCCAATTCCAAATTTCACCTCAATTCAAAGTGGGTGTGGCTAGCGATTTCGATACAGGCGAAATTCGCAATTACAATACCGGGTCATTTGAATTGCTTCTGACCTATGATTTCAACTTCAAAAAAGAAGGTGTTCGCTCACCACGTTATTTTTAATTGATTAAAATGAAAAATTTAAGTATAGCCATTGTATTGTTCGTCCTTGGATTCAGTGCCCATGGACAATCCTTGAAATTGAAACGAGCAGATAAATTTTATGCGCATCTCGCCTACAAATCTGCACAGGATATTTACGTAAAACTGCTTGACACAAAAAATGAGTCCCCAGTGATGTTGAATCACCTAGCTATGTGTTATTACAACACGAATCAAATGGCTAAGTCAGCAGAAACTTTTGCGAAATATATTCAACCTGAATCTGCTTCTTCAGATGAGTTATTTTATTATTCTCAAGCCTTAAAGCAATCGGGTAGAACTCAAGAGGGCGACGCGCAATTGCAGGCACTGTATGCGAAAGCAAACACTGATCTTCGTGCAAAATCACTTATTGATAATTTGAATTATTTGGAATCAATGAAAGCGAAAGGTGAGCAATATTCTTTGCGCAACCTTGATATTAATTCTGAATTTTCAGACTTCGGTGGGTATTCCTATTTCGAATCTGTATTGTATTTATCATCAAAGTTTGAATCCTTGTCTGTGAAAAGAGAATGGACCTGGGACGGAACACGCTTTCTAGATGTCTTTCTTGCTAGAGAAAAAGACGGTCAATGGAATGATGAACGCATGCTAAATGATATCTGCACCAAATACCACGAAGGACCAGTTTGTCTTTATGGAACGAACTTATATTTCACCAGAAATAGCGCTGGAAAAAATAAATATGATAAGAACGGAATTCAAAACCTGTCACTTTATGTTGGAAGTGTTGACGTATTGGGCGGTGTTTCTGAGACACTTCTACCGTTCTGCTCTGCGGAATACTCTGTAGGTCACCCGGCAGTTTCAAGAGATGGTAAAACGCTGTATTTTGCTTCAGATATGCCAGGCTCGAAAGGAGTAGATATTTATGAAGTAAGTATTGAAGGATATCAAAAATACGGTACTCCAAAGCGGTTAGAAGGCAACGTGAATACAGATGGTGATGAAATGTTTCCTTTCATTGGAAGCAACGGTACGCTCTATTTTTCTTCCAACGGACACATTGGCTTAGGTGGTTTAGATGTATTCATGGTTGATGCAAAAGGTGATGTCATTAATTTGGGTCAACCGTTGAACAGCATGAATGATGACTTTGCTTTTATTTTAAAAGATGACAATAAAACCGGATATGTTTCATCGAACAGACCCGGAGGTAAAGGCGATGACGATATTTATGCGTTCACGTACACGGGTCCAATTGAAATTAAAATTTCAGGTGTAATCACAGACCTCGCGAACAATGCACCCATTAAAGATGCTTATGTTGTTTTAATAGATGAAAAAGGAAAGCAAATTACTTCTGTAAAAACAGATGAGAATGGTAAGTATGAAATGCCTGCGTTGTCTGGAAAGACGTACACCATTCAAGTGAAAAAAGAGAATTACATCGCTCAAAAGTCAACCGTACAGACCACTGAAGCAGATGTTCAGAAAGACTTCCAACTTGTTGAAGATGCTGTATCATTTGTCTTTGATGTGAAAGATAAAAAGACGCAAAGCGCTTTGAGTGGCGTTAGTATTAAAATTGAAGATTTGTCGCGCAAGACCATTAAGAATCTACAAACCGCCGATAATGGTAGCGTAAGTGAGAAATGGATTTCCTATAAAGTGGGTGATGAAGTGAAAATAAATGTCACCCTGAATAAAGAAGGATATCTTTCAAAAACAGTTGGAGTAAATTTTGTTATTCCTTCTCAAGTTGTAAATGTTTCTGAACTCATGGATATTGCTATGAGCAAATTAGAGGTCGGTGGCGACTTGAATGAATTAATTTCCATCAATCCCATATATTTCGATAAGGGAAAATGGAACATTCGTACAGACGCGGCATTGGAATTGGATAAAATTGTGGCAATCATGAATCAATATCCAGGAATGGAAATTGAATTGGGTTCACATACCGATTGTCGTTCAAGCGTTAAATTCAATCAAGACCTCTCCAACAAAAGAGCGAAGGCATCGGCAGAATACATTCAAAAAAGAATTTCGGCTCCATCACGAATTAAAGGTGTTGGTTATGGCGAATCACGCTTAAAAGTAGATTGCCCTTGCGAAGGAAAGGTAGTTTCAACTTGTTCTGAAGAAGAGCATCAGAAAAACAGAAGAACGGAATTCATCATTACAAAAATGAAATAGTTATTTCTGAAAAGCATTTAAAGAGGCGATGATCATCGCCTCTTTTTGTTCCCGGCTTCCCTTGAGCACAACGTAATGGTCACCTGAAGCTTTAAGTTTTTTTTCAATTTGAGTAAAGACAAGAAGTCTATCTTCTACACGCGGTAGTGATCGCAACGGGTCCATTTCCCATGGTATATCTGGATAACACAAAAACGTAAGGTGAAATTCAGAATTAGAAAGCGGCATGTCCATTTGAAATTCCCATTCGTTCCAAACTTCCAACATGTACCAATCACCATCAAAGATCACATGGTCATGGGTACTATCAGCTTCATATTGTGCTAAGTTTATCTCCACAATATGCTTGAAATCTTCGTTGTTTGCGCGCAGTTTTTTTTTCGATTCTAGAAAAATCCGTGCGTATTCTTCAACATATACTGCATTTGAAAGGCGCTCTGCAACCCACTTCGCGAAAGTAGACTTTCCCGAAGATTCAGGACCGGTAAATGCAATGCGTATCGACATCTTTTTTGTTACTTTGCAAAGATGTCACAATCTTCAAGATTAAACAATAAATTAAAACAACGCGATTTCAAACTGAACGCCTTGTTGGAACTAACGGAAGCAATCAATGCCAATTGGTCTGAAGAAGAATTGCTGTTTCAGTTTCAAAATATTGTAGATGTGCATTTGGGCATAAGCAAATTTGCTTTGTACGTTAATCGTGGTGCATGGGAATGTGTACTAAATTATGGTGAAGGAAATACTGCGTTTGAAATTCCGGACAGAGAATTTTTCTTTGAAAATACAGGCGTGTCATTTTCAGAAAATAGTGAGTATGATGTGCTCATTCCAGTTTTGCATAACAATGAGCCTTTGGCGCTGGTTTTAGCCGGTGACCAGCAAGAGTCAATGGGAATTAGCCCTGCGGTTAAACACATGCATTTCATTCAAACGTTAACTTCCGTTTTGGCTGTTGCTCTTGAAAACAAGCGCCTACTTATCAATTTTGTGCAGCAAGAAAGACTTAAAAAAGAATTGGAACTTGCAGCTGAAATGCAAATGATGCTTCTGCCCTCTGTGTTTCCGAATACACCTTTCTGGGATGTGCAAGGGCTCTATAGGGCCCATCAACAAGTTGGGGGCGATTATTATGATGTTTTTGCAACACAAAACGAGAAGTGGGTTTTTTGTATTGGCGATGTTTCAGGAAAAGGAATGCCCGCTGCATTTCTCATGTCGAATTTTCAAGCCTACGTGCGGAATGCTTTTGAAATGGAGCAGGTAGATTTCTTGAAGCTCGCAAAAAAACTCAATGAACGTGTTTGGAATGCTGCTCAGGGAGAGAAATTCATAACCTTTTTCCTTGCCGAGTTCGATTCAAAATTGAATTCGGTTCGATACATCAATTGTGGTCACAACCCTGTTTTACACAGAACGCAAAGTGGAATAAATGAATTGAAGGCCACCTCTATTGGCCTGGGTATGCTAGATGAATTGCCGTTTGTTTCTGTTCAAGAGGTGCGTGTTTCTTCCGGAGATTGCATGCTGTGTTATACAGATGGATTGGTGGAAGTTGAAATTGCGCAGGATGAAGATTACGGATTGGAGCGTGTGAAGGAAAGCATGTCTAAGGCAAAAACAGCAAAAGATCTTGTGTTCGATGTTGAACAGGCTGTTCATAAGGCCAGAGGTGAAAATTTATTTGCAGATGATGTGGCTATTCTTGGTTTGAATTGGAAATAACATTTTCCTTTTCATGGTAAATATCCATAGACACAAGAATGGCGAAAAAAGCCCAAAAAGGAACTGAAGCTTTATCGGTGTCGAGGTAATTATTCAATGTGCCATGAACGAAGTAGGTGAACAATCCTAAAAACACCATGGCAATTGTTATTTTGTTTTCCCGAATGCGCGCTCGGTAATAGAGTTTAAATCCAAGATGCAAGAGATAAAATAGAATAGCTAAAACAAGCACAGTTCCGAAGATGCCTTGTTCTGCCAAAGGGCCCAGGTATTCGCTGTGTGCATTTCCACCATCACCGTTGTTAGTAGAAATAATGGTTCTGTCTTTCGCACGTTGGAAAGGCGCATATACAAATTGATAGGTGCCAGGTCCCCACCCGGTAAATGGTCTTTCCTGAAATAAAGCCAGGGCGCAATTCCATCTATTCAATCGTTCTAAGTTTGAAGCGTCAGAAGAAACATTGGAAATGGAACTTACGTGTTCGTCTAACTTATCAGAACTTTCTTGCTTGTTTTGCCCCAATTGCTGCTCAATGCTGCTCCAAGAGAAAAGCAAGATGGCTATGGCACTGAACGTTGTAATGAGGACCGTCTTTAATTTAATTTTCAATAGCAAAACAACAAACAATACCGCTGCCGCGAATACACTAATCCATGCCGCACGTGTGTACGATAATACCAATCCAATGGTAATCACCAAGAATGCCAGGTAGTAAAGAAAAGTAAGGAGTGCATTTTTCTTTGATAAGAAAAGTTGACCAATAACCACCGGGAAGAACATGGCAAGTACAGCACCATATGACGTATGATCTTTGAAAAAGGGTTCCATGACCCAATGTGCACTCTCTTTGTTGAATAAGAATTGGGCATGCCGAAACACCGTGTATCCAATGACTACCATAAAGGGAGCAAGGTAAAATCCGAAAAAACGATTGATGTTTATTGAATTTTGAAACAGTTGTGTTCCTATCAGATAAAAACCACTAATAAACCACAAGCGAGTAGCAATGAACTTGAATGAAACGACCGGAAATTCGCTGGTTACCGCTGTGAAAATCATCCACAACAAATACAAACCCAGAAGCTTGGTGAATGGATGTTTGTATATGGTTTGGTCTACGCTTTGTCGAGATAAAATTTTATAAATCATTAATACCAACAAAGCCGCAATAACGGGTTCAGTTGGAAGGTACATGCCTATGGGCGCAATTTCTAATGATTCAAGATTAATACTGAGAGGGGTCGATAAAACAGTGAAGAACCAGATCCATTCAATTCTATAAATGGCGAGCCAAAATGCAAAAACAAGGAATGGAATGAGCGCAATGAAATACCATTCAAAGGCAATGCAAACGGCTTGAATGAGAGCGAATAAGACGCCCCAAAAGAAAAATTGTTTTGGACTGAGTTGGAACGTTGCAGCGTTCATAGACTAGTCAAATTTTTTCAAGAGATGTAAATTCTCCCGAACTAAAATAGCGGCCACCCCAAATACAAAGGCAGATATAGCAGAAATAACCACAATTAACCAACGAACGGGATAAGATTTTTTATCTGCAGCCGCTGCTTTGTCAACTACCAATTGGGAGGATAAACGCGATTCAACGTCAATTTTCATTAAGTCAAATCGTTTGCGTAAAACTTGCATTTTTTCATACCCACCATCAATTTCACTCTCCAGTTTTTTATACTGTGTACCATATTGAGAAAGGAAATCCATCTGATCTTTGATCTCTTGAGCACGGTCTGGGTGTCCCTCTGCAATGGCAGTTCCATACTGCTCGGTTAAATAAGCAATCTGGTCCTTGTAGCTATAAACCCCACGGCGCTGCAGTTGCTGCATGCTGTCTTCAAGGGTTTTAATTTCAATTTGTAAAGCTTCCAAAGAAGATTTGGCATAAAGAAAGGCGGTCATGGCACGTTCACTTCTCATCTTATTACTCACTGAATCTGTAAGGGCAGCAATGTCATTGGCCATGTCACGGGCTCTTTCCGGACTTGCATCCATTACCGTAATCTCAATAGAACCAAACCGGGTTAAATTGGCTGCAACATTGTCGGCATACACTTTTCCAATGAGTGTGTTGGCTCCGCGATCTTCTTTTTTTATTTCATACACCTGCCACAAGTTATATTTTTCAATGATGCGTGAACGAATTTGATCAGAGTTTATGATTTGCATTAAGCGTTCAGCATCTTCTTCTTCACCATAAGCAAGTAAATCTTGTTTTTTTACATCTTCCAATAACTGTTCACCAAAACTGTGTTGTTGGGAAGCAAAAAGAACAACCGTACTCTTGTATTTCTCTTCAATTAAGAACGAAGCTCCAGCAGCCAAAACAGCAGCTATGAGCGTAAGACCTATCAGCTGCTTTCTCCATTTATAGACCAATACAAGCAGGTTCGAAGATTGTAGGTTGTTGTTATCAGATTGAGTCATGGTTTTGGAAAAGTTGGGCCAAAGTTACGGGTAATTCTCATTTTTGCCACATTAACACTTTTTTTCACTGCTTATTGCCGAGGATGTATTATTTTTGCGCCCGAATTTCAATTCTAAATAAATGTCAGCACAATCAGGTAAAGTTGTACAAATCATTGGTCCTGTGGTAGACGTAACGTTTCCAACAGGTCAAAAACTTCCAAATATTCTAGACGCTTTAGCAGTAAAGCGCAACGGTATGGATGATCTCATTCTTGAGTGTCAAAAGCACGTGGGTGAAGATACAGTGCGTGCCATTGCAATGGATGCTACGGAAGGTCTTCAGCGTGGTGCTGAAGTAGTTGCTTTAGGAAAAAGCATTACCATGCCAACCGGAGACCAGATCAAAGGTCGTCTTTTCAACGTAGTTGGAACAGCCATCGATGGTATTGGAGAAGTGAGTAAAGAAGGCGGTTATGGTATTCACCGTGCTGCTCCTAGATACGAAGATTTATCTACATCTACAGAAGTGTTGTTTACAGGTATCAAAGTAATTGACTTGATTGAGCCTTATGCAAAAGGAGGAAAGATCGGATTGTTCGGTGGAGCAGGCGTAGGTAAAACGGTATTGATCATGGAATTGATTAACAACATTGCAAAGGCTTACGAAGGTTTGTCAGTGTTTGCAGGTGTTGGAGAGCGTACACGTGAAGGAAATGACTTGTTACGTGAGATGATTGAATCTGGCGTAATTAAATACGGTAAAGAATTCGTTCATGGAATGGAGAATGGTGACTGGGATGTAACGAAGGTTGATAAAGAAGAATTAGCGAAAAGCCAAGCAACATTGGTGTTTGGTCAGATGAATGAACCCCCCGGATCTCGTGCTCGTGTAGCACTTTCAGGTCTTACAGTTGCTGAATATTTCCGTGACGGTGATGAAAAATCTGGTGGTCGTGATATTCTCTTCTTCATTGATAACATCTTCCGTTTCACTCAAGCAGGTTCTGAAGTATCGGCCCTATTAGGTCGTATGCCTTCTGCTGTGGGTTATCAGCCAACTCTTGCCTCTGAAATGGGAGCTATGCAAGAGCGTATCACCTCAACCAAACGTGGATCCATTACTTCTGTTCAGGCGGTATATGTACCTGCAGATGACTTGACTGACCCCGCGCCAGCAACCACATTTGCTCACTTGGATGCAACAACCGTATTGAGTCGTAAAATTGCTGAATTGGGAATTTATCCTGCGGTTGACCCTCTAGATTCTACTTCTAGAATTTTAACTCCTGCAATTGTTGGTGAAGAACACTACACATGTGCTCAGCGTGTGAAAGGAATTCTACAACGTTACAAAGAGCTTCAAGATATCATTGCCATTCTTGGTATGGATGAATTGTCTGAAGAAGACAAATCTGCAGTTTATCGTGCAAGAAAAATTCAACGCTTCTTGTCACAGCCTTTCCACGTTGCTGAACAGTTCACAGGTATACCTGGTGTTTTAGTTCCAATTGAAGAAACAATCAAAGGCTTCAACATGATCTTAGACGGTGAGTGCGATGCTTATCCTGAGGCTGCATTCAACTTGAAAGGAACCATTGAAGAAGCAATTGAAGCAGGTAAGAAAATGATGGCAGAATCTGCTAAATAAGAAAGTTAGATTGTATGCACGTTGAAATTATAACCCCAGAACATCAGCTCTTCACAGGAGAAGCATCGTATGTTTTTCTCCCTGGAAGCGCTGGTGGTTTGGGTATTTTAAATAACCACGCTCCCCTTATTTCATCTTTGAAAAAGGGTGAGGTTCGCGTAAAAGATGCTCAGGGTAAAGAGCAAAGCTTCAGCATCAACGGCGGCACCGCTGAAGTGTTGAACAACAAAGTAATTGTTTTAGCTGAATAAATAATTTCCCTTTTGGGAAATGCATAACTTCCATTCGTATGAATTTAGAATTGATCCAATCCGATTCGCTTCGCGGCGAGTTGAAAATAACCATTGAACACGCTGACTACGCTGAAAAAGTAGACACAAGTCTAAAGAACTACCGCAAGCGCGTTGAGCTTCCTGGCTTCCGTAAAGGAACGGTTCCAGCTTCATTGGTAAAACAACGTTTTGGAAAGTCAATTCTTGCCGAAGAAATAAATGGAATTCTTCAAGCGGAAATGTCAAAGTATATTTCTGAAAAGAATCTAGACCTTTTAGGTAGTCCCATTCCTAAAGAAGGAGACGATGTTGGAGATTGGGATAACCCCGCAACTTTCGTGTTCTCATACGAATTGGGATTTGCTCCAAGTTTCGATTTGAAACTTGACAAAAAGATGTCATTTACCATGAACAGAGTTGATCTTTCTGATGAACTTGTTAATCGTCAAATGAACGACTTCGCGAAACGTCACGGACAACTTTCAAAACCTGAGGTGACTGAAGACGCAGACATGGTTATGGCTGAATTGACCGAATTAAATGAAGATGGTTCAGTGAAAGAAGGTGGTATTGCGAACAAGTCGTCTGTCTTCATTGAATACATCAAAGACGAAGCAACAAAAGCAAGTTTAATAGGTAAAAGCATTGGAGATGTAGTGGTAGTTGATCCGTTCATGTTGAATGCAGATCATGAAGATCTATCACGCATGTTGGGAATTACGCACCATGAATTGCATCACTTGAATTCAAAGTTCAATCTGCACATCACGGAAATCATGCGTATGCTTCCCGCTGAATTGAACCAAGAATTGTTCGACAAACTGTTCGAACCCGGTGCAGTTACTTCAGAAGAACAAATGCGCGAACGTGTAAAAGCAGATTTAGCAAACATGTTCGAAAAGGATAGCGAGTGGTTATTCAAGCGCGATTTTGCGCGTCAAATCGTTGATTTAGTTGACATTCAACTTCCAGATGATTTCTTGAAAAGATTCATTACCATCACCAATGAAAAACCAATTGATGCGGTAACTTTGGAAATGGAATATCCCGGGTATGCAAGAGGTTTGCGTTGGCAGTTAATTGAAAATAAAATCATCAAAGAAAATGAATTGAAAGTTTCTGTAGATGATGCCATGGCTTTTGTAAAAGAACAGCTGGTAGAACGATTCAAATCGTACGGTTTGCCTGTAGACGAAGAGCGTGTTGAAGAATTAGCAAAACAGACGCTTTCCAAACAAGAAGAAGCGAAAAACGTTTACGATAGTTTGTACGAAACCGCAATCATGAAAGTGGTTATGGCAAATTGTAACATTGAAGAAAAGGCAGTTTCTTATGAAGAATTCCGCCACATGTCTCAACACTAAGTGTTGAGACTTATTCTTCGTTCAGGAGAGACATCTTTTCTTTGATCTCGGAAATCTCGCGCTGTGCAGCCTTGATTTTCTTCTCAATTTCTTTTCTCATAGATTCAGCACCCTTACCTGTGAAGAATCCCATGTTGTTCTCATATTGCTTAATGTCTTGATTGAGCTTGTCAATTTTGTCTCGCAAAATGTTACGCTCTTTTCGAACCCCCGTTTCACCGGTAGATTTAATATTGCTAACACGTGCTTTGAAACGTGTCATCTCTTGCTCTTTGCGATCGGTATTGAGCTTTCCGTATTTCACATCCAATGCCGCTTTGTGTCTGGCTTGAATGGTTGCATACTTTTCTCTTGGAACATGACCAATGGCTTGCCATTTCTCATTGAACTCACGAAGCATATTTAAATCGGTTCCCTTATTCCCCGTTAACTCAGTATTCTCCAATTCAGTCAACAAGGCTTCTTTCAAAAGCAAGTTTTCTTCCTGTTGACCACTCAATTCTCCAAAGTGTTCTTTTTTACGTTGGAAAAATAAGTCACACGCACTGCGGAATCGTTGCCACAACTTCTGTTCTTCTTTGTCTGCACTTCCAATGGTTTTCCACTTTTCTTGCAATTGCTTGATGGCATCAGTAGCTTTTTTCCAATCGTCGCTTTCTTGAATTTTTTTCGCTTCTGCAACAATAGCTTCTTTGGCAACCTTGTTGGCCTCCGCTAGTTTCTTCTTCGCTTCATAGAATTCTGTGCGCTTGGCAAAAAATAAATCACACAACCCACGAAACTCCTGCCACAACTCCTCATTTTCTTTTTTCTTAACCCAACCGGTTGTGCGCCACTCCTCTTGAAGTTTCATCACCTCATCTGTCCATTTATTCCATGAAGCGTGCTGACCCAATTCAATGGCAAGCACCTCCTTCATTTTTTCAATGAGGGTTTGTTTTTTCGCAAGATTCTCTTCGCTATTTTTATTCAGCACGTCATAATGTGCTTGAATACGCTCTTGCTCAACACGTAAGGCGTTGAAAAACGTATCTCCTAGTTCTTTGAAAATTTCTTTCGGAACAGGTCCAATTTCTAACCACTCACGTTGCAGTTTTCTCACCAGAACTTCCAACTCATTGATAGACTCTATGGCAGTGAGTTCTGCCACTTGAGAAATCAATTCCTCTTTTCTCTTCTGATTAACTTTTAAATCGTTCGCCTGTAATTCTTTGTAAATATTAATGTGGTAGAAGAAATCTTGATTTGCTTTATTCCAGCGTTCAATGAGTGCCGGATACTTGTCACCAGGAACATCCCCTGTAGCGTCCCAATATTCCTTAATTTCCTTCTGAACAGAAAACGCTTTTCCAATGTTCTCTTCACTTTTAGAAAGACGCTCCATGCGGTCACACAAATCAGTTTTAATTTCGAAGTTGCGTGCGCGTTCAGCAGCGAGTTTTTTTCCTGCTTCCTGAATTTTATCTTCATACTCTTTCAGCAATTCCTGGAATTTACCTTCAAGTTCGTGTGGCGTGTAGGTGAATTCAGCATCAGGATTTTCTGAATTAGCTGCGCGAAATTCTTCCAATTGAATATGCTTCTCTTTGGTTGTCTCTGATTTCCATTCGCCACGAATGGTTCTCACCTGGTCACGCACGCTCATAATGTCTTCCGCTTGAAGCACACTTGTAAACTTCTCTATTAATTCCGCTTTCATCTTTGGTTTTTCGTCAAGAGTTGCGCGAATTTAACACGAAAATTCTGAAAATCTTTGTCTTCTTGTACTTTTGGAAATAAGATGGAAGGGCAGTTAGAATATTCGGTCGTATTGGCCAAAATGAAGACCTATTGCAACAAAGCGGAACGCTGTGAAAAGCAGGTTAAAACCAAGATGCAACAACTTGCTGTTCCCTTTGCCATGCAGAATGAAATCATTGCAGCCCTTATTTCAGAGAATTTTATGAATGAAGCACGCTTTGCTTCTGCTTTCGCTAATGACCATTTCCAATTTCGTAAATGGAGTAAGTTGAAAATTAAAATGCACCTGAGAGGCCTATTCATCTCAGACCGAAACATTCAAGATGCTCTGTCAGAACTTCCAAATGACGGCGATGAATCGTTAATTAAAGGTCTTATTCCAGCTCTGCAAAGGAAGTATCAATCCAAAGGGGCAGCTCAATGGAAATATGTGGCAAATGCATTGGTAAGAAAGGGGTTTGCAACAGAGGTGGTTTTCCGATTGGTAAAAGAAGAATAATGTCAGAACTGTTGTACTTTTGCGTCCTAAATTTTCAGACAAGATGGCGATTACACAAGACGCAATCCAGGACCTGAAAGAGCGCACGACAGCGCTCGGGAGGTACCTTTGACATCGAAGTAAAAAAACTTCAAATCATAGAGGACGAAAAGCAAACGCAAGATCCTAATTTTTGGAATGATCCCAAAAAGGCCGAATTGGTCATGAAACAAATTCGGGGAAGAAAAATTTGGACCGAAGCCTTCAGCCAATGTGAAATGGCCGTTGATGATGTTCAAGTGCTTTATGACTTTTTCAAAGAAGGTGAGATAGATGAATCTGAATTGGCTCAGCAATTTGAGCTAGCGTCTACTGCCGTGGAAGAGCTGGAATTCAAAAACATGCTGTCGGCTGAAGAAGATAACCTCAATGCAGTATTGCAAATTACAGCTGGAGCGGGGGGGACGGAAAGTTGCGATTGGGCAAGTATGCTCATGCGCATGTACATCATGTGGGGAGAGAAGAATGGATACAAAGTGAAAGAACTTGATTTGCAGGAAGGAGATGTGGCTGGAGTGAAACAATGTACTCTTGAATTTGAAGGTGAATTTGCTTTTGGTATGTTGAAAGGTGAGAATGGAGTGCACCGCTTGGTGAGAATATCTCCGTTCGATTCCAACGCCAAAAGACACACCTCTTTCGTTAGCGTATATGTTTATCCCTTGGCCGATGATTCCATAGATATTCATATTAATCCGGCAGATATTACCTGGGATACATTCAGATCAGGGGGCGCCGGCGGACAAAACGTGAATAAGGTTGAAACCGGTGTCCGGTTGCGCCACAAACCCTCTGGAATTATCATTGATAATACTGAAACGCGCTCGCAGCTTCAGAATAAGGAAAAGGCTATGCAGCTCTTGAAATCGCAATTGTATGAAATGGAATTGGCCAAAAGAAATGCAGCTCGTGATGAGATAGAGGCTGGGAAGAAGAAGATTGAATGGGGGTCTCAAATTCGGAATTACGTTATGCAACCGTATAAATTGGTGAAAGATGTAAGAACCGGCGAAGAGACCAGCGACGTAGATAAAGTTTTAAACGGTGAAATTACCAACTTCCTCAAAGCCTATCTCATGGGTAAAGGAAAGGGAGTTGAACATACACAAGACGAATTATAACAACAATAACTCACACACAATGGAAAATTTCCGAATTGAAAAAGATACCATGGGCGAAGTAAAAGTGCCTGCTCATGTATATTGGGGTGCACAGACTGAACGTTCTAGAAACAATTTCAAAATTGGACCCGAGGCCAGTATGCCAAGAGAAATAATTCAAGCGTTTGGAACTCTCAAGAAAGCTGCGGCTCATGCCAATCACGAATTGGGTGTGCTTCCAATTGAAAAGCGCGATGCCATTTCACGCGTTTGTGATGAGATTGTACGAGGTGAATTGTTCGATCAGTTTCCTTTGGTTATTTGGCAAACCGGTTCCGGTACCCAAAGCAACATGAATGTGAATGAAGTTGTTGCCAATCGCGCACATGTGCTAGCAGGTGGCCAATTGGGTGAAGGCGAAATGCTGTTGAATCCGAATGACGATGTCAATAAATCGCAATCGTCAAATGACACCTATCCAACCGCAATGCACATGGCCGCATTTGAAGCTGTTGTGAAGATAACCATTCCAGGTGTAACGAAGTTGAGAAATACCCTTCACCAAAAGTCGAAAGAATTCATGCAGGTGGTGAAAATAGGAAGAACACATCTTATGGATGCTACCCCAGTAACATTGGGACAAGAATTGAGCGGATATGTTGCTCAATTGGATCACGGTCTGCGGGCATTAAACAATACCCTGTCTCACCTTGGTGAATTGGCTCTTGGAGGAACCGCAGTTGGAACAGGAATCAATACACCGAACGGTTATTCGGAATTGGTGGCAAAGAAAATTGCTGAATTCAGTGGTTTGCCTTTTACCTCAGCTCCAAATAAATTTGAAGCATTGGCAGCTCATGATGGTATTGTTGAAACCCATGGCGCACTGAAACAATTAGCAGTTTCATTGAATAAAATAGCCAATGACATTCGCATGATGGCCAGTGGCCCAAGAAGCGGAATTGGTGAAATTTTCATTCCTGAAAATGAACCCGGATCTTCCATTATGCCAGGTAAAGTAAACCCCACACAATGCGAAGCACTAACCATGGTGTGCGCCCAAGTGATGGGAAATGATGTTGCCATCACCGTAGGTGGAACCCAAGGTCATTATGAACTCAATGTTTTCAAACCCATGATGGCATACAACTTCTTGCAATCTGCCATTTTATTGGGCGATGCGTGCGTGTCATTTAACGACCATTGCGCCGTTGGAATTGAACCCAACTACAAACGCATAGACGAGTTGGTAAACAACTCACTCATGCTCGTAACCTCATTGAATACGAAAATTGGATATTATAAAGCAGCGGAAATAGCCAAGACTGCTCACAAAAATGGAACAACATTGCGTGAAGAAGCCATTCGCTTGGGGCATGTAACTGCTGAAGAATATGATGAAATTGTTGTTCCTGCTAAAATGGTAGGGAAACTTCCTGAATAATAGGTAACTTTAGATTATGTCAAACTCAAAAAATTACTGCGTAATCATGGCAGGTGGCGTGGGTTCACGCTTCTGGCCTATGAGCAGAACGGCATTCCCAAAACAGTTTCATGATATTCTTGGAACAGGTAGAACTTTGATTCAAATGACTTTTGATCGGTTTCTACCCCTGGTGCCGAAAGAAAATATGCTGGTTGTTACCAATGAACGTTATAAATCGTTGGTATTGGAACAACTTCCAGAATTAAATGAAGAACAAGTCTTGTGCGAGCCCTTTATGAGAAATACAGCGCCGTGTGTGGCTTACGCTTCATTCTGGATTGCCGAACGTACGCAAGATGCAAACATTGTAGTGGCGCCAAGTGATCACCTAATTCTAAAGGAGAATGCCTTTGTTGCTGACATTGAATTGGCGTTTAAACAGGCAAACGAATCTGGAAATCTAGTTACACTGGGTATAAAACCCACACGTCCCGATACCGGCTATGGCTACATTCAATGGGCCGATGTAAAGGAGACTCCCGAAAGTCAGGTGAAAAAAGTAAAGACCTTCACAGAAAAACCAAACATAGAACTTGCAAAAGATTTTATTGAAAGTGGCGATTTTTACTGGAATTCTGGAATTTTCATTTGGACCCTTCCATCCATTTTACAGGCATTTCAAAAGCATTTACCTGAAATGTATGCACAGTTTGAAGAGGGCAAAGGAAAGTATGGTACAGCTGATGAAAAGCCTTTCATTGCGAACATGTACAGCACGTGCGAAAACATTAGCATTGACTACGGTGTAATGGAAAAAGCTAAAAATGTAAACGTGGTTCTCAGTGATTTTGGTTGGAGCGATTTAGGTACGTGGGGAAGTTTGCATACCCATCTTCAAAAAGATGAGCACAACAACGGTACTGTTGGAAAACATGTCATGCTCTACAACTGCTCGGACTCTGTGGTGCATGTGGAAGGAGAAAAACTTGTGGTACTGCACGGATTAAATGGATACATTGTGGTTGATGCAGGTCATTCACTTCTTGTGTGTAAGAAGGAAGACGAGCAAAAAATCAAGCAATTTGTTAATGATATTAAAATGAAAAAAGGAGAATCATGGGTATGAAAAAACTATGCTTCCTTGTCTTGGTCTTATTCGGTTCGCTTGTAACGTTTGGCCAACCAGATCCAATTTTACCAGATCCTCCTCCTCCGCCTGTTCCGCTTGAAGAAGAACCCTTGGTGGTTTATGAAATCTCTCCCGAATATCCAGGTGGCAACGAGGCGATTTTCAAAGACATTATTAAAAATTTACAATACCCACAGTTTTGTATCGATGCCGGAGTTGAAGGAAAGGTGTTTATTCAATTCATAGTAGAGAAGAACGGTAAAATATCGAACCCTAAAGTACTCAGACAACCCGAAGGAGATTATGGAAAGGCCATGGCTCAGGAGGCAATTCGTGCGATAAGACTTTTAAAAGATTTCACTCCCGCCATGCAGAATGGGAGAGCTGTTCGCGCTTACATGACTTTGCCTATTGTATTTAAATTAAATTAAAACATGCAAGAAAGTCTTATCATTTGTCCAAATGAGGACCTGGAACTGCATCAATTCAAAGCAGTTCAACAGGGCGAAATTCGGGTTAAACTCTCAGACGTAGCTAAAAATAAAATCACCGCATGTAGGCATTTTCTCGATTCTTTTCTAGAATCAAGTGAGCATCCTGTTTACGGAATAAACACCGGATTTGGTTCCTTGTGCAACACTGAAATTTCACGTGAGGATTTAACCCTCTTGCAGAATAACTTGTTGCGTTCCCACGCATGTGGAATGGGTGACCAAGTGTCGAAGGAACTGGTGCGTCTGATGTTGGTGCTGAAAGCAAAGAGTCTTTCATACGGACACAGCGGTGTACAATTACAAACCGTTGAATTGCTTTTAGAGTTGTACAACAGAGATATTCTTCCTGTTGTATATGAACAAGGTTCATTGGGTGCCAGTGGTGACTTGTCTCCACTTTCACATTTGTGTTTGCCTCTCATCGGAGAAGGGGAAGTTCATTACAAAGGAATTAGGTGTACGGCCAAAGAAGCCCTGCAGGCGGAAGGATTGAGCCCAGTTGAATTGCAATCTAAGGAAGGTTTGGCCTTAATCAATGGAACACAATTCATGTTGGCTCATGCAGTAGGAGCACTTATAAAAACCGATCGTTTGTTCGGTTCTGCATTGGCCATTGCTGCTCTTTCAATTGAAGCGTTCGATGCAAGACCGGAACC
>Ga0315905_10002112_pt1 | contig 21045 bp, 16 predicted proteins | sample LakEriMetagenome_5_FD_203522 | JGI IMG/M metagenome (GOLD analysis project Ga0315905, IMG submission 203522) | Freshwater fungal communities from buoy surface, Lake Erie, Ohio, United States - Buoy 4 MA121 | ecosystem: Environmental > Aquatic > Freshwater > Lake | place: USA: Lake Erie, Ohio...
ACGTGGCCAAGCGCTCGGCCTACAAGGCCGCCGGCAAGATCCACCAAGGGGACGAGGCGACCGACGCAGCGGGCTGGACGCGCGGCTAGTATTGAGACTCGTTCTCAACACGAGCCCCGCGTGACCGATCCCACCCCCCCGATCCGCATCCCGCTGACCCAACTCGCCCCCGGGCGCCGGGCCACCGTGGAGTGCTCCGCGCTCGACGGTTTGCCCGAAGGCGACCGATGCCTCCTGACGGCGATGGGGCTTGGCGAACGATGCGAGGTGCGACTCTGCCGCCGCGGTCATGCGTGCATCGTGCAGGTCGACACCACCCGGCTGGGCATCGACGAGCGCGTCGCCGCGCAGATCATGGTCACGCCGATCGACGACGCATCATGAGCGAGTCCGAGCTCCCGACGATCGCCCTCGTGGGCAATCCCAACACGGGCAAGACGACGCTCTTCAACGCCCTGTGCGGCGCCCGCGCGCGCACCGCCAACTTCCCCGGCAGCACGGTCGATCACCATCTGGGTCAGTGCACGATCGCTGGTGCGCCACTTGAGGTGATCGACCTGCCGGGCATCTACTCGCTCGCGCTCGACCTGCCCGAGAGCGTGCTCTGCGCGGAGTGCATCGATGGTCGCCTCGGCACCGTGCCCGATGCCGTGGTGCTGGTGCTCGATGCCACCAACCTGGTGCGCAACCTGCAGTTCGCCAGCACGGTGCTGCGACGCGGCCTGCCGTGCGTGGTGGCGCTCACGATGACCGATGCCGCCCGCAGCGCCGGGCTTGTGCTCGATCCTTCGTCGCTAGCGCGCGATCTCGGCGTGCCGGTCGTCGAAGCCAGCGGCCGGACCGGCATCGGGCTGGCGGCGCTCGCGACCGCCGCCCACGACATCGCCACGCGACAGGCCCCGCCGATGCCCGCTGTGCCGTGCCCTGCTGCTGAACCTGGCACGGCGGCCTGCGCCGACTGGGCGGCAGGCGTCTTCGAGCGAGCCGGGGGTCGCACCACGCGCGCCGCTGCGGATCCGCTCACCGAGCGACTTGATCGCGCCTTCACGCATCCCATCGGCGGCATCGTCGCGTTTGCCCTCACGATGGCCCTGCTGTTCACGTCGATCTTCTGGCTCGCGAGCTATCCGATGGATGCGCTCGATGCCGTCTTCGGGCAGCTCACCGAACTCGTCCATCGGCTGTTGCCGAAGGGATTGGTGGCGGACCTGCTCGCCGATGGTGTCGTGGGCGGCATCGGGGCCACGGTCGTCTTCCTGCCGCAGATCGCGCTGCTCTTCTTCCTGCTCGCTCTGCTGGAGGACACCGGCTATCTCGCCCGTGCCGCCCTCTCGCTCGACCGCACCATGCGGCGCTTCGGCCTTCCAGGCCAGGCGTTCCTGCCGCTGCTCTCGAGCCATGCCTGCGCACTGCCGGGCATCATGAGCACGCGGCTCATCCCGGGGCGCCGCGACCGACTGGCCACGATCCTCTGCGCCCCGTTCATGAGCTGCACGGCCCGCATCCCCGTGTACGTGCTGCTCTGCGGCCTGCTCTTCGCGGGCGAACCATGGAAGGCCGGCCTCGCCTTCGTGGGCTGCTATGCGCTCGGCATCGTGGCGGGCCTGGGCACGGCCTGGCTCCTCCGTCGCACGATTCTCGCCGGCGATGGCCGGGCGATGGTGATGGAGCTGCCGCCCTACCGCCGCCCGAGCCTGCGCACGGCCTTCCACGTGGCGCGCGACCGATCGCAGCTGTTCCTCCGCAATGCCGCCACCGTGATCCTGGCGATCAGCGTGGTGATGTGGTGGCTCAGTGCCTTCCCCAGGGTCGAACCCACGCGCGAGTCGGTCGCGCTGCGACAGGTCGCGGAAGCCGCCACCGCAGCGGGCGACGAGGCCCGCGCGGCCGAACTCGTGTCGGCGGCCGAGGCCATGGATGCCCGGACCCAGGCGCGTGGCAGCTTCGCGGCGCGGCTGGGTGATGCCGTGCAGCCGGCGTTCGAGCCGTTGGGGCTCGACCGTCAGCTCACGATGGCGGTGCTCACGAGCTTCCTCGCGCGCGAGGTCTTCGTGAACACCGTCGCGATCCAGGTCCAGTCGGGCGATGACGTCGCCGATCCGGGAACGATGGAATCGATGCGCACCGCGACGCGCGATGATGGTTCGCCGCTGTTTGCGCCGGCGACCTGCGCGGCACTCCTGGTCTTCTACGTGCTCGCGATGCAATGCCTGCCCACCCTCGTGCTGACCGCGCGCGAAGCCGGTGGCTGGCGGTGGGCCCTCCTGCAGCTGGGCTGGATGAGTTCGCTCGCGTGGATCGCGGGCGCGATCGCCTTCCGACTGGTGGCGACCTGATGCCGTTCCCCGTCGATGACTGGCAGTTCTGGCTCGTGACCGCCTGCGCGCTCGCGGGTGCATGGTTCGTGCTCAGGCCGTTCCTGCCGAGGGCATGGAAGCCACGGCCCAAGACACGACCCACCCGCGCACGCCTGACGATCGGCGGCAAGCCGCCCGAGCAACCGCTGCCGTGATCACTCGGCGCCGGTGGCGTGCACTCAGAACCTGATCACCGCGTTCACGCCAGCAGCGATCGCGGTGTCGACGTCGGGGCTTCCACCGGGATTCACGATGACCTGCATGCCCGGCTGCAGCACGAGGCCGGGCTGCACCTGGATCCCATACGACGCTTCGATCGCCATCTCGAAGAGTTGCGGCAGGACCGATGGATCCGTGAGCTGCTGCACCTGCTGCGCCTCGCGCAGGTCGCTGCTGAAGCCACCGTAGGCCACGCCCAGGGACAGGAAATCCCCGGGGGCGGCTCGCCATGGGGCCGTACGCCACGAGGCCCCCGAACGCCGAGTACGGCATCGGGCTGACCGATTGGTCGGGCGCGACCACCACGCTGCCGAACACGCCAAGGTGTCGACCGTCGCCCACGCCACCGAAGCGCATGATCATCTGGTCACCGACGATGTAGAAGCCGTACCGGCCTGACGATTCCTCGGTCGATCCGTACTCCTGCACATCGCCGCCGAGCGTGTAGCCGCCGAACTTCAGGTTGCCCGCCAGGCCCGTCGCGCCCGGCGCCTGGTTCGATCGGAGCCCGATCTCGGCGATCGCCAGCGGCGGCCCCTCAAGCGAGAAATCAAGCCCATGCTGATCCGCCTCGTCAACCTCCGGATCGCCGTTGAAGATGCCGCCCATCAGGCAGAGCGCATCGCTCGGCTGCACCTTGATGCGTGCGCCCCATGTGGTCGCGGGGTAACCGAACGGCCCCGGCGCGTTGTAGAAGAGCGAGAACGGGATCGCGTTGAACGCCACCGATGTGAAGGCGCGGAAGTAGTTCGAGCCTGCGAACTCCTGCCCGTACAGGGCATCGATCGAGAATCGCCCCGCGCGCACGCTCACCGCACCGTCGAGCAGGTCCTGCGTGAAGCTCAGGTTGGTGAGCCGGGTACCCGGTGGGGCGACGTCCGCCGACTGGATCGGGAAGACGTTGCCGACCACGTCCTGCGAGAGCTGGTTGCCGAAGTTCCACGACCACCCCACATCGACGCGACCGCCCCGCCATCCCGCGGCCCGCGTGGTGTCGATGCCCAGGTCGGCGCACAGCAAGCTGTAGGTGTCGAAGCCCTGCTTGAGCCCGCCCGTGGGGTTGCCGTATGGATCGGTGATGAGCAGCAGCGTCGGCTCGAAGCCCGCCGCCCAGAGATCAGTGCGCACCCCCCCCCAGTCGCCGAGCAGGTAGCCCGACTTGAAGCGCTCCGACGCCGCCGCGCGAGCCTGATCGTCAGCCGATGTCGTGGCAGCATCATCGGCCGCCGCAGGACGGGCGGACGTGAGCGCCGTCGCCAAGGCAGCGCACAGGCCCAAGCAGGCGGAACGCCGGGCCACGGCCCGCTCCGGACAGCAGCACGACTTGGGCACTGCCTCAGGCAAGTTTCGCATACGAGGGCGTGTAGAGCTTCGAGCGGATGAAGGCCTCCATGTCCTTCGGGCGCTCGATGCCCGCAAGGCCCAGTTCGAAGACGAGCTTCGCCACGCGCACCGCGGTGATGATCTCGTGGGTGGTTCTTCAGAATCCGAAGGCCGGGCGGTCCCCCGGCAGGCGCGCACCGAGCATCAACTTCGCCAGGGCGAGGTCGGACTGGGTGGTGATCTTGATGTTACGGGGGTCGCCCGAGACGACGAGGACGGGTTCGCCGAGCCGCTCGACGAGCGACGCATCGTCCGTGGCGCCGTCGAGCGAGCCTTGCGCGTACGCGCGCTCGAAGAGCGAGCGCTCGAAGACCTGCGGGGTCTGGATCGCCATCATGCGCTCTCGCGAGACGGTTTCGACCACGCGCCGCCCCTTCACCCCGTCGCCAACCGGCTCGCCGTCGCTCCCACCGAGGATCGAATCCACCATCGCGTCGTCGGCACTGGCATCGAAGGTCTCTTCAGTGACGCGCTTGAGCGTGGCCGCCACCGGCTCGCCGGGAATGGCCGCACCGGCAACGCCCGCAGCCGCGAAGACCCGATCGATAAGTTCCTGGTTCACGAGCGGGCGCGCGGCATCGTGCACCGCCACGTGCGTGCATTCGGCGGGCACCACCGACAGCGCGTTGCGCACGCTCTCCCAACGCTCGCGGCCGCCGGCCACGATCTTCACGCCATGGAAGGCCAGCTGCACGCCGTAGCGCTCGCGGAACTCATCGACCCCGTCGGCAGGCGCTGCCACGATGACCGCCGCGACATCGTCACGCTTGGCGAACGCCTCGACGCTGCGCAGGAGCACTGGGCGACCCCCAAGGTCCTGGCCGAGCTTGTCACCCAGGCCGAATCGAACGCTCTTGCCTGCCGCCGGCAGGATCACCGCGACCTTCATGGCTGAACCGCTCCCTTCGCGCCGCGATCCATCGATTGCAGGCTCTGCACGATCGCGGCCTCGTGCAGGCGCATGCTCGCGCGGTCGAGCGCGTCCTTCGCCTGGTGGAACGCATCCGCATCGACCTGCGCTGGCGAGCGCTCGGCAAGCGCGATGAAGCCCTTGAGCCGCGTGAGGTGACCTTCGAGCTCTTCGAGGTACGCCGCATCGAGCAGCGCACCCGCACGCGAGCGGGCGTCCTGGATCCAGGTGATGTCGAGCCGTGCGTTCACCACCAAGTCGATCACGCGGTGCGCGTGCATGTCCTCGCGGGCATGCTCCAGCGAGTCGGCTTCCATGCGATCGACCTCCTCGGCGGTGAGTCCGTAGGCTGGCACCACCTGCACCTGCGCGCGCCGGCCGCTGCGGCGCTCGACGGCATGCACGGCCAGGACGCCGTTCGCATCGACCATGAAGTCGACTTGCAGCTGCGGGATCCCAGCCGGCATCGGCGGCAGTCCACGCAGCTCGAACGTCGCCAGGCTCCGGCAGTCCTTCACGAGCTCGCGTTCACCCTGCACGACATGGAGCTTGACCGCGGTCTGCCCGTCCACGCCGGTGGAGAACATCTCCGTCGCCCGCGCGGGCATCGCGCTGTTGCGTACAATCATCTTGGCGACCGCACCGCCGGCGGTCTCGATTCCCAGCGACAGCGGCACCACATCCATGAGCAGCAGGTCCGTTCGGCCACCGGCCAGCACCTGGGCCTGCAGCGCTGCACCGAGTGCCACCACCACGTCAGGATCAAGCGCCGTGTACGGCTCGACACCGAAGATGCGCCCCGCGAGCTCCCGAACCGCCGGCACGCGCGTGCTTCCGCCCACGAGCACGACGCGGTCGATCGTGGGCGAGCCGGCATCGGCCAGCGCGCGCCGGCAGCAGGCCGCCATGCGGTCAAGCAGTGGCTCGGCGAGTGCCTCGAGCGAGGCCCGATCGAGCGCCAACTCCCACGTGCCGTGCACGTGCTCCACCCGCTCGATGGCCAGGTCGGCACTCGAGAGCGCACACTTGGCGCGCTCGGCGGCTGCACGCAGCAGCTCAAGGCCGTGCGGTGTCGCCGGAACACCGAGCCACGCCTCGTAGCGCGGAAGGGCCTCGTTCACGATGGCTGCGTCCAGATCATCGCCACCGAGCGCGGTGTCGCCCGCCGTGGCGAGCACCTGCAGGAACTCGCCATCCAAGCCGGTGCCTTCTCCGGGGATCACCGACAGGATGCTCAGGTCGAACGTTCCTCCGCCAAGATCGAAGACCGCGACGGTCTCCGCAGCACGATGCTCGCGCCCGATGCCGTACGCCAGCGCCGCGGCCGTCGGCTCGTTCACGATGCGGACCGCTTCGAGCCCCGCCAATCGTGCAGCATCGCGCGTAGCCTGGCGCTGACCGTCGTCGAAGTAGGCCGGCACCGTGATCACCGCGCGTCGAACGGCAACCCCGAGCTCCACCGAGGCCACCCGCGCCAGCTCGCGAAGCACATGCGCCGAGAGCTCTTGCGGGAGCAGCGTCCGCTCGGCGAGCCTGACCGCCGCCAGCCCACGTGGACCATCGACCACGTTCAGTCTTTGATGCGCACCGGCATCGCGAACCTCGACCGCGGAGCGGCCGATGAGTCGCTTCACGCTCGCTGCGGTGGTGTGCGCGTGCTGGGCCCGTTCGGCCTTGGCGCGTTCACCGACCACCACGCCGGATGCATCGACCCGGATCACGCTGGGCACCAGACCCCGACCGGGCCCGAGCACACGAGGGCCGCGCGCATCGGCAAACGCCACGAGCGAGTTCGTGGTGCCCAGGTCGATGCCGACGATCGGGTCCGTCATGGAGGGATGAGTCTAGGGCGGACCTTCCGGCCAAGGCGCCCTTGGCAACGCAGCTCAGACAGGGCTCGCCCCATCGCAGCCACGCCATCACCACCACTGTCGCTTCTAGCCGGCCGCCGCAGCCACGCGCTCCCGCACGCGACGCAAGCCACGGACCCGTAGGTTCGTGACCTCGTGCTCGGAGGCACCCAGTGCGCAGGCAGCCTCGCGATAGGTCATGCCCTGGCAGATGAGCATGCGGAAGACCTCGAGCTCGCGGGGATCGACCCCACCGAGGGCCTGCGCGAGTGACTCGCGCTGCAGGTCAGACTCCAACAGGCAGGCGTGATCGGGCTCGATGGCATCGTGGAGCGACCGCGCGGTCGATGCGTGGGCCTCAAGCCGGACCAACCGGCGCTCCTCGACCCTGATTCGGCGCCGGACCGCACGGTTGGCCGTACGCCAGAGGTAGCGATCCGTGAGCTGCGCAGGATCCCCGAACCCGATGCGGGCCAGCTTCAGGAAGAGGTCCTGCACGACATCCTCGACCACGGCCTGTGGGTACAGCCTGGACAGGCTGCTGACGAGACGGTCGCGGTGATGCTCATACGCCCCGGCCACCGCGTGCCACCGAATGGACTGCTCCATAGGCACGCTCCTTCATGTGCAACACGCGTTGCATTGCCACGGTAGTCCCCTCATCGACCGCTTCAAGAAAGCCGCACGAAGTTCGTTCAGATTGTGGACACGAAGCCAAGCACGATCTGCACGGAAATCGTTGCGTGCACCCTTGACAGCCCAGGCCAGTCGCTCAATCGCGGGTTTGGTCGAACCGCTGCCCGGCCTTGGGCAACTCATCGAGCGTGCCGTCGAGCCGACGCGCCGCGATCGTCAGCAGCAGCTGGCGCAGCCCCGCGATGGCCGCATCATCCGCCTGCACCCGGACCCGGTGCTCATCGGGCCGGCCCGTCACGATCACCACGTACGCACGATCCTCGGTCACGGACTCCTGACGCGCGGCCACTGCAGCCCAGTCGATCGCGGCCAGTTCGGCGGCCACGCGCGCACAGTCCTCAGCGCCCAGGGGCATGCCCCAGCTCGTACGGCGATCGAACGCATCGATCCCGCCGCCCCAGCCGAGCTCGCCACGATCCAGCCGCACGTATTCGAACCTTGCCTTCGGCGGATCGGCCCACCAAAAGTCGATCGAGGCCTCGCACCCGTCGACGCCGCGCGGCGGCTGCACACCCGGCGCAGTGGCGCACGAGGCGGTCGCTAAGGCAATCGCACCCGCGATCACCGGCGCGATCACCGTCGCGAGCACCGCTGGCCATCGCTGCGAGTCGGGGCTCGAGCATGCCTGCCCCGCAGGAACCTGGTCGAGCGCGCCGGGCATCATGGCGCCGACAGCGCGGCGTTCCCGCGCATGGTGGCGTATGGATCCGCACCGAAGTCGTAGCGCATCGGCAGGTCACGATCGGCTGGCAAGTCATCCATCCAGCAGGCCGATGCCAGCGTGCGCACGAGCGAAGCGACCTCGTTGGGCTGCTGGCGCGCCGCGGCGTCAAGTCGCGTGACCGACCACGTGCCGCGCTGATCGTGCGTCATCCAGACGATGATGGTCACGTCGCCCGGCGTGGGTCGCACGGACGTGATCCACGGCATGTCGCTCCCGGGCGCACCCGGCGGGAACGGCGGCTGCGCATCCATCACCGCCTCGAAGCGGTCCCAGATCGGCTGGACCTGCGTGGGCGACAGCGTGCGCACGCGCGGTGGGCGGTCGCGGATGGTCAGTCCACCGCCGGCTTGGCCATGCAGCGAACCATCGGGGAAGAGCGTGTAGCGGGCCGGCTGGAACTGCGCGCGATCGTCGCCCTTCACGCCGTCATCGACCAGGACGGTGATGTCGATCGTGGGCTCCGACTGGTCCTGGGCCTGGTCGCTCGATGCGCACGCCCCGAGCATGGTCGCCAGAAGCAGCACGGCCGTTCGACGAATGTCGGGCATGTGCGGGAAGGTAGCACGGCGCCCGCGCTCCCGCCGCCATCCGACCCTTGCGCTACCTTGGCACCCCATGCGCACGAGCGTCCGCTGGCTCAACGATTACCTCGACCGACCGGTGACACCCGAAGAGGCCGCCGACGCGTTCACGCGGGTCGGTTTCCCCGTGGAGCACCGCGAATCAACCGACGATGGCGACGTCGTGCTCGAGGTCGAACTCACGAGCAACCGCGGCGATTGCCTGAGCCACCTGAACCTGGCGCGCGAGCTTGCGGCCATGACCGGGCGAGCCGTGAAGGAGCCGAGCTTCGCACGCGTTCCCGACGGCGCAGGCCCCGTGCCGGTCACCAACCACGACCACGAGGCATGCCCGCTCTACACCGCCCGCGTGATCCGGGGGGTGAGCGTGCGACCGAGCCCCGAGTGGATGCAGCAGCGCCTGCGCGCGATCGGCCAGATCCCGCGCAACATCCTGGTCGATGCCACCAACTACGTGCTCTTCGAGTACGGGCAGCCCACGCATGTCTTCGACCTGGCGCGGCTCGCCGGCCCAGCCATCCATGTGCGCCCGGCCAAGGACGGCGAATCGCTGGTGCCCATCGGCGAAGGCGCCAAGCCGCTCGCCCTGCGCGCGGACGATCTGGTGATCGCCGATGCGTCCGTGCCCGCCGCCATCGCGGGGGTCAAGGGTGGCGCACCGAGCGCCGTCAGCGACCGCACGACGGATGTGCTCATCGAGGCCGCGACCTTCGCGCAGAAGTCCGTGCGCTCGTCGAGCCGCGGGCTCAAGGTCGCCAGCGACAGCTCCTACCGCTTCGAACGCGGCGTCGCACCGGCCGACGTCGATGCAGCGGCCGACCGACTCGTCGCACTGATCCTGGAACACGCCGGAGGTCGCCTCGACGGCGGTCGCGTGGCGGCCGGGCCGGCGCTGCCGGCGCCCAGATCGGTGCAGGTGCGCGTCGAACGGGCGCAACGGGTCCTGGGCTATCCGCTCCCGGTGGACGAGATGCTCGCCACGCTGCGCACCCTGGGCTTCGCGCCCTCGCTCGCCGGCGGCACGATCACCTGCACGGTCCCGCCCCGGCGCCTGGACATCGAGCGCGAGATCGACCTGATCGAGGAACTCGCACGCCTGCACGGCATGGACCGCGTACCGATGCTCGACACGATCCAGGTGCGCGTCGCTGCCCCGCAGCCGCATGTCGAGGGCATGCGCGAAGCACGCCGCACGCTCGTGGGCCTGGGCTTCGTCGAGACGGTCACGCACACGCTGGTCTCGGAGCGCGCCGCCCAGCCATTCACGCATGCCGGCACCACGCCGCTGCGCGTAAGCGATGAACGCGCCGGCGACCCGATCCTTCGGCCCTCGCTCCTTTCGAGCCTGATGGCCACGGCGCGCCTCAACGCCGACCGCGGCACACCGTCCATCCGCCTGATGGAAGTGGCGAACGTCTTCGATCTGCAGGGCACGGAGCTCCGCGAGCGATCGTCGCTCGGGCTCCTGATCACCGACACGCCCGATGCCGATGCTGCCATGCGCACCATGCGAGGCTGCGTCGAGCGGCTGCTGCGCGCGGTCCTTGGGACCCATGCTTCCATCGACATCGTGCCGACCACGGGCGCCGCCGGCCTCTCGCCCGCTGCGCTCGTGCGTGCACGCGGCCATGACGTGGGCACGATCGGCCTGCTCTCGAACGATGCCCTCAAGGCCTTCGGCCTCGACGGGCCGGTCGCCGGTGCGGAGCTCTTCATCAAGCCGCTCCTGACCCAGTGGCCGCCCGACACCACGGTGCGCGCCCTGCCGAACTTCCCCTCGATCGATCGCGACGTCAGCGCGATCGTCGCCGATGCCGTGGCGTGGTCATCGATCGAGGGCCTGGTGCGCGACCTGTCGCTGGAGCACTTCGAGACGATCGCGTTCGTGGGGACCTACCGCGGCAAGCAAGTCGGCGAGGGCCGCAAGAGCGTGACCATGCGGCTGACCTTCCGCAGTGCTGCAGGCACGCTGCGCCGCGAGGACGCCGATCCGCAGGTGGCCCGCGTGATCGCCGCCTTGCATTCGGGCGTGGGCGCCGAGGTGCGCTCGTGACGACGGCGCGCGCGCCCTTGGCCCATCTCACGCTGGGCAGCTACCTGCACGACCTCGCCGCCAGGCAACCAGTCCCGGGCGGTGGCGCGGCATCCGCCGTGGCGCTCGCCCATGGTGCCGCGCTCGGCTCGATGGTCCTGCACTACACGCTGGGCAAGGCGAAGTTCGCACAGTGGGAGCATGACAACGCTGCCATGCTCGTGCACCTCGACCGCGCGCGCACCGAAGCCCTCGCGCTCGCGGACCTCGATGCCGCGGCCTACGCCGAGCTCAACGCGCTGTGGTCGCTCACGCCGGCCGAACGGCTCGTCGACCCCCGCTGGTTGCCGGCCGTCGATGCGGCCACAAGCGCACCGGCAGCAATCGGTGACCTTGGCCTGGCGGTGCTGGCCATGCTTGATCGCATGCCGGGCCGGACCAGCACGATCATCCGCAGCGACCTCGCGATCGCCGCCGAGTTCGCCGCACTCGCTGTCACCGGCGCGATCTGGAACGTGCGTGCCAATCTGCCGCTCCATGGCGCCGATGGACAGTCGACCTGGTCAGCCTGGTGCGATCGCTCCGCAGGCAACGCCTCGTCCATGCGCGACCGCATCGTCGCGGCATGCCGGTCATGATTCCGCTGGTCCCGCTCGCTGCGGTCGCCGCCGGAGCCATCACGACCACCTACACCGTGGCGATCGCGCGTGAGGCCAAGCGGCCGCGCCGCGCGACCTACGCGTGGGCGCTTGCTCATGGCAGCCCAACGAGCCCAGCGGAGGTCCCGGGCGTGCGCACGTGGCACGAAGGCAGCACCGTGCTGCAGGCGACCGGCCACGACCCGGCCACGCACGCCACGCCGCCCTCGGCACGTTCGATCGTCCTGCCTTGGTGGCTCGTCGAGGGCCAAGGCGCGGGCGCCATGCTTCTCATCCATGGCTGGGGCCGTTCGCGTTGGGATTCCTTGCGCCGAGCGCCCTGGCTCCTAGAGCACGCGGCCTCGATCGTGGTGCCGGACCTTCGTGGCCACGGCGAGGCGCCGGGCACCACCAGCATCGGCCACAGCGATCACCTCGATCTCGACCAGGTGATCGCGGAGGCACTCAATGGCACCGCGTCGTCCACTGCCATCGAAGGCGGCCTCACGCTCGTCGGCCACTCGATGGGTGCGATGGTGGCAGCGCGACTTGCGGCACTCCTAGCCGAGCGCGGCACGCCCGCCAGACGCCTCGTGCTCATGGCCCCCTACGACTCGTTGATCGTTCCGATGGCCAATCGACTGCGCGTACGCGGGCTGCCCGCGGGGCCCTTCGCCGCCACGGCCGCCTGGTGGTTGGCCCGCGGCGAGGAGCCGCTGCATCGCACATTGGGGCGTGTGGGATGCTCGGTGCTTGCGCTCGGTGGCGGCCTGGATGCCGTCACCACGCCCGACGATGTTCACCGCGCGGCAGCGCCGCACGATGCATTCATCGAGCCCGGGATCGACCACGCGAACGTGGGTGTTGAGGGCACGGGCTCGCGCGAGGCGTTGCACGCGTTCCTCTCGCGGACCTGATCGGTCACGCGAGACGGGGACACGCCAACGGGGCGCAACGCCGCCCTCCCGACCGCATCACGGCATCAGCAGGCGGGCGCGGAACGAGAAGCCCTTGTCGGCCGGCGTGATCCACCACACCGAGGGCCCGAGGTACTTCTTCATGAGGTCGACATCGAACTTGCCCACCATCTCCTGGACGTTCTTCATCGCCTCGTCGGTGACGATGTCGTCGATCGGGTTTCCGGCATCATCGACGAAGCCATCCATGCCGTCCTGCATCGCACCGAGGCGCTCGAACGCCGACTTCTGCGCCTCGAGCTGTGCGGCGGTGTCGGTGAAGCCCCACGCCGAGACGGCACCCTTGGCGACCGTACCGGCACAGCGCTTGTAGATGGGGAGTTCGGCAATGCCCTTGGTGTCCTTGTCGCCGGCAGCGCGCAAGGCCTGCTCCACGCCGGACGACTCGCCCATCAGCATCTGGCCCGAACCCAGTCCGACCGCGAACGGGACGAGGTCGCCGCTGAAGATCGTGGCGCCCTGGAAGTCACGCGGCATCAGGCCAACCGAAGGAGCGAACATCTGCAGCATCGGCATGCCCGCCTTCTCGTCGCTGCAGGCGATCGCGGTCACGCCACCCATGCCGGTCTCGGCGTTGGCATCGGCCCACTGCACACCGTGGATGCTCGGTCCCATCACGGCGAGCGCCTTGGTCATGATCGGCTCGTAGGCCGTCAGCGTGGGAGCCAGCTGCTCCGCCTGCATCTCGGGAAGGCTGGCGACGGCCGCCTCGATCGTCTTCCACAGGTCGGCAAAGCCAACGTTCGCGCAGGAGTACGACACGCACTCATTGCCCAGAAGCTTCGGCGGCGCGCCGATCGGCTGGCCCTTGGCCAGCAGCGACACAAGGCCATCCTTCTTGCCCGGGATGAACGCGGCACCGGACATCTCCAAGATGCCGTCCTTGGGCTGCACGTCGAAGCCCAGCGACCAGGTGCGGATGTCGCCGAAGAGCGACGCGATCGCAGGCTGCACCATCGCCATCGGGCCCATCATCATCGGCCCAAGCATGTCCTGCAGAGGCCCAGTGAGCAGCGTGACGCTCAGGTCCGTCGAGCCAAGCAGCGCGGCGTTGCCGCGCCAGTCATCGCTCGAGCCAAGCGTCTTGCCCTTGCCCTTGCCTTGGGTGCTGAGCAGCGCTTCCTCGAGGCTGGCCATGCTGCTGGCCAGCAGCATGTGCTCGCCATCGCGCATGAAGTACATGGTGTCGGGGCCCGAGCCGAAGGCACCCATGTCCATGCCCATGCCGTCGAACTCGTCGTCGGCGCCCACATCCTCGGCCTCGTCCTTGCCCATCGGGACGACCCAGACTTCCTTGCCGTCGAGTTCCGCCTTCTCGATCGTGACGTCGGCTTCCTTCGCGCCCTTCTCGAACGATGCCATCAGCATGCGCGCGCCGCTGTCGGCGCGATCATCGAAGTCGGCGACGACGATGAACGCCATGGTCATGGCGTCGAGCTCTTCATCGCGCTCACCGAAGACGGCGACGCCCATGCGGCCGGGCAGCACTAGGTCCTTGCGCTCGATGCCGAGGCCCTTGGCCGCCTCGTCGAGCGCCTTCTCGAGCTCCTTCGAGTCGTCGCCGATGAGTTCCTTGACCTTGGGGTCGTCGTAGAGCTTGCCGAGCTGGCCGGCGCGGATCGCCTGCCACGATGCGTGCAGGTCCTTTGCGCTCACGGCAAGAAAGGTGCCCTGCGGGGCGATCGCCTCGATGGGCGGGAGGTCGGCTGCGGCGGCGATGGACGCGGTCAGGATGAAGGTCGAGAGCATGGTGGATTCCAGGGAGTGGTTCGTTGCAGGCGGTTCGTGACAGGCGATTCGTTGGTGCGTGGGTCGGTCAGGTGGGGTTCGTCCAAAGCGCGAGGATCATCGCGAATCGGTGCGGTCGTCCAGTTGTGGCGGCGGCGTGAAGGACGTGCGCGCCGGGGGCTGGTGGTAGTTGTGCCCCGAGTTGGGATTGTTCTTGTCGTAACCGAAGGCTTCTCGGTTGCGGATGAAGTCCTTCACGTAGCGGGCCGGGATCGCGAAGCCCAGGGCTTCGCCGCCGCTGATGCCCATGTTGGTGATGCCGATGACCTCGCCCTTGGTGTTGAAGAGCGGGCCTCCCGAGTTGCCGGGGTTGATCGGCGTGTCGGTCTGGATGTAGGTCAGGCCGTCGAAGTTGCGCTGCGTGGTGCTGATCACGCCCTGCGTCAGCGTGCGCTCGAGCCCCAGCGGGTTCCCGATCGCGAAGACCGGCTGGCCGATGTCGAACTTCTCCTTGTCGACGATCGCCGCGAAGTCGAAGTCCTTGCCATCGGGGTGCTTGATCCGGACCAGCGCCAGATCGACGTGGTTGTTGACCGCGATCAGCTCCACGTCCTCGATCTCGGTGCGCTTGAGCGTGCCGTCGGCTTGTGGGAACCACACCGTCACGCGCAGGTTCGTCTCGCCCTGCACCACGTGCGCATTGGTGATGGCGTAGCCGCTCTTGTCGATGATCACGCCGCTGCCCAGGCCACCGGGCGTGCTCACCTTGATGACCGCTGGGCCGATGCGCTTGGCGTGCTCCTTGGGCGACAGCGTCGGCGGGTTGCTCGCGTGCGAGTAGAGCTCGTCCTGCACGGCCTGCATGTCGGCGGCGGCTTCGGCCTGCTTCACCTCGGCCACATCCTCCATGTCGAAGACCAGCACGTCGGGGCCGACATCGAGCCAGACCTTGCGGTCGTTGCGCTTGATGATCGTGCCCTCGAGCCGGCTGCCGCTCTTCATGACGAGCGTGTCGGCGGGCGCGAGGAGGCTGGCGGCGATGGCAAGGGCGATCAACGCGTGCATCCCCGAAGGCTACCATGGCCCCGCCGCCGTTTCGGCGGCCCGACCCCCCATGACCACCCTGCCTCTCGTTGCACTCCTCCTCTCGCTCCCGCAGCAGGACTTGAGCCAGCACTTCGGCTTCGATCCGCTCGAAGTCGTGAAGGTCGGGCCCAACGCCGGCCCGGTGCTGGCGGTCGATGTGAACGGTGATGGCCTGGGCGACCTGGTGGTGGCCAACAACCACGACAGCCGCATCGAGGTGCACCTGCAGAAGAAGGGCGCCACCGCCGCTGACACCGTCCCCCCCACCCGCGTGAACGAGATCCCCGAGCACTGGCGCTTCCGCCGCATCGAGGTGCCGGCGGGCGAGGCGATCGGCGGCCTGCTCACCCACGATGCCAATGCCGACGGCCGCCTCGACCTGATCGCCGTGGGCACGCCCAACCGCGTCGTCTTCTACCTGCAGCAGCCCGATGGCACCTTCAAGGCCGACCGCAAGCACACCGTCAAGAACCTCGCTGTCGGCAAGGATGGGATCGCGATCGCCGACGTCATGGGCGATGCGGCACCTGAACTGCTCGTGATCGCGGGCCAGAACATCAGCGTCTATCCGATGAAGGGCACCGAGCTTGGTGCGCCCGTTGACCTGATGCCGGGCGCTGGCGGGATTGCGGGCGTCATGGCAGGCGACCTCGATGCAAACGGCTGCAATGACATCGTCGCGGTGCTGCCCGACGATGCCCAACCCATCCGCATCTGGTACGGCACCAAGCGCGATGGCCTGACGCAGATGGGGCCCCAGGTGCGCTACGACATGCCGGTCCTTCGCGAAGCTGCGCTGGTCAAGATCAACGGCAAGCCCGGCTCGAGCCTGGCCACGATCGAGAAGAAGACCAAGCGAACCGTCGTTCACACTGCGCAGCCCGCGAAGGCCGCGAGCGAGGGCGGCAAGGGTGAACTCGTCACGTGGTCCTTCGAGGATCCCTCCAACCGAAAGCGCGACTTCGCGGTCGCTGACGTCGATGGCGATGGACTTCCCGACCTCGTTGCGACCAACACCGAATCGAACGCGGTGAGCGTGTACCGCCAGCAGAAGGGCGTGGGCTTCGGCAACGCCGAGGAGTGCCCGAGCTACGCCGAACTCGACTTCATCGCCGCGCGTGATGTCGATGGCGACGGCAAGGCCGAGGTCTTCGTGAGCAGCGAGAAGGAAGGCGTCGTGGGTCGCAGCGCGTGGAAGGACGGCACCGTCGGCTTCCCGCAGGCGGCCGAGCTCGCCAAGGGCCTGACCCCTGTCGCCATGAACGTGGTCACGCTGCAGGGCGTGCCCACGCTGGCCGTGATCGCCAAGGAGAACCGCAACTACCGCCTCGAACTCATCGATGCCAAGGGGGGCTCCACGAGCTCGATCGACCTCGGCGCGCTCAGCCGTGCGCCCGACACGATCCTGTCGATCGACGCTGACCAGGACGGCAAGGATGACCTGCTGCTCTTCACCCCCGAGAAGCCCATGACCATGGTGCGCTGGGACGGCAAGGACGCTGCCAAGCCGTATGTGCTGCTCGAGTCGAAGGACATGTCGCAGTTCGGGCTCGCACAGGCCGCGAACGCGCAGAACACCGAGATCGCCGATGCCAACGGCGACGGCAAGGCCGAGCTCCTCGTCGCCGACCGCAACTTCATCCGCGCACTGCGCTACGACACGGCCAAGGGCTGGCAGGTCGTCGAGCAGGTCAATGCCGCCCGAGGCGACAGCAAGCTCGTGGCGCTCGCCCTGCGCGGCAACCGCCTGGTCGCCGGCGACAAGGAGAACGGCAAGATCCTCGTGTTCGAGCGCAAGGACGGCGCATGGAAGGAAACGGAAGCGCTGGACGCGAGCGGGTTCAAGTTCACCGCGCTGGCCACCGGACCGTTCGCCGGTGGCGAGGATGCCGTGCTGCTCATCGGCGACGAGGGCTTCGGCGTCCTGCGTGATGCCGGCCCGCGCATGGAACTGGCCGAGAGCGGCTCGTTCCGCAGCGACAGCCCCCGCCGCGTCGAGCACGAGATCGGCGCAGGCGATGTGAACAGCGACGGCCGCACCGACCTGCTGCTCCTGGATGCCGGCGAGCAGAACCTCGAGATCCTCACCTTCTCCGATGCGGGCAAGCTCCTCTACGCCACGGGCTTCGAGGTCTTCGAGACCAAGATGTTCTCCGGCGGCGAACCCAAGGAGTTCCAGCCCAGCCAGGTGGTGGTGATGGACGTGACCGGCGACGGCGCCGACGACGTGGTCCTGCTCTGCCACGACCGCGTGCTCGTCTACCCCCAGATGACCAAGGACGGCGCCAAGCGCTGAGCCCGCATGCAGGACCTTGGCGCCTTCCATGATCCGCAGGCCCTGCGCAAGCTGCTGGAGCTCTCACGCCACCTCGGCGAGTGCGCCGATCTTGACCAGGTCCTGAGCACGGTCATCGATGCGCTGCGGGATTTCCTGCGCAGCGACCGGGCCACGGTCTTCGTGCACGATCCGCGCGACGGCATGCTCGTCACCCGCGTGGCGCACGGGCTCGGCACGAGCACGATCCGCATCCCCGACAGCAAGGGCATCGCCGGCGCCTGCGCGCAGTCGCGCGCGCTCATCAACATCACCGATGCCTACCTGGACGATCGCTTCGACCGGTCGTTCGATGCCAAGAGCGGCTACCGCACGCGCACGATCCTGGCGGTGCCGCTGCTCGATGACGAGGGCGGGCTCGTGGGCGTCGCGCAGGTCCTCAACCGCGCCGAGGGCACCTTCACCGAGCACGACGAACTCGTGGCGCGGTCGCTGGCTGCGCAGGCCGCCGTGGCCGTGCGCCGCGCGACCCTGATCGAGGACCGCATCGAGCGCCTTCGCCTGCAGGAAGAGATCGACGTGGCCCGGTCGATCCAGCAGCAGGCGTTCCCCACCGCCGTGCCGGCGGTGCCCGGCTACGAACTCTTCGGTCGCAGCACGCCCAGCCAGGAGTGCGGCGGCGATGCGTTCGACCTAGTGCCGCTCGATGCGCACGGCATCGCCGCGGTCGATGCTCCTGCTGATCGCGCCATGCTGCTCGTGGCCGACGCGACCGGCCACGGTGTCGGCCCCGCACTCAGCTCGATGCAGACCCGCGGCATGATGCGCCTGGCGCTGCGCCTGGGGCAGCCACTCTCGCTCCTGGCCCACCAGCTCAACCAGCAGCTGCTCGAGGACCTTCCCAGCGGCCGCTTCGTCACGGCCTGGTTCGGGCTGCTCGATGCGCACGAGCACACCGTGCAGTCCTTCAGCGCCGGCCAAGGACCGCTCTTCGTCTACCGCCGCGCGACCGACACCTTCGATCCCGTCGACACCGATGCCCCCCCCATGGGCATCATGGACTTCGACGAGTCGATGTGCGCCACGCAGACCGTGCGGCTGGAGCCGGGCGACCTGCTGGTGGTCATCACCGACGGCTACTACGAGGCCCCCGAGGCCGGTGGCGGAGCCGGCCAGTTCGGCGAGGAGCGCGTGTTCGCGATCGTGCGCGCCATGCGCGCCGAGCCGCTCGAGGCGATCGTGGCCGAGCTCGATGCGGCCGTGCTGGCCTACCACGGGGCCGACTTCACCCCCGACGACCGGACGGCGATCCTGGTGCGGCGGCGGTCGTGAATCAAGATTTCCCTGCGACCCTCAACGCAATCCAGCCCTATCGCACCATCATGCGGTAGAGGGTGCCATCGGCGCCGGCGGCCCACAGCGTGCCGTCGGCTGTCCAGCACAGGTCGAACACCTGGGCAGCCAATGGCGTCAGGGCTTCGCGCATCGAGTCCGTCTCCCACACGCGCACGGTGCCGTCGTTCGATGCGCTGGCGAGCCGGCTGCCGTCGCCGATCCAGGCCAGCGCGGTGATCGGTGAACGATGACCGGCGCACCGCTGCAGCACACGCAGCGACATAGCATCCAGCAAGGCCACCTCGGCACCCTGGTCCATGCTGCCAATGGCGATGATCGATCCGTCGGGTGATCGCGAGCCCCGCAAGGGATGCTCGATCTGGAAGGGTGCCGGCGACTCCGCACCGCTCGTCAGGTCAAGCACGGTCGTCAGAGCATCCGCTCCGCGGAACACGATCGCCCGACCATGCGGTGCATCGACCAGCGCCGCGCGCGAGCCACGACTGCATCCCCGGATCTCGTGGACGGGCTTCGGTTGACCGCTGCGCAGGATCCACTGCACGCCATCGGACCAGAGCACCGCCGTCCATCCATCCTGCATCGCCAGGTCCAGCACGCGAGCTCCATCGCCACGCGCCTCGAGCGCGACGCTCGAGCCATCAGGCTCGATCCAGTGGACACTGGCACCATGGGCCACGCAGAGCCTGCCATCACCCGCTCGTGCCAGGATCTGCCCAGTGCGCGTCGAAACCTCATCGCTCCCTTCAGCGGCAGCGGGCCCGTGCCTGGCGCCACCACTGAGCCAGGTCCCCGCAGCGATCAGATCACCGGTGGCCGTCTGTGCGACCACAGCACCCGACACGGTGGACGCCAACACCCGATCCCCGCCGATCGCGACCACACTGCGCACGGCCATCTGATCGATCAACTGTCGGGAGACGCCGAGCTGCCCATCCATGGGAAACCTCTGCACGACCGCACGCAAGCAACCGGTCGCGATGCTCACTCCGGCAGGCTCGGGCGCGATCGACCAGACCTGTGAGAACGCTCCTGCGATGAACGCCTCCGACGCGCCATCACGCACACGCAAGCGCTCGATGACCTCGGTCCATCCGCCCACCAGCATGCTCTGGCCATCGGGCGTGAAGCACACTGCATGCGCGCCGTTGCGCCCGCTCGTGCTCGCCCACTGCACCGCACCATCCACCGCTGAAAGCAGGGCCACCGTTTGCCCGCCGACGGCAGCCACCATCGATCCGTCGGGCGAGAAGCACGTGCCGATGACCTCGGGCGCCCCCGGCACGCGCACCGTCCAACGCACGCTGGCCCGTCGGTCCATCACGCTCACGTGACCCGCCATGTCCCCAAGGGCCACCAGCGATCCATCGGGTGAGATCGACAGCTCACGCGCCACGGCGGGAAGCGTGGGCGACAGTCGCGCGGACTCAGCCAGCGTGACGCCATCCAGCTCCTGCACGTACTCCTCGCGCAGCACGAACACGCTGCGACGATCCGGCAGCGATGCCAGGTCGTGCGCGCCATCGATCGCAAGCCGTGCACGCTCGACGCCCGAAGCGTCGTACGACACCAACGCCGTCGTGCGCAGCAGACCGACCGCCCCGCCATCGGCCGAGCCGGCCACGCGCCACGCCATCCCATCGGGTGTGGAAGCGGCCCATCGCTGGCGACCGGTCGATGGATCGATGCACTGGAAGCCCGCGCTGGATGCCGCCAGCACACGGCCATCCCCGGTCCAGTCGACGCCATAGACCTGCCCCAGTGCAGGGGACGACCACGTCGATTGATCGCAGCGCGCCGCGAGATGCCGCCACTCCCAGCCGCGGCGCGCTGGATCGGCGCTCATGAGCATGTCATGCGCAGCACCGGCATCGGCGCGTTCCAGCATGCCCCATGCTGCCCAGATCGCATTGGCATACGCCGCGCGACTGGCGCGCTCGAGTGCCAGCGACGTGAGCGCCAGCGCTGCAATCCCGACCACAGCCACCGAGGCCGCCGTACCCACCAGCACGCGATGCCGACGCATGAAGCGCAGCCCCGCACGCCATGAGGAATCAGGCCGCGCGTGCGTGGCGTGGCCAGCCAGCAGCCGGCGCACATCGTCGCCGAACTCACGCGCGCTCGCGTAACGCTCGGCGGGATCCGTGGCCAGAGCCTTGGCGACGACCTCATCGATCCCGGTGGGCATCGTGCGCACGAAGGCCGCACCACGCGCCTCGGCTGCAGCACTCACCCG
>Ga0315905_10002113_pt1 | contig 21042 bp, 30 predicted proteins | sample LakEriMetagenome_5_FD_203522 | JGI IMG/M metagenome (GOLD analysis project Ga0315905, IMG submission 203522) | Freshwater fungal communities from buoy surface, Lake Erie, Ohio, United States - Buoy 4 MA121 | ecosystem: Environmental > Aquatic > Freshwater > Lake | place: USA: Lake Erie, Ohio...
GATTGGTGGCAATCACTACAAGACACAGATCCAGCCTTGGGATGTCTTCCTTGATTGGGAGATGGACCCTTGGCTGTGTAATGTGATTAAGTATGTGCAGCGTCACGCTAAGAAGAACGGCAAAGAGGACTTGGAGAAGGCAAAGCATTATCTTGAGTTTGCTATCGAGAACTACGACAAGATAAAGACTGTGTACTACAAATGAGTCAGCGTGATCTTGATAGGGCCTACGGCTTACTGAAGGAGGCTGAGTGGAGCAAGGGATTTAACCTGTATGAGTGCCGTGAAGTCCGTAGGGTTAAGTTCTCCCTTGGTATGAAGACACCGCTGTCTAGGTCCATCATTTGGGAACCAGGGTATGATGTCAGAGACCGACACTTGATAGTCACTAACGAGCAAGGCGTTGGTGACACAATCATGTTCTCTCGCTTCATACCTCTGCTCAAAGAGTTGCCAGTCAAGTCTGTTAGTGTCTATATGCAAAAGCCACTGATGAACCTGATAGCCTCTCTGGAGGGCGTGGATGGTGTCCTGACTGATGAGAACTGTCCTGTGCCTGCAATGCGTGTCAAGGTGATGTCTATACCGGCACTGTTGATGCAGTACAACAAGTTCCCTATGAATGACGGCGATCCTGTGTACAAGAGCGATGGCTACTTCAAGTTCAAAGGCATCAGGAAGACTAGCCAGATAGGGTTTTGCTGGTACAGCGATAACGACTCCTGGAATGCTAGTGCCAAAGTAATACCTAGAAACTTAGCAGAAAAGTTCTATAATCAGTTGACAAAGAAGCACAAAGTGGTATCATTACAGATTCAGCCCGATTTTATGCCAGAGCACTTAGATGGTAGAAGTTGGCTTGAAACGGCTAAGAAGATACAGTCATTGAAGGCAGTCGTTACTGTTGACACTGGTGTAGCACACTTAGCAGGAGCACTTGGGGTAAGGACATTGAACTTAGTTGGCTCTACATCAAAAACGGGGTGGTTTTATCTCCCTGCTGTTAAAGACAAGACTAATTGGTACGACTCAATGGAACTTATACGTTATGAACCTTATACTAACTGGGAGGCAGGGCTTAATGAAGCACTGAAGAGATTATGTCGTTGACGATTAGAGATATAATGGAACGAATGAAGAAGTTAGACGAAATTACAATCTTGGAAGTGCTAGATATTTCTTCAGAAGAGTTAATAGAAAAGTTTGCAGATAAGATAGAAGATAAATTTGATGAATTGGAGATAGACTTAGATGACACCCTATAGCACCTTTATTGCCAAAAGCCGGTACAGCCGTTACTTGAATGACAAGAATCGGCGTGAGCACTGGAATGAGACTGTGTCTCGCTACTGTACTTTTATGTGGGCACACCTAAAAGACAAACACAATTACACCATCGATGACAAGCTGGCAGCAGAGATTCAGTCTGCCATTGTTAACCTTGAAGTAATGCCTTCTATGAGGGCTATAATGACCGCAGGCAAGGCCCTTGATAGGGACAACACCGCAGGCTACAATTGCAGCTACTTGCCTATCGATGACCCCAAAGCCTTTGACGAGGCTATGTATATCCTACTCTGTGGCACAGGCGTAGGCTTTTCTGTGGAGCATAAATATGTCGATCAATTGCCTGAAGTCCCGGATCAGTTGTTTGATTCTCAGACTACTATTTCGGTTGCGGATTCAAAAGAAGGGTGGGCCAAAGCACTACGCCAACTCGTGGCTCTACTATATTCTGGGGAAGTTGCAAAATACGATCTTAATAGAATTCGACCTGCAGGAGCCAGGCTCAAAACTTTTGGAGGACGTGCCTCTGGTCCCGGACCTTTGGATGAACTTTTTAAGTTCACTATCGCCAAGTTCAGAGGAGCAGTGGGTAGAAAACTTACATCAATCGAATGTCATGATATTCTCTGTAAAATCGGGGAAGTTGTTGTTGTCGGTGGAGTACGAAGATCTGCAATGATTTCTTTGTCGGACCTCGAGGATGACCGTATGCGGTCTTGTAAATCTGGAAACTGGTGGGAACAAAATGCACATAGGGCACTCGCTAACAACTCGGCAACTTATAACTCTAAACCAGACATTGGACAGTTTCTCCAAGAATGGACTAGCCTCTACAACAGCCACTCTGGAGAGCGGGGAATCTTCTCAAGGGAAGCAAGTAAAAGCCAAGCTGCAAAGAACGGCAGACGTGATTCTAGTTTTGACTTCGGAACAAACCCCTGCTCAGAAATCATCCTCAGACCCTACCAGTTCTGTAACCTCACGGAAGTCGTTGTACGGGCCGAGGACACCGTTGAATCATTATCTAAAAAGATACGAATAGCAACGATTATGGGCACGTTCCAGTCTACGATGACTAACTTCCCTTACCTGCGTAAGGTGTGGCAGAAGAACACAGAAGAGGAGCGCCTCTTAGGTGTATCGTTGACAGGTATCTTAGATAACAAATGGATGGGAGAGGTAAGTGACAGCACTGCGAAGGCTCTTGAACAATTACGGAAAGTCGCCGTTGATACCAACGCTGACCTTGCAGCACAGTTGGGAATTCCTCAGTCTGCTGCGATTACTTGTGTCAAACCTTCTGGCACTGTCTCTCAACTTGTTGATAGCGCCTCTGGTATTCATGCTAGACATAGTCAGTATTATATTCGCCGTGTTCGTGGAGATAAGAAAGACCCTCTCTCGGCGTTCCTGACCTCTGCTGGTGTGCCTGCCGAAGATTGCGTAATGCGACCAGACAGCACAGTAGTCTTCTCATTTCCGATGAAGGCCCCTGAAGGAGCAAGACTGCGTGATGATCTAACAGCAATTGAGCACCTCGATGTCTGGATGATGTATCAGCGTCACTGGTGTGAGCATAAACCGTCTGTGACCATCTCAGTCAAAGAAGATGAATGGATGGATGTCGGGGCTTGGGTGTTTAGGAACTTCGATGAAATCTCTGGTGTGTCTTTCCTGCCTTGGGCTGGTGGCACATACCGACAGGCTCCTTATGAGGAATGCACTAAAGAGCAGTATGAAGAAATGCTCTCTAAGATGCCTAAAGAGATCAAATGGGACGACTTAGTCGAGGTAGAAGACAATGTCGAAGGTGCACAAACATTAGCCTGCGTTGCTGGGCACTGCGAGATATGATATGACAATACTACTGCACATCATCGGTGGCTGTATGGTTGGGTTTGAATATGTGGATGACTTTGAAGAGGAACACTGTATCGTTATCGACCTGTTCATCTTGAGGATAATGCTTTTTTGGTAGTCTAGGGTGTAGAACTTAACAGGGCCTCTTTGGAGGCTCTTTTTTTATCCTAGGTACATTGCTTTCTCATGCTTACGGCGTTTGACAAGGCCAGGGAGTTCTTTACCCCCTGCCTTAGTCCAAGCCAGAAAAGCCTCCGCAGCGCCATCAAAGTCGCCACGGTTATGCTTCATTCTTATTGTGCTTCTTTGGAGGTTGCCGAGGCCAACGTTGAAGCTAAAGCTGACCAATGCGTCAAAGCGGCCTTGGGTAAGTCCTTGAGGGCATAGTCTAAGCACGCCTCGTTCAAAGATAACCAAGTCTGCTGCCAAGATTCCATCGACTTCTGCCATTGAGAGAGTTCGATCCCACCCATCAGGGATTGCAAGTCCTTTACGTTCATCTAGTTTCACCTTTATATGATTAGGGTCAATAACATGACCAACACCAACAGTCCACAGTAAAGCAGGACAGCGATAGGGACGAAGTCGTATTCCTTCATCCTTCTTGATGCCCTCTATACACTCTTTTGATACATTCACTTCTTACCCCACTGACGAGAACCAAACCAGAAAGCAATGATTCCTGACAGCAAAGCCATTTCATCTTCAGAGAAGATAACATCCGTAGCTGCGATAAACTGCTCTACGTTCATACTGCCTAACCCGCCCTGTAGTAGGAAGTAGGTTAGACCAATATTGATTAAGACCAGTTCAAGCACAAATATAAAGGTCACTGCTGGCCTTACGATGCCATTAAGATTAACCACCCACTTAGAGGCGTTGTTCATGATGGCCTTGTCGTGCTCTAAAGCAGCCCCCTGGCGCTCTGCATCGGTCTGGAGGGCAATCTGGTCTGTCCTGATCTCTTCGACCTTCTGCTGGGCTATAAAGCCCCTCTCAGCCAGTGCTAGTTCACGCTCAGTCTGCATTTGGACTAGTTTAAGTTCTTGTGCTTTATCTGCCCTGTCTTGGAAGAAGTTCAGGACCTGTGGCAGTCCAGAGGCAAAAAAGCCAATAGCGGAGGAGATTAGGGATAGCATAGGGTTCCTTAGGGTTTATAACCGACTACATAGGCAAAACTAACTAGCACCAAAGCAGCTAAGAAACAATACAACTTTAGTTCAGCCAACTTCTTTAGGTCTCTGCCATACTCGTCAGTCAGGGTTTTATTATCTTTTAGTATGCGCTCTTTAATGACTTCTATCTCAGCCCAAGCCGCAGGGCCGTGCTTCTCGATGATGTCATGCTTGAGTTCTTCTTCTATCTTTTTAATTTCATAGACTCCACGCCATTCTTCAACGGCAGAAAAGACGGAGGTATCCTTTGGCCTGTTTAACTGCTTCTTGCGGAAGGCGGCTCTGGCCTGCACCTCAGACTTGCCAAGTTCTTGGATGTCCTTAGTGACTGACTCCAGTTCCTTGCCAACAGCCAAAGCCTCTTTGATGCCAGCGACAGCAGCCTTGGCAACTTGAGTGACTGGTTCGCTCATACTATTCCAACGGAGGGTTTAAGGCAGACGAGAGTACTCCACGATAAGCAAGACTTTGTGGGTCTGGTGCTGTTTGTCCTGATGCAATCCGATTTATAGCCTGTTGTGCTGCCCTGCGACGTAAGACAGATTGTGTATAGTCTGCTAATAAACCAGTCCCAGCCGCTGTGGTTGCAATGACAGGACTTTGTGAGAAAGTATAAGCACCACCAGCCGCTGCTAATTTAGACCTTAATGGGCTAAACTGTGCTGCAAATGTAAGAAGCGGATCTAATGCGCCTCCTTTAGCCACAGATTTGATAATGTTTTGCTCTTCTTTATTGAACAATTTCATTTTCTCTTTGCTGGCGGCAATGTTAATAAATCCACGTCGAATCAATTCACTATCTGATGCCTTTGGATCTAACGATTTTGCTTCAGCAACATTAAGAGCATCATCTAGTACTTGAGCACGACTAGCATTACGCCAGTCTTTTCTAGCGCCTACAATTGTTTTTACAGCCTCGTCAATACCGCCTTTTCCTGCAACAATGTCTTTTGTGGTGAGTCCTGTTATAAAGTCATCTACTCTGGTTGCAGCTACACCGCCTAACCTTCTAATGTCAGGATCTCTGCTTGTCTTTAAATCGCCTATAATTCCTCTTACTTTGTCTAATGTAGAAAAAGACATTTGAGGATTCTGTTCAATAATAGAATCAATCTGCGCTAAACGAGAATTGATTTGATTTGCTTGATCTGTGCCAGGAACCATTCTAGCGTCATCTAAGTCGGACCTAATATCTCCAACCATCTTTTTAACACTAGCATCTTTTAAAGTTATTCCTGCTTGGTCAACTTCATTATATGCATTAGATGCACGTTGTTTTACTTGTTGAGCCGTGTATAAAGGTATCTTTCTTTGCTCAATAGCAGATATTGTTTTTCCAACACCAGAAGCAGAAAGAGCACCAACACCGACTCCAGCGATGGTAGCCGCTAAGTCACTACCAGTTACTTCTTTAACAGCCTCAGCAGCAGGCTGTGCTGTTAATCCAGCAACACCAGCAGCAGGAACTTGTCTCTGTAGATCCGCAGCCATAGCTGGGATATTTGGAAGCATTTTTGCAGTAGCCGCTGTTCCAGCCATTGCTTGAGTACCTGCCTGTACCGCCCTTTCAACGCCGGTCTCTGGCTCTGGTAATCCTAACGCCGTCAACCCTTTTGCTTGCTCTTGATAAAAGGAAGGTAAACGGCTTTGAGAACCGACAGCCTCAGACGCTAAATTATAGGCACCTCTACCAGCCTCTAAAACAGCCGTAGCAGGGGCTGTAAAGGCTTCATAGCCTGCCCTAGCAGTAAGGCCTAGTTGCCTAAATATTTCCTGACCTATTGACCGCTTTGGCTCTTCTTTAGCCGGCTGTGCAGGTGCAGGTTGCCCAGGAGCAGAAACTCCTAAACTACTCTGAATTTTTGCTATGGCCTGCTCATTAGATAAACCATCAGGCAAACTATAGTACTTACCTTCGTATTGATATACAGGCATTTTTATTCCTATTTTAAGATAATTGGATTTTCCATAGAACCAAGAGGGCTACCAGAAGTTCCAAAGTAACTTTCAACACCTTGTGATTTACGCCGAGAATCTATTCTTGTTTGAACACGACCTTTTGCTTTTTCAACGGCTTCGTTATACCGTTTAAGAGCCTCTAAAGTTGCTTGTGTATCGTTTCGTCCAAATGCGGCAATTAGGGCATTAGCAAAACGAAGAACGTCTTTATCTGTTTGGACACCCTTTTCAGCACTAACCTGTAAGTTTACTGCGGTATCAACGGCAGATTTAAGCGCCTCGTATGCACGACTTTCCTCAGTTGAATTACCAGATAAGTTCTGAGCGGCATATTTTAAGTTCTTTGCTGGCCCTAACTCTAGTTTTCGAGCACCTTTAGAATCTGCTGTAAGATTTAGTATTGACGGTTTTAATGCCTCTGATTGAGCAGTAAAACTATCAATTGTTTCTAGGTCTTTTAATTCATCTTTCTGCAAACCAGCAGGCAACATCGATGCTTTTTGTGCCCTTAGTGCGGCTGTTTGTGCCTTCTGAAGACGAACATTTTCAGCGTTTTGTAGAACTTGTAAAATCTTATCTGGAGACCCATACTTTGTTACAACATTGATAATATCTTTTTCTGTTGCATTAGGACCCAAAGCAGCTAACTCTGTTCTTAACTTCTCTTCTTGTGCTGCACTAAACTCTGCTTTTTTAATTCTTGCCTCAATCTCACCAGCCTGTGCCTTTCGACCTGCTGTTAAGGACTCTTCAGATTCCAACTTAGCAGCTTGTTGAGCCGCCTGTTGAGCTAAGGTAGTTACACCTAACTTAGCCGCCGAAGAAGACAACCTCTTAAAGAATGCCGGTGAAGAAGCATCACCGCCTGAAAGTTCTAAGGCTTCTTGGTAGGCTTGTTGACCCAACTGAGCCTGCTGTAGTCTTGGGTCCTGTACTGGGGCATTACCAAATAAACTACCAACAACACCGCCTAGGGCACCGCCTAACTGCTGACCAGCCCTAGCAGCGCCAAGCATTGTAACCTGCTGTGGAGTTAACTTAGCCTGCTCTAGTAATCCACGCTCACGTTCAGCCTCGATAGCCTGCTGTATCAACTGAGGGCTATATGAACCAAATAATGTTTGCTCTGCCATTTATATTTCCTTTACCTAGGGTCGTAACCGCCACTCATATCTTCAAAGCCTGAAGAACTTCCGTAATAACCGCCTGATGTATCAATGTCAGGATTATAAGCAAAACCGCTACCGCTACCTGTTCCCATTGGATAGTATGCAGATGCCGTAGATTGTGGTGCTGGTGCTTGTTTCTGACCAAACCCAAGATTCTTAAAGAAACTGTTCATTAGGTTCTGGCCTGCTAACTGATTAGCGGCAATCTGCTGTTGTCTGCCACCAAGTTGAGTAGATGCCGCAGCCATTCCTCCCTGTAACAGAGCTTGACCAGCCTGTGCGCCAGCAGTGGCTGATCTACCGCCCAACTGAGCACCGATGTCCAGAGGCTGTAGTGCTGCCTGCTCAAGCAATTGAGACACACCAAACTGAGTCTGGAACGGTGCCAACGCTGATGTCTGTAATCTACCGGCTTCACCAAACAATCCAGTGCCGTAAGCAATACGGTCCCTAGCAGCCTGCTCTGCCTGTGCAGCTAGTTGAAGGTCTTGTGTACGTCTTGCTGTAGCCAACGCAGCCAACTCAGGCTGACCAATGTCACCAATGTTGAGGCCTGCACGACCACGACCAAACACAGAAGCCCCTAATCTTGCCTCTTCACGTTGACGAACAGGTTCAATCATTGCATACTGTTCTTGCAGATACTTGTTCCGGGCCTGTTCTGGTGTCTGTGCAAGGTACTGTTGACCTAGACCAAACAATGTCTCAGAAGGCGCTACAGCACGTTCAGCAAGCCCTAGACTGTCTCCATAGAGTGCAGATAGCCTTTGTTGAAGTGCCTGTACCTCTGGCGATGCAGCATAACTAGCGCCGCTAAGACGGCCTTCAGGACCATACTGGAACTGTGATTGACCAAACCTAGTAGAGATCCCTACAGGCCGAAAGCGAGCCTCTTCAGCCGCTATTCGTGCAGCTTCCAACTGAGCCTGAGCCGCTTCTCTACTCGCAGCAGCTTGCTGTTTAGCCGCTGATCTAGAGGCACTTGCCCCTATTAAACTACTACCTATCGCTGCTGCAGCCATGAAAGGCATAATATTACTCCTTAATTAAAACTTCATCAATGTTGTTAATGTCTGTTTCGTTGGTAGCATGGATACAGTACCAAACACAGTCCTCTAATGCTAAGACACCATGATGTTTATCGGCTTTGATATTAAAACAATGTGGTGCTTCAATATCAAAAACTTCATCATCTACTACAACTTTTACCTTGCCCTTAGCAAGAATAGACAGATGGTCATATTTATGCTTGTGCTGAATAATCTGTGTACCCTTTGGAAACTGTGTTTCCTTAGCATACAAGTTATCTGAAAAATGATGTGTAATCATTTAAGCCTTCATAATATATGCAAGTGCATAATATGGAGGAAGGTTAGCGTTGGTTCCAGAAACACCAGAAGAAGCAATGCTTATGCCAGTTGTTTGACTTCCAGTGGTGGCGCTTGCATTAGCAGTAAAACACTGAGTAGCACTTCCCGACTGTGGTGCTGTATTTGTTGCTTTGTCATAAGTATGGGCGTGGCCTGGGTCAGTTATACTGTGTGTATGGCTTACAACAACAGCATTAGCAGACCCGCCAGTAGCCGCTACAGAATAAGTAGAGCCAGCGCCGACAACAAACCTATCTCTTAGGTCAGGGGTTCCGTTAGAACCATTACATAAATACCACCCAGAAGGAACAGATGCTACGGAGCCTGACCAAATAATGATACCGCCACTAGGAAAAGATGCTGCTATAGCGGTAGTAACAAAGGCTGTACTAGCAATTTGAGTTGTGTTAGTACCAGCAGAGGCTGTAGGCGTTAACGGAGTACCTGTTAAGGTAGGGCTATTGCTGTCTGCCTTGGATGATATAGCAGAGGAAATAGCGGTGTATTCAGCATCAATCTCAGTGCCTTTGATGACCTTTGCTGGATTACCAGTGCTAAGACTGTCTTTAGATGCAAAGTTAGTTGCTTTCGTGTAATTGCTCATACTGTTTTCCCTTGTGCGACATAGACATCGATTTTCTGAATAGAAAGAGGATCACCATTTAATTCTGCTTCTAAACCCAACTGTAGAACAGCCCCGTTACCGCCTGCATTGATCTGGAACTGGTCTAGGACAACACCGTTGGAGAACTCAGCAATGTTGTATTCCCCGACATTATACTCGTAAACTGTGCCGGTGTCAAGTAATTTCGTCTCACTATTGTAATTTTCTTTGTAATCAAAGCCCCATTTAATGGCTACGGCATCGCCAGAGCCTCCAATAACCACAAATCCTATCTTTTTAAGGACTTTTAAGGCTGTTGGGCTACCAAAGTCAAAGTAGTTGGTGTAATACTGTAGACGGTAGGTAGCGGCATTATCTAGGTGTCCAAAGTATTTACCAATATACCCAGGCTTGCCTAGCAGCAGTTCCTTAGATTGATTGACAAACAAGGCCTTTGGATCAAGGCTATCCCATATAGTGACACGGGCAGAGCCGTCCTGTAGGGCACCCCTCATATCAAAGCAGTAAGTAGCCTTGGTTGCTGGCAGGGTAAGCAGGTAAAAGGCATCCCGGTCATAATAGACAGACTTGATGGTGCTGGCTGTCTCTGAGGCTACAGCGGCAATGAGGTCATCACGGACATTCTTAGACACATCCCGCATAGGTAGGGACTTCTCTTGGATGACCCGCTGGAGACTACGCACGCCAGAGTCAGACAAGAAGATAATATCCGTGCCTGTGTTCTGCACAGAATCCCTAGCAATACAGCCTACATTGGGGATAAAGTCTGCCAAGGCCAAGGAAGTGACATCTATGGGGTTGCTATAGATAGCAATGTTGTTCCTACCAAAGATGATTAGGAAGCCGTTGTGGGCCGCTAGAGCGATAATCTGGTCATTATTAGGGAACACAGAATTGATCGATAGAGAACCTGAATCACCGCCTTGGAAGTCAGAGCCATCCAAGAGCCTGCTAAAGTACACAGTCTGCCTGTCGCCAACAAGGTCTGCCATCCAGATACGACCATAGGCAGCCAAGGCACAGTTAGGCTTAAAGTCTGCTATAGAGTAGCCTGTTGGCAACGTACCAATGTCTCCTAACTGCTGAAAGCCAAAGGAGCCAGAATGTGAGTGTGGATTAGCAATAGTGGTCACTGTGCTGGTCAAAGAATTACCAACTGTGTAACCTGTGCCCGGAGTAGAGACTGTTACAGTGGCAATGCCGGTACCACTTAAGGTTGCTACAGTCAGTTCAGCACCAGCGCCAGAACCGCCTGCTAAGGTCAATATATCGCCTACATTGTATCCAGAACCAGCAGTAGTCACCGTTACAGTCGCTATTGGACCAGTACCGCCACCACCGCTAATCGTAGCCACAGAAAAGGCAGCACCAGTGCCCGGAGTAGGCAGGTTGTGGTAGACCAGTACAGGGTGTCCTGTCTGTACCATATAGGCATGGGAAACAGCGTCAGCACCGTCACCATAGGGCAGAGCCGCAGCTTGCCAGTTATTTCCTGTTATCGTGTAAGACACATCAGCGGTATTGGCCTGTGTTCTGACAGTCTTGGTGGTCATGGTTGTGGTGCCAGTAAACAGTTTATTGTTACCGGCACTGATGGTCTGGTTACCACCAACGTCAATCATCTCAAATATAAACTCTACAGGGTTAGCAGCACCTAAGTCTGTGTTGACTGCCGAGTTTACAGGAGTCCAGCCACGCCTTGCACCAATACGACCATACCTATCGATAACACAGTTCTGTGCCTTCAGAGCATAGCCTGAAGACAACTGAATACTGCTTTCTTGCGTGTTTAGGCCTAGAAAGCCTGGAGCAGCAATAGTAGCGGTCTGTATTCTTTTCATTAAATTGAACCCCAGATGAGTTCTTCAGGGTAACGGTTAGCCTCAGCAGCTATGTGGTCTGACAGAGACTGGCGATACAACTCATAAGCCTCGGCGCTATTGAGACCGTTGTCCTCACCACGCTCATTCAAGGCCTTGGCGTAGGCTAGGAAGATCACAGGCTCTGATGGAACCTTGATCTGTGTAGCAGAAGCAGTAAACTCTGCCTGTGGCTTGATAACGTTAAAGTAGATGTTATAGGCACCATCAGGGATAGGATATAGGTCTACCTGTGTGTCTCCGTTGGAGTCTACGCCGTTAAAGTTATAACGGTCAGGAGCACCAACTAAGACTGTTCCGCTGTTCAAGAACAGTTCATCCATCTTCCTAGTTGTCTCATAGTTTAAGAACCAGTCAGACTCTGAGTTAATAACATCGATGACCTTAAACCGCTGACCGATACCAGTTAACACATAGTTAAACAAGTTAGCAGAGGTAGTCACCGTCAGTGTCTCAGACAGAGCATTCCAAGTGTAAGAATCCTCAACCTGCCGTTTAGCATCGTTGACGAACCTACCGATAAGTTTAGAATAGGCGTTGTCAGTAACGGCAGTAACCTCTGGCTCACGCAAGCGAACCAAGGTTTCATTGACAAGTTCTAAGTAAGTTTTGTTGGCCATTTAACAGTCCCATTTCTTTAGTGCTAGAGCCTTCCTTGTTGGTCTGCCTTTGGAGTCCTTCATAGGGCCAGGAACACCACTCATACGAGCACAGAAAGACTTCCTACGAGCAGCCTTCTTAGGAGACTTTGCAGCCTCTTTAGAAGACACTGGAGGCTTCAGGTTAGCGCCTTCCTTGTTCTTAAAGTATGCCCTGCCTTTGGCATTTAAGCCACCTTCTGGGTTCTGATATACTTTTTTTACCATTATTTTTTCGCAGTCTTCTTAGCTTGTTTGAACGCCTTAGCTGTAGGAGCACCTTTGGAGCCGACCTTACGCATCTTCTCACCACTGCCTGCAGCTATCCGTTTACGTTTTGCATTGATATTGGCATAGAGTCCGGGCTTCATTTCTTAGCCTTTGTCTTTGCTTTCCGAGCCGTAGACAGAGCAATCGCAATAGCCTGCTTCTGCGGCTTCCCAGACTTCATCTCTTTACGAATGTTCTCAGAGACGGTCTTTTGTGAGTAACCCTTCTTGAGTGGCATTATTTCATCCTCTTTGCTTTTTTCTCTTTTGCTTCCATAGCTTTAGTCTCTTTGCCTTCGTGCATCTTCATGCCCTTGGCAGACTTGTAGCCTTCTTTCTTAGCATAGGACTCGGCGGCTTTTTTACCTTTAGAGGTATATGGGAACTTCTTCTTTCCGACCATTGGCATACTATTCTCCTTAAATGTTAAATTGTACTGCGCTCTTTGGTGTAACCTCTAAAGTAATAATGTAGGTAAAACTAGAACCAGTTTCAGATAGCAATCTAATCTCATCGCCCTCTTCAAGCACAACATTTTCATTTGTGCCGCCACCAAACTGTAATGTCTTTTTAGCATCCACATTAACTGCATCAAAAATAGTTACTTCAGTATTATTGTGTTTGTTATACCACCAAGCACTAATTGATTTATTACTTCCAAGATGATTAGATAAAAACAATAGTTGCCAATAAGCAGAGTTCTTTGTAGGAACTGTGTATACTGTTGTTTTTGTATTTGGTGTTAGAGCACCGCCAGCACTTATTTTTCTGCTCATCTTAACCTACTTTAAGAACTAAACTGAGTAACAGAATTACGATGAAACCAGTAGTCCCAAGCAGGATCTGTTCTAGTCTCTTTAGCCTAGCATTGATGCCTGCATAGCGTTCAGCGCAGACTGCTTCATGGGTGTCAAGTTGTCCTTTAACTTGGTCTATTGGTGACATCACTATCTCCACTTTGGTCCTTCCATCCAGGCTACTAGCGAGTGTCTAGTGCCTTTGGTGACTGGGTTTACCTTATGAACTACGAAGGAAGGAAACACTAAAACAGTTCCTTGTGTTCTTAGGTGCTCTTGTTTGGGGCTACCGAGATGTAACGGCTGCATCTCAAACTCACCGCCTTCATACTCTTCTGGGCTAGACAGTTGGCACACCAGAGATAACTTCCTGTGTACTTGTCTACCATCATCCCAATTTACATCATTGTGCCAATTATAATAACCTTGGTCTTCTGCGTTGTACTCTGTAAACTGAATCTCGTTTAAGTGCCACAACTCAGATCCAAAGGCATTATGATTAGAAACATGAAACAGATTAGTTAGTTCATGGTACAGCCAACCAAGATCTTTATTGTCTCTAGTAATCCACCTAACCTTACTTCTACGGATCTTGGTGTCTACGTTAGAGCCTTGGAAACCAACTATTGCATCCTGCGGTTCTATCTCTTTTGCCTGCTCTACTATAGTGCTACAAAGTTCTTTAGTGTACCTCTGTTGCCACATCTGCCACATTGCATTCAATTAGTTTCCTTTAGGCCAGTCCTGTGAGCCTACCACAGCAATTAAGGCTTCTACGTCTGTGCATGCAGTGATAGCAACTTCAAGCCTGTCGCACTCGGCCACGATATCCGCACGCTTTGTGACCACATCTGCGGGGATAGCGACATTGCGTTCAGCCTTCCTGACCACCATCCAATCAGTCTGGGCAAGCATCTTACCAGCCGTGTCTTTGACCTGTGCGGTCCATTGGCTCTTGAGTCCCTTTGTTACTAGACGCTCTGCTGAGTCAACCATAGCTGGTTTACCATCAACCACGCCTAAGACTTTAACATAGAGAGGGTTACCCTGCTCGTCAGACTCCTCACGGTCATTCAGAAGTTTAGGATTGCCTACGCCCCAATAAAATCTTTGATCGTAGTCAGGTGCGTCTGCTACCTCAGTCACGCCTAACTGCTCACGCAGGGCTGGGTCTCTAAGGTGCGGGTAGCGAATGCCACCGATGACTTGTTCAGAGTCGATTGAGATTACTACGTTATTGAGTAAAAACATTTGTTGCTCCTATCGGGCGAGGGAGTATTTAAACGGCGATTCGGCAAAGGCTGCATAAATTACCGTTCCTGAATTAGATGCTGAACTTGTAGAACGAATTTTAAAACCGTTTGACAAAGCATCGCAAAGGTTTGCATAGTCACCAGTAGTGCCTTCTGCATTTGAATAGTTTGGAAACAAAACATTTCCCATTACATTATAAGTAGACCTTGCGGTATCCACTATTTCCCACGCTGATACACCATCAGACCTCTTAAACATAATCCACCTTGGCCTAAACCCTGTGTACACAAAAGGCCCGTCCGTAGAACCATTGCCCGTGTAACTACCAAAGGCAGAATAGCCAGCCACGGCATCAAAACAATATGCTACATAGGTAACACCACTTGCATTTGCTCTATCAGATGATCCAAGCGTAATTAGTGTGCTAGACGGAGCAGTACCGTTCCATGTTGTAAAGTTGGTTGAATCTTGTCCCGCAGTTGAGTTTAGTGACAATGTGTATGAGGCGCTTGGAAGATTTCTGTTGTAAATAATCCAATCTTCGCCGCTTGATGACCTTTGCTTTGCAATCACCATATCAGGTGCTACACCAAGACCATGTCCAACTGTTGCGCCAGCAGAACCGTTGCCCGTATAAGTAACAATCGAGAACCCGCTAGTAGTGCTTGCGCTGACTGTGCTGGTAATAGAGCCATCCGTGTTAGAGGAACCTGTGCCATTAGCTCTCCATAGCCAAGCAACGTGGGTTGCTCCTGTATTTCCATTCCAGACACCAGAGCCAGATCCACTACCAACTAACGTAAAACCATCTGAATCAAAACTTTCTACACCGTTGACATTGGTTGCTTCTGCTCCAGTGGTGTCAGAATAAAGTTCTTTTGTAACACCACGCACTGCATCAACTAATACGTTACTATCCGCAGCAGAACGCTTTTTGCCCCAAATCAAACTTGGTTGAAAACCTACTCCAGTAAGAACATTTCTTGCTCCAGTAGCAGTCCAAGTTTTTACATTAAAATAATCATTCGCCTGTGTCGTGCTAGTAGCACCGATAGTCGGCGTAGGCAGATTCTGTGTGCAGAGTGCTTTGAAGCCAGAGGGGGCGGTGTAGGCAAAGGCTCTTTGACCGAAGTTCCAAGCAGTTACAGCACCGTTCTGTGTAGCCTCTGGCATCCATGAACCAGTCAAACCAGTATAGGCAGCATTAGTGCCAGCAACTGGGTCACCAGACGCTTGGAAGGTTCCATTCTTAGACCAGTACACTTTACCGTTATCAAGGTCTAAAGCACACCCAATTACATCGCCGTTGGTGTAGGTATTGCCGTAACTTGCGTTTGTGTTTTCGTTGTATTTAAGTCCAGTAGTGGCGTAACTTCTCGAACCAGACCCAGCCTGCCAAGCAAGTTTATTAGAAGAACTTGGTGTGATTGACGTAATTGCAGTCCAAACTGTATTTGACCCAGAAGAGTGTCCCGAAACAACAGTCATCTCCCAGTACCATTTACCGCTTGATACAGAGATTGTGCTTCCCATTGCGGCATCGTTACTAACAGAAAAGTCTAGGTTCCCATTAGCAGAAGAGCCAGCCGCCGCATAAGTAGCCGGTTCGTCAAGCGGATTCAGCGTAGCATAGTTGCCTCTGACGGTACCACCAACACCAGTATCGGTTCCGTAGGATGTGGGCGAATCTACTAAGGAGTCATTGCCAGCACCAGCGGTTACAGAGAAGTTATTAGGTGTCCAGTTGTTACCGTTGCCTGAACTGTCCTTGCCTAGTGTTGCAGCAGTGGTGTTGCTGTTGTCAGCAAACTTGAGGTAAAAGCCGTTAGTGCCGTATGTGCCTGTGTAGGCTTTAGGCTTCCATACACCTGTGTTGGTATCTGTTTCACCAAAGTCTGATGGGGTTAGGGCTTGACCGTCTATGTTGTAAAACTCGGTCAGATACATTCCCGCATAAGAATCAGGGGTTGTACTTGAACCAATCCTATGAACGTTAGCGCCATTCCAATCTGTATTTAAGTTTTGAGTTGGATAAGTAGCCGTGCCAAACGCAGTAATTTGAGAGCCGTTTACATATACTTTTACACGATTAGTGCTTGTTGCTTGGGTTGTATCAATGGCAATGACAAAGTGATACCAAGCAGAAGGGTCACGAAATAACTGTGTCGTTTCTATTGTGAACTGGGTAGCACTTCCATCAATATGCCTGATATTTAATTTTCCACCATTAAAAGAAATAGGTGTTCTATCAGTTGATGAGTTTGTGCTTGCCTCTGCAATATAATGGTCAAAGTTACCTGTTGACGTTTTGAACCAAAAAGATAAAGTCCAAGTTTGCTTATTACCAGCAGATGCTGGAGTTCTACTTAGAGAGGCCGAGTCTGCGCTATTGAACCTGAGACTGCGTTCAATCTGATAGCCGCCATTGGTGGCAGAGCCAAAGCCAGTAGGTAGAACAGCCATTAAGCTAGTGCTCCAGAGTTAACCACAAATACGTTAGTACCATCAGAGAAGTAACTAAGTAGGTATGTGCCGGTGGCTGATAAGGTAGTCAAAGCACCAGTGGCTACCTTGGTATTAGCATGAGCAGATACTGTATAGTTAGATCCGTTGACTAACAGGATAAACCCAGACTGACCAGCAGTGATGTTAGTAAAGGTCAGGGTTATAGAGCCTGTGGGAGTACACTTGAAGTTGTTAGTGACGTTCATGTCAAACGAACCATCGTTGTCAGTAGTGACAGTACCACGCTGTGAGGCTGAGAAGGTCTGTGCAGAGGCAGTCTCAGCAAAACCAGTTAAACCAGTTAGCGTGTCTGCTGATTGAAGTTCCTGAACAGTAGTGCCATTTAGAACTAAAGGATACCTAGTTGCCATGTTTTATCCTATACAATAGATACTTGAATTGTTGATCCTGCTCGATTAGTAACAGGAAGATAGCCGTTTGCTAGTGATACATCAGTGGTTGTACCAGCACGAACTAGGATCTGTAACTTCGTTGGTATCGCAGCCCAGTAAGTGTCATAATCTGTAGAACTGTTTTTCCTTAATACCTGCCCAGTAGTGCCTCCAATTACTACTCCTGCGCCAGTAGCCCCAGTCGGTCCAGTTGGGCCTGTTGGACCTGTAGCGCCTGTCGGACCAGTCGGCCCTGGTGGGCCATTGGCTCCGGTTGGGCCTGTTGGACCTGTAGGAATAGTAAAGTCAAAGATTGCCGCAGAGGATGAACCACTATTCGTTACAGAAGCTGAACCGCCAGCAGGACTGGTAGTCGTAGTTCCTACAGCAATAGTAGCCGCAGTGCCTGTCGGTCCAGTTGGACCCGCTGGTCCTGTTGTACCTGTCGGTCCAGTTGGCCCTGTAGGTCCTGTTGGGCCGGTAGGGCCAGTTGGAATGGTAAAGTCAAAGACCGCCGCAGAAGATGAACCACTGTTGGTTACAGATGCGCTGCCACCAGCAGGGCCAGTGGTTGTGGTGCCTACAGCAATCGTAGCTGCTGATCCAGACGGACCTGTAGGTCCAGTTGGGCCGGTAGGTCCTGTCGGGCCTGTTGGACCAGTGCCACCAGGAGCACCAGTTGGGCCTGAAGGGCCTGTAGCGCCAGTAGTGCCGTCAGGAATACCAAACGCTATCGATACAGATGTAGAGTTATAAGTTACAGTTGGTGTAGAGCCAGAAGGCAACGAAGACGCTGTTACATCTAAGTCAGTAGTAAAGTCAATTGTGCTTTGAGCAGATGTAGCAGCAGCAGAAGCACTAGCAGCAGCTTGGTTAGCATAAGTAAGTGCTAACTGTGCTGTGTTTGCTTGATCGGCTGTTGCATCGCCGGGACCACCGGGACCACGATATATCGCCATGTTAGTACCAGATTGGAATGTAACCGCTTGCGTCTGTTGACCAAGCCTTGGTTAATGTAGCGTCTTCGTAGATATTGATATAGTCCCTGCCTGCGACTTTACCTGTGAGGCTAGCAAGAACATCTACGAACATAGCACCACTGTTATCATAAGTGTTGTACTGTGCTGGGGCAGAACCTAATTTCTTTGTGGGAATGTAGTCAACCCACGCAGTTAAGCCAGTAGTGCTTGCAAGCGAGTTTACGACTAATTTAGTTGTACCATTTGCGGTTGCATAGGTAGTAGGGTAGCAGCGAGGTATCATATTATTCCTCTATTTTATTTTCTATAGCAACCTCAGCGAAGATGCTATAGAAAAGCCTCCTAAGAGGCAAAACCGTAAGGTTTAGAACGCTGGACGAACTACAATAAAATCTACAATAGCGGCAGCATGGTTTACAGCGCCAGCAGTGTTATTTAGAAGCGTCAGAGTAACCGTATTAGCAGCAGTTACTGCACCAGCGATAACGGTGTCTATCGTGTCTAAAGCAATAGAGACACCCATAACGATATCACCAAGAGCAACACCAGGAACTGTTACATCAACAGATGCAAACGTACCTGAGCCGGTAGCAGCATTGCCAAAGTCAACAGACTCAGAAACTGCCCACATCTCAGAGAACAAGCCCTGAAACTGGGAACGACCTTGAGAAACAGCCATAATAATCTCCTTAAGTGGTTAGAAGGGGACCAGCCTTGTGAGCCAGTCCCCGATTGTTATTCCTGATTAGGCAGGAACAGCAAGAGCCACAGCAGAGGTATCACGCAACTCGCCAACACCGTAGAGCGTGTCAGCAGTCAACAGGGTACCGAGGTACTCTTGTTTGTACTGGGTCTGAACACGAACACCAAGCTGGTCAACCAGAACAAATGCCTCTGGGTGTGCCAACAGAGCGATACGGGTGGTCGTTGTCGTTGCTGTATCAGCGTTGGTCGTTACAAAGACCTTAACGCCGTATACGTCACCAATCTGACCGTTACGGATGGTAGCGCCATCACCCACGAAAGCCTGCTCAGTAAAGCGAGCAAGACCCATCATGGTGTTGCGGGTCGAAGGAGGAACGATCAAGAAACGTCCATCCATCGGAACATCGCTGTCATCCAAACGCTGGATTGCACGGCGAAGGCCAGCATCCGTCAGAGCCGTACCTACGTTGGTGCCGTCAACATACAGCGTTGAACCATCACCAGCAAGATATGCTTTGGTGTAAGCTGCTGTGCCAGAACCGGCTTGAGCACCACGACCAAGTTCGATCAACGAAGTGTCGATACGGGTAGCAAGAGCGTAACCAGCGTCATCCGTGTAGAAACGACGCAGTGAGGACAGAGCCTGAACTTCAGCAAAGTCTTCGATCAAACGGCTGTACTCATAGTGCTGGTTAATCGTGACAGTCTTCTCAGTGCCACTCTCAGCAATCAGAGTAACCTGCGAAGAAGCAGTCTTAACAGCAGCAGAGCCACGAGCAGGTGACGGGAAGTGCATAACATCGCCCTTCTTACCCTTCATGGACATCTTCTTGAACAGATTAGCTGCTACTAGGTTCTTCTTGTAAGCAGCGATGATTTCATCAGACCATACCTCAGGAATAAAACCTGCGGTGTTGACTGTCGATTGTACTACGTTATTGGTACCTAAAGGCATGATAAATTTCCTTTGTTAAAGTTGTTAAGTTATCGGACTCTGCCCTCTCGGTAAGCAGCCATGATTTCGTTTTGCATCATGTCATACTTGTCAGGGTCCGTTTGCATGAGTTTAATAATGTCTGCACGACGGTAAATCTTCTTAGAAGGTGCTTCATCACTGCCCGAAGACACTGTGGTAGTGGCTGCTTTTACGGCTTGGCTACGGACCTCTTTCTCTGCTGACACTGTCTGCTGTGCTGCCTGTCTACGCTCTTTCCAGATAGACAACAACTCATCACCAGCATCAAAGTCAAAAGAACGGTCTGCACGAACAAACAACTCTGCCCTCACTTTGGAGGCTGCAACCCAATTCTGGAATGCAGGATCGGCAACAACTTCTTGAAAGTCAGGATGCCGTGCTTTTAGTTCGTTAAACGCCTTTGCCGCTGCCATCTCAGAGGAGAGTTTTTCAGCCTCTCTAATCTTTGGATGGTTTTCAATCGCCTTCTCTACCGCACGTTTAGGATCAGCGAAGAAATCAACTTCTTCGTCAGGTTCCGCTTGCAGTTGCTGTTTTGTTGTAGTTTGGGTCTTGATGAAGTCATCCACAACACGCCGTAACTCACCAACTTCACTGCCTTGTCTACCGATTAACTTCTCGGCTTCCATGTGCATCTGAGCAATCTCTTTGGCGCTTTTACCCCGATACTTCTCAGGAACGTCCTCTTCAACTTGCTCTTGAACAACCGGCTCTTCTGCTTTCGCTTCTGGTTCGGATGTGCTAATGTCAGTCAATACTTCGTTAGGATCTACTTCTTCAACGCCTTCTTCAATAAAACTAGCCATCTATTGTCTCCCGTGCCTCAACAGCATTAAGAAAGAACACTTATTACGTTTGAGGGGGTTCTCTTATCCCTCGGAAATACCAACTTTACGTTCATATTTCATGTGCGACTCTCGCCGCTTCTCCCAGGCTCTGCTTGCAGAAGGAAAATCTCCTGTGATGCCTTCTAAAGAGATTCTAGGAGCAGAGATCAGCCTTGTAGCGTCATTTGTACAGTGTGGGCACTGTATGACTGTTACTGACTCATCTACATACTTTTCGCTTATGTGCGCTTTGGCACAGCGGAATTCAAATATTCTTTTCGCCATTTTGCAGTTCCTCGTAAGTTTGCTGTGACAAGTCTTTTAGACCAATGATGTAGTCTAAAATGTCTACCTGTCCTTTTCTAAACTCTAGG